>ERZ791734.1641-NODE-1641-length-17512-cov-3.910294_pt1 | contig 17512 bp, 13 predicted proteins | sample MGYA00509953_ERZ791734 | MGnify/ENA primary metagenome ERZ791734 (study PRJEB30046, sample SAMN00792038) | human gut metagenome | study: EMG produced TPA metagenomics assembly of the A metagenome-wide association study of gut microbiota in type 2...
CCTGACCCCACCCCGGCCCTCCCTCGGGGAGGGAGATGGCGTACGTTTCATTCGCTTTAGGGCTGCAATCCGGTTGTTTGCGTTTTTTCTTCGTCGTTGTGCTTCCGGGCGGTGTTGTCGCCGCCTTCGGCGTCGTTTACAAGCCTGGCCCCGGGCAAATTCAGCCATCTAATTCGCGGCGTTCCGCCGCGTATCCAATTCTGACCCTCCCCCAAATCCCCTCCTCGGGGGGGGGCTTGTCGCAGCGCGACCGGGATTTAACCGGGTTGCAGGTTATTTTTAATTCTTAATTTTTCATTTTTAATTGCGTGCAATTTGCGCTCCGATCCACATGCCCAGCGCGGCGAAGGCGATGCAGACCGCGACGCTCAACGCAATGTAGGCCGTCGCAGGCCCGTAGTCTCCGGCACGCAGCAACCGCACGGCATCGGCCGAAAAGGTCGAAAAGGTGGTGAATCCTCCGCAGAATCCTGCGATGAGCAACCATCCTGCCGCAGCCGAATTCGTGGTCTCCAGCAGAATGCCGATCAGCAGCGATCCCGCGGCGTTGACCGTGAACGTTCCGGCCGGAAAACCCAGCAACGTGTGCCCTCCGAGCAGCCAGACGGAGAGCATATAGCGGACGATGCTTCCGGCGGCGCCTCCCAGGCCCACGGCGAAAAGTTCACGAATCATAATTTAAATATATGTATTATTTTACGGATGTGCAAATTTAAGCAAAAAATGATTACGAATCGTTCAATTATTTGCCGAAATAAGTGGAATTTTTGTCACATATGGGTCGGGACCTTTTGGCGCCGGCCGTCCGGGCCATGCGGCGGCGTCTCCCTTCCGCGAGGGGCGTCGGGGGATGCATCGGTGCGCGGCGACTCCGCTTCGCCCGCGCGGGGCGGAGTCGGGAACGCGGCGGGATGCCGCGAAAACGGCGGGCGGCGGCGTGACCGTCATGGCTCTCTGGTCTGTCCGTTGCCTGAAATCACGTATTTGTAGGTCGTGAGTTCGGGCAGCCCCATCGGGCCGCGGGCGTGGAGTTTCTGGGTCGAAATGCCGACCTCGGCGCCGAACCCGAACTGGCCGCCGTCGGTGAAGGCCGTCGAGACGTTGACGTAGACGCACGCCGCATCGACCCGCCGGGTGAACTCCCGGGCCGTCCCGGCGTTTTCGGTGACGATGGCTTCGCTGTGGCGCGAGGAGTAGCGGGCGATGTGCGCCAGAGCTTCGTCGAGGGAGCCGACGGTCCGCACGGCCAGCTTGTAGTCGAGGAATTCGGTCCCGAAGTGCTCCTCCGCGGCGGGGCGGAGCAGGCACGCGGGGTAGCGGCCTTCGAGTGCGGCGTACGCCTCCGCGTCGGCGTAGACCGTGACGCGTTCGGCGGCCATCGGGTCGCACAGTTCCGCGAGGTCCCGGAGCCGTTCGCGGTGGACGATGAGGCAGTCGAGGGCGTTGCAGACGCTGACGCGCCGCGTCTTGGCGTTGCAGACCACGGCGCGGCCTTTCGTCAGATCGCCGTCGAGGTCGAAGTAGGTGTGGACGATGCCCGCCCCGGTCTCGATCACGGGTATGCGGGCGTTTTCGCGCACGAAGCGGATCAGTCCCGCGCCGCCGCGCGGGATCACCACGTCGACGTAACCCACGGCGTTCAGCAGCGCTCCGGCAGCCTCGTGGCCCGCGGGCAGCAGGGTGAAGGCCGCCGGGTCGATGCCTTCGCTGCGGAGCGCCTCGCGGAGCAGGACGGCGATGGCTTCGTTGGAGCGGCGGGCGTCGCTGCCGCCCTTCAGCACGCAGGCGTTGCCCGTCTTCATCGAGAGCGAGAAAATGTCGGCCGTGACGTTGGGGCGCGCCTCGCAGATCATGCCCACCACGCCGAACGGTACGCGGACCTTGCGGAGGGTCATGCCGTTGGGACGGGTCCATTCGGCGATCGTTTCGCCCTGCGGCGAGGGCAGTCCGGCGACGGATTCCATGTCGGCGGCGATCGAGGCGATGCGTTCCGCCGTCAGCCGCAGGCGGTCGCGCATGGGTGAATCGGCGTCCATCGCCTCCAGGTCGAGGGCGTTGGCCGCGAGCACTTTTCCGGCGTTTTCCCGCAGCAGGGCGGCGGCTTTCACGACGGTGCGGCTCAATCGCCCGGCGTCGACAAGGGCCAGTTCGTTGCCGGCGCGCCGGGCGGCGGCGAAGATCGTATCGTATTCCATTTTTATTCCAGATATAGGTAATCGCAGTGAATCAGCGGTTTGAGACCTTTGCGGCCGAGGTTGCGGCGGGCCGTCGCACTGTCGCACGAGATGCGGCCCACGCCCAGTGGGGCGCCTTCGGGCGAGAGGATGCGTACGATGTCGTCGCGCTCGAAATCCCCTTCGACGGCCGTGACGCCCACGGCGAGGATGCTCGCGGCCTTGCTCTGCGAGACGGCCGCGGCGGCCCCGGCGTCGAGGTGCAGGGCGCCCTTGGCGAAGCCTTCGCTGCTGGCGATCCACTTCTTGACCCCCGAAGCCGGTCGGGGAGCCGCTTCGAAACGCGTGCATACGACGTCGCGGTCCGTGAGGATCAGATCCGTCAGGATATTGTCGCGGCGGCCGTTGGCGATCACGACCTCGATGCCCTCGCCCGCCGCGCGCGACGAAATGCGGCTCTTGGTCGTCATGCCTCCGCGGCCGCGCGAGGAACGCGCCGTGTCGATGTACTGCGAGAGGTCGCGGCCCGGGGCGACGCGGCGGATGACCTGCGAGGCGGGGTCCGAAGGCGAACCGTCGTAGATGCCGTCGATATTGCTCAAGATGACGAGCGCCTCGGCTCCCATCATCGCCGCCACGAGACCCGAAAGTTCGTCGTTGTCGGTGAACATCAGCTCCGTGACCGAGATCGTGTCGTTCTCGTTGACGATCGGGACGACGCCCGCCGCGAGCATCGCCTCCATGCAGTTGCGCTGGTTGAGGTACTGCCGCCGCGTGGAGAGGCTCTCCTTGGTGGTGAGCACCTGCCCGCAGGCGATGCCGTATTCGTTGAAGAGGTCGTAGTAGCGGTTCAGCAGTTTCACCTGCCCGACGGCCGAGAAGAGCTGGCGGGCCGAAACGGTGTCGATGCGTCCGACGCGGGTTTCGAGCAGGCTGCGGCCCGAGGCCACGGCGCCCGACGAGACGAGGATGAACTCCGTGCCGGCCCGGTGCAGGCGCGCCAACTGGTCCACGAGCGCCGAGATGCGCGTGGTGTCGGGCCGTCCGTCCTCGCGGGTGAGCACATTGCTGCCGATCTTGACGACGATGCGGCGGTATTTTTTCGATTCACAATTCATAATTCACAATTCAAAATCGCTTCGTCCGGACAAACGGATTCGGTCGCCTGCCCCCCCCCTCCCGTCATTGCGAGGAGCGTGGCGACGCGGCAATCCGATCAAAGGTCGTAACCTCACAACGCGTTCGGCGGATTCCCACGTCGGTCCTTCGGCTCTTCCCGGAATGACAATCCAATTTTCACCTTTCGTTTCAGGGTTCATATTTATATCCCACGCCCTTGACCGTGACGATGCGTTCGTCGCCGATCTTCTGGCGCAGCTTGCGGATGTGCACGTCGATCGTGCGGTCGCCCACGACGACCTCCGTGCCCCAGATCTTGGCGTAAATCTCCTCGCGGGGAATCAGCTTCCCGGGCGACGAGTGGAGCAGGTCCAGCAGCGCGAACTCCTTGCGCGGGAGGGTGATCTCCTGTCCGTCGCGGATCACCGTGTAACGCTCGCGGTCGACCGTGAGCCCCGGGGCCGGGGCCTTCTCGGGAGGTCTGTCGGCGTCGATGCGCTTGAGGATCGCCTGCACGCGGCTTACCAGCAGCTTCATCTTGATAGGCTTGGTCAGGTAGTCGTCGGCTCCCACGTCGAACCCTGCCAGCTGCTGCCCCTCCTCGCCCAGCGCCGAGAGGAAAACCACCATCGTGTCCTTCAGCACGGGGTTTTGGCGGATCGCGCGGCAGGTCTGCGCCCCGTCCATCACCGGCATCATCATGTCCAGCAGGATCAGGTGCGGACGGCATTCGGCGGCCACTTTCAGCGCCTCGGCGCCGTTTTCGGCCGTGAAGACTTCGTAACCCTCGCGTACGAGGTTGTAACGGACGAATTCGAGGATGTCTACCTCGTCGTCGACCAGCAGGATACGGTGACTCATGGTGTCGGTTTTCGGTCAGGCGGCCCGCGAGGGGCCGTGTGTGCGTAACTTTTTGCGAAGATAATGATTTTCCGGCGAATATTCAATAAATTGTCGTACCTTTGGCCTTTCAACTATTCATATATGATCAACGAAGCTGATTTCAGCGCTTTAGGCCTCAGCGAGGAGATGCTCGCGGCCGTCCAGGCAAAAGGGTTCGAAACACCCACCTCCATCCAACGACTTACGATTCCCCGTCTGCTCTCGGGAGAGAACGACATCATCGCGCAATCCCAGACCGGCACGGGTAAAACGGCGGCTTTCGGGCTGCCGATACTCCAGCAGATCGAGCCTTCGAAAGAGGGCGTGCAGTCCATCATCCTCGTCCCGACGCGCGAGCTGGCCGTGCAGGCCGCCGAGGAACTTTTGAGTTACAACCGCGAGCGGCGGCTCTCGATCACGGCCATCTACGGAGGGGCCGCGATGAGCGAGCAGCTGCGCCGCCTGTCGCGGGGCGTCGACATCGTCGTCGGCACGCCGGGGCGCGTGCTGGACCACATCCGCCGCGGTACGCTCAAATTGGACAAGGTCCGTTTCCTGGTCCTGGACGAAGCCGATGAAATGCTCAACATGGGCTTCGTGGAGGATGTCGAGGAGATCATGGGCCATACGGGCGAAGACCGCCGCGTGCTGCTCTTTTCGGCCACGATGCCCGAGCGGATCATCCGTCTTTCGGAGGCTTACATGCGCAATACGGAGGTGCTGCGCGTGGAGTCGCAGCACCTGACGGCCGACCTCACGAACCAGATCTATTTCGAGGTGCGCGAAGCCGACAAGTTCGACGCCATGACGCGCATCATCGACATCGAACCGGACTTTTACGGCATCGTCTTCTGCCGCACGAAGATCGGCGTGGACGAGGTGGCGACGCGTCTGGTGGCCCAGGGCTATTCGGCCGAGGGGCTGCACGGCGACGTGTCGCAGGCCCAGCGCGAGAAGATTCTCCGCAAGTTCCGCGACAAGGCGGTCAACATCCTGGTGGCGACCGACGTGGCCGCGCGGGGTATCGACGTGTCGAACCTCTCGCACGTGATCAACTATTCGCTGCCGCAGGATTCGGAGAGCTACGTCCACCGCATCGGCCGTACGGGCCGCGCCGGCAACCAGGGTACGGCCATCACCTTCATTTCGGGCGCCGAACTGCGCCGTTTCAACTGGATGATGCGCGACATCAAGGCCGACATCAAGCGGGAGACGCTGCCTTCGCCGCAGGACATCGTGGCGATGAAGCGCGCCAAGATCAAGGACGATTTGCAGGAGATCGTGGCCAATGAGAGCTACGGCGACTACGCCGACATCGCGGCCGAACTGCTCGAAAGCTATGCGCCCGACGTGGCGCTGGGGGCCTTGCTGCGGCTGGCTTTCCGCAGTGAACTGGATCAGAGCAATTATCCCGAAATCCGTTCGTTCTCGGTCGACCGCAAGGGCAAGGCGCGGCTGTTCCTGGCGCTCGGGGGCCGCGACGGCTACACGGCCCGCCGGATCGTGGAGATGCTCAAGCGCAAGTGCGGACTGCGGGACAAGAATATCGACGACGTGCGTGTCTTCGAGAACTATTCGCTGGTGAGCGTGCCGTTCAGCGACGCCGAGGCGGTCGTGGGGCAGCTCAACGCCTCGGGAGGCCGTCGCCGCATCGCCAAGATCGACGGTTCCGATGCGGAGAACGGCGGCGGAAAGCGGCGCCGGCCGGCTACGGAGGGTCGCAACGGCGGCGAAGGCGCGTCCGGAAGCGAATCGGCCGGAGAGCCTCGTTCCGAGACGCGGGGCCGCAGGAAGGCCGGGCAGCCCGAGGGCGCGGAGGAGTTCCGCTCCGAAAGGCGGCCGCGCAGGGAAACCGCGGAAACGGCGGACGACGCCGGGGAGCGGCGTCCCGTGACGCGGAGCCGGAAAAAGGCCGAGAACGACTGGAACGCGTCTCCGGCAGGCGGCAACGACGGGTTCGACTGGGAGGCTTTCCAGCGTTACGACGATGCCGCGGCATGGGAGAAGCCCAAGCGCGGCGGCGGGACCAGGAGCGTCCGCCGCAGCGGCCGTCCCGTCACCACGGGCCGTCAGGCTGCGCCCAAACGCATTGCCGCAAAGGGCCGCAAGCGCTGACGAAGGGCCGGAACAGACCGGAAAATTGCGCCGCCGTGCCGGGATGCAGCGATTTCGCGCTTCCGCAGGGCGGCGTTGTTGCATGTTTTGACGAAATCTTTTCGGCGTTCCGCATAAAATGGTTATATTTGCGAGATTTATATGCTCCCGCACATGCGGGAACCAAAAACGTGTACTGAAATGGCTACTGAAAAACCGACACTTCCTGCTCCCGAGGAGCAAGTCAGCCCTGCGGCTGAAGATGCGCAAGCGAATCCTGCCGTGACTGCCCGAGTCCCTGAACCCGAAATGCCCGCCGCCGGACCGGCTGCGGAGGCGTCCGCCGTTGCGGAAGAACCCGTTGCGGAGGTTGCGGATGCGCCCGCGGAATCCGCCGTGACGAAGACGCCCGCCGCAGAAGCGTCTGCCGGGGTTGCCGAAGCGCCCGCCGCAGAAACGCCTGCGGAGGAGGCCGCCGCGGAGCGGATTTCCGGGGAGGAGGCTGCGCCGCGCGCCAAACGTGCCCGGATCAAGCCTGCCGCCGGGCAGGAGGTTGCGGAATCGGAGGAGGACGCGTCCCGGGACGTGCAGGTGGACTTTGCCGATGAGGAGGCTGCGCTCGCGGCGCAGAATGCCGGGCTGGAGATCGAGGGCGTGACGCCCGAGGAGGAGGCCGCGGAGGAACTCGCCGCGCAGAAGCCCGAGGAGGACAAGTTCGCCGGAAAAGGCAAGGAGGAGTTGGTGGCCCTGTTCGCCCGGATGCTCGAAGAGCAGCCCGTGCAGTCGATCCGCCGGGATGTGGAGGCGTTGAAGATCGCCTTTTACCGCATCCGCCGCGCCGAGGTCGAGGCCGCACGCCGCCGCTTCGTCGAGGAGGGCGGCGCCGAGGAGGATTTCGCTCCTTCGGTGGACGGCGCCGAAATTCAGCTCAAGGAGCAGTTCAAGGAGTACCGCCGCCGCCGCGACGCGTTCATCGCCAACCTCGAAGCCGAGAAGGAGGCGAATCTCAAGGTCAAGCAGGCGATCATCGAGGAGCTGAAGGAGCTGGTCAATTCGGACGAGACGCTCAACCATACGTTCAACAAGTTCCGCGAGTTGCAGCAGCGCTGGAAGGATACCGGCATCGTGCCGCAGCAGCATGTCAAGGATTTGTGGGAGACCTACAACCTGCACGTCGAGAATTTTTACAGCTTCATCAAGATCAACAAGGAGCTGCGTGACCTCGATCTGAAGAAGAACTACGAACAGAAGGTAGCCCTCTGCGAGCAGGCCGAGGCGCTGGTGCTGGAGCCTTCCGTCGTCGAGGCGTTCCACAAGCTGCAAAAACTCCATGACGAGTGGCGCGAGACGGGTCCCGTCGCCAATGAGTACAAGGAGGCGCTCTGGGAGCGTTTCAAAGCCGCGTCGAGCCGTATCAACAAACAGCATCAGGAGCATTTCGAAACGCTGAAGGGCGAGCAGGTGAAGAACCTCGAACTCAAGACCGGGCTGTGCGTCGCCACGGAGGAACTTTCGTCCCAGCCGCTCACCACCCGCAAGGAGTGGAACCGCGCGAGCGACCGTCTGCTGGAGATTCAGAAGACCTGGAAGACCATCGGTTTCGCGCCGAAGAAAGATAACAACCGCATCTACGAACGTTTCCGCACGGCGTGCGACCGTTTCTTCGAGGCCAAGCGGCAGTTCTATGCCGGAATGAAGACCGAGATGGAGCACAACCTTCAATTGAAGATTGAGATCTGCGAGGCCGCCGAGTCGCTGATGAACAGCGAGGAGTGGAAGAAGGCCACCGACGAACTGATCGCCCTCCAGGCCCGCTGGAAGCAGATCGGAGCCGTGTCGCGGCGCCATTCGGACGCCGTCTGGAAGCGTTTCCGCGCTGCCTGCGACAAGTTCTTCGAGCGCAAGGCGTCGCACTTCGCGAGCGTCGATGGCGAGCACGAGGAGAACCTGCAGAAGAAACTCGCCCTGCTGGCCGAAATGGCCGGGGCCGACGTGAAGGCCGGGGGCTACGAGGTGATCCGCGAGTTCCAGCGCCGCTGGGGCGAGATCGGTTTCGTGCCCATCAAGCAGAAGGACGCCATCCAGAAAAAGTACAAGGCCGCCGTGGACGAGCTGTTCAACACGCTGCGCGGTTCGGAGCGCGACCGTTCGATGGGCCGCTTCCGCGAGAAAGTCTCGTCGTTCAAGGCGTCGGGCGACCGCCGCCTGCGCTCGGAACGCGAACGCCTCTACAACAAGGTGCGTCAGCTGGAGCAGGAGATCGGCCTCCTGGAGAACAACATCGGCTTCTTCGCCAAATCGAAGAACGCCGAGGCGTTGGTGGCCGACGTGCGTGCGAAGATCGAGCGCGCCCGCGAGGAGATGGCCTCGACGATCGAGAAGGTGAAGCTGATCGACAAGCAGGACCAGGACGAAAATAACAATGCCTGACGATCGGATCGCCCTGCCGCTCCGGACGCCGGCCCACGGCGGAACGCCGTGTATACAGGTTTGACCCGCCCCCGAACCCCCGCCTTGGCGGGGGCTTGCGGAAAAAGGCGCTGAACGGTGTTACAACGAATTTATAAATAAAACAGTAATGAAACTTTCCAAACCCAAGTACATATTCGTAACGGGCGGCGTGGCGTCGTCGCTCGGCAAGGGTATTATTTCGGCTTCGATCGCCCGCCTGTTGCAGGCCCGCGGTTACTCGGTGACCATTCAGAAACTCGACCCCTACATCAACGTAGATCCCGGAACGCTCAACCCCTACGAGCACGGCGAGTGCTACGTCACCGAGGACGGCGCCGAGACGGACCTCGACCTGGGGCACTACGAGCGCTTCACGAACCAGCCCACGTCGAAGTCCAATAACGTCACGACGGGCCGTATCTACAAGAGCGTCATCGAGAAGGAGCGCAAGGGCGAGTACCTGGGCAAGACCGTGCAGGTCATTCCCCACATCACCGACGAGATCAAACGCCGCATTCAGCTGCTGGCGCAGACCAAGAAATACGACGTGATCATCACCGAGATCGGCGGCACGGTGGGCGACATCGAGTCGCAGCCGTTCATCGAGTCGGTGCGCCAGCTGCGCTATTCGCTGGGTTACCGGAATACGGCGCTGGTTCACCTGACGCTGATCCCCTACATGGCCGCTTCGGGCGAGTTGAAGACCAAACCCACGCAGCACTCGGTGAAGGCCCTGCTGGAGAACGGTCTCCAGCCCGACATCCTCGTGCTGCGCGCCGAGCATCCGCTGTCGACGGCGCTCAAGCGCAAGGTGGCGCTGTTCTGCAACGTCGACGCCAACGCCGTGATGGAGTCGATCGACGTGCCGACGATCTACGAAGTGCCGCTGAAAATGCACGAACAGCATCTGGACGAGGTCGTGCTGGACAAACTGAACCTGACGGCCGACAAAGAGCCGGACATGGCCGCGTGGAGCGCATTCGTCGAGAAGGTGAAACACCCCTCGAAGAAGATCGAGATCGCGCTGGTCGGCAAGTACACCGAACTGCCCGACGCCTACAAGTCGATCTGCGAATCGTTCATCCACGCCGGGGCGGTCAATGACTGCAAGGTCAAGCTGCGCTATGTCAATTCGGAGAAGATCACCCGCGAGAGCGCAGCCGCGCAGCTGGGCAAGATGTCCGGCATTCTGGTGGCTCCGGGCTTCGGCAACCGCGGCATCGAGGGGAAGATCGAGGCCGTGCGCTTCGCCCGCGAGAACAACATCCCGTTCCTGGGCATCTGTCTGGGCATGCAGTGCGCCGTGATCGAGTTCGCGCGCCACGTGCTGAATCTCGCCGATGCCAATTCGAGCGAGATGGAGCAGACGCCGCATCCGGTGATCGACCTGATGGAGGAGCAGAAGGGCGTTACGGCCAAAGGCGGCACGATGCGTCTGGGCGCCTATCCCTGTGCGCTGAAGAAAGGCTCGAAAGTCGCTGCCGCCTACGGCAAACTCAACATTTCGGAGCGTCACCGCCACCGTTACGAGTTCAACAACGACTATCTGGAGCAGTTCGAGGCGGCCGGCATGAAGGCCGTGGGCGTGAATCCCGACACGAATCTGGTGGAGGTCGTCGAGATCGAGAACCATCCCTGGTTCGTCGGTACGCAGTACCATCCCGAATACAAGAGCACCGTATTGAGCCCCTCGCCGCTGTTCGTGGCCTTTGTGAAGGCCGCGCTGGCGTATGCGGAGAAGAAGTAATCACCCTCTGAAAAGATAAAAAGGAAGACAGTTTAATGGATAAAAAATCAATCATAGGCATTGCCGTCGTAGCGGTTCTTTTTCTGGGATTCGCCTATTTCAACAGCCAGCAGCAGAAAGAGTATCTGGAACAGAAAGCCGCATACGAGGCCTATGTCGATTCGGTGGCCGCAGCCGCGCGTGCGGCGGCTCCCGTGGCCGATTCGCTGGCGTCGGGTAACGGCGTGCAGGCAGAAGTGGCGGCCGCAGAGGCTGCGGCAGCGGTACGCGAGCGTCAGGTGGAGACGCTGGGCGAGTCGCTGACGGCGGCCCGCGAGGCGGAGGCCGAAGAATTCATCGTGGAGAACGACGTGATGGCGGTGCTCTTCTCCACCCGCGGCGGCCAGATCAAGGGCGTCACGCTGAAGGATTACACCCAATACGGTCCGCGCGGAAAACGCGACCGGAAAATCGAGATGATGGACCCCGCCACGGCGCGTTTCGGGCTTTCGTTCTATCTGAAGAACGGGCTGAAGAACGTGCCGGTCAACACGCTGGATTACGTGTTCACGGCCCAGCCCGTAGTCGGGGAGGCGGACGGAGCCAAGAGCGTCGTGATGCGCCTTCCGGTGGCGGAGAGGGCCTATCTGGAGTACCGTTACCTTATATATGATACGGAGGCTCCCGAGCGCGACTACCTCGTCGACTTCGACGTGCGGCTGGTGAATATGGCTCCGGAGATGGCCAACCAGACGCAGATTCAGATCGACTGGGCGAACACCACCTTCCAGAACGAGAAGGGTTTCCAGAACGAGAACATGTACACCACGCTCTCGTACCGTTTCCCCGACGAGACCTCGATCGAGGAGTTGGGCATGAGCGAAGGCGCAAAGTCGAAGAACATCTCGACGCAGGTCAACTGGGTGGCTTTCAAGCAGCAGTTCTTCTCGTCGGTGTTCATCGCCCCGGACAACGTGTCCTACGCCAACCTCGCCTTCGACACGGCGGCTCCCGAGTCGTCGCTGCTCAAGACCTTCACGGCGCAGATGGGCGTGCCCTATACGCCGCAGACCGAAGGGTATGACTTCGCATTCTATTTCGGCCCCAACAAGTACTCGATCCTCAAGAAGATCGGGGAGCCGGGCGGTGCGGATATTTATCTGGAGCGTCTCGTGCCGCTGGGCTGGGGCATCTTCGGATGGGTCAACCGCTGGTGCGTGATTCCGGTCTTCGACTTCCTGCGCAACTACATCGGCAGTTTCGGCATCATCATCTTCATCCTGGTGCTTCTGGTGAAGCTGGTGATCTCGCCGCTGACCTACAAGAGTTACGTTTCGATGGCCAAGATGCGTCTGGTCAAACCCCAGATCGACGAGCTGGCGAAGAAGTATCCCAAGCCGGAGGACGCCATGAAAAAGCAGCAGGCGACGATGGAGCTTTATAAAAAGGCGGGCATCAACCCCATGGGCGGCTGTATTCCGATGCTGATTCAGATGCCGATCCTGATCGCCATGTTCCGCTTCTTCCCCGCGTCGATCGAGCTGCGCGAGCAGCCCTTCCTGTGGGCCGACGACCTCTCGTCGTACGACAGCATCGTGAACCTGCCGTTCTCGATTCCCTTCTACGGCGATCACGTTTCGCTGTTCGCCCTGCTGATGGCGGTGTCGCTGTTCGGATACTCCTGGTTCAACTACCAGCAGACGGCGTCGTCGCAGCCCCAGATGGCCGGCATGAAGTTTATGATGGTCTACATGATGCCGATTATGATGCTCTTCTGGTTCAACAGCTATTCGAGCGGCCTTTGCTACTACTACCTGCTGTCGAATATCTTCACCATCGGGCAGACGCTCGTCATCCGGCGCATGGTCGACGACAACAAGATCCACGCGATCATGCAGGCGAACGCCGCGAAGAAGTCGAAAGGCAAGAAATCGAAATTCCAGCAGCGCTACGAGGAGCTGATGCGTCAGCAGGAGGCCCAGCAGCGCGCGAAGAGAAAATAGGCGGAACTCCGCTTTGAACACGGGCCGGAGCGGATTCCACATCGGGAACGCTCCGGCCCCGTTTTTGCCGGAGGCCGCATAAAACGATACCGTTATGAAACGAATTTTGATGCTGGCGTCGCTGCTGGCGGCCGGAATGCCGCTCGGGGCGCAGAATTTGGGGTCGGAGTACCGGCTGAAACGCGTGATTCCCGTCGAGGGACGGCAGGGTGTCGCCGCCGATTCGAATTTTTACTATGTGTCGGGCAGCACGGCGCTCTATAAATACGACAAGCAGGGGCGGCTGGCGGCCAAAAACGAGCGGCCGTTCGAGGGGCTGCCGCTGGCTGCCAACCACATCGGCGACATCGACGTGTGGGACGGGGAGATTTACGCCGGGATCGAAACCTTCGACGACGGCCGCGGGGAGAATATCCAGGTGGCGGTCTACGACGCCAACACGTTGAAATGGAAACGCTCGATCGACTGGGAACCCTCGTCGGGGCAGGTCGAGGTGTGCGGGCTGGCGGTGGACCGCGACGGCGACATGGTCTGGATGGCCGACTGGGTCGACGGACGCTACGTCTACGGCTACAACCGGAAAACGGGGCGGTATGTCCGCAAGGTCCACCTGCGTCCCGTGCCCCAGTGGCAGCAGGGGATTTTCATGGTCGGCGGACGCATGCTGATCTCTGCGGACGACGGGGACGCCGACCTCGATGAACCGGACAACCTCTACGTTGCGGATCTGCGCGACGGAAAATCGTATGCCACGGTGCTTCCGTTCCGCTCGATGGACGATTTCCGCCGTCCGGGCGAAATCGAGGGGCTGGCCGTCGATCCTGCGACGGACGATCTGCTGGTGCTGGCCAACCGCGGGGCGCGGATCGTGCTGGGCATGCCGCGGGGCTTCTATCCGGGCTACGACGGCGAGGTGCACGAAGTCTACGTCTTCGAGAAGGTGAAATAGATGAATATGGAAATGCCCCTCTCTGGGGGGCTTTTTCGATTCCGTGCCGGAAACTGCGGCCGCAGGACTCGCGGCCTTCGAAATTTTTTTCAATTTTTTCACCGATTTAATCGCCTCATTCCGAATATTCGTTACACGAAGGTAACCTACTGATCGGCAGGTGCCTTCTTGCATATCCGCAACCGTTGCTTTACCTTTGCGGTAAATAATAGTAATCATATTACTGAAAGTAACTAATATTCATTTCTAAATTGTTAATGCGATGAAAAAGATTTTATGGATCGTGTCGCTCCTGGCAGGCAGCGGCGTGTTCGGAGCGCAGGGCGCTGCGGCGCTGCTGAAAGGTGAGGTGAAGACGTATGACATGGACGGGTTTCGGCTTCATGTCTACCTGACGCAGGATGCGTTGGGCGATGCGACGACCGTCGTCGAAGGCCGCGACGGACTGGTGATACTGGAAATGCCCCTCTTCAAAGAGAACCTGAAAGAGTTTGCCGGATACCTGAAAGGACTGGGAAAACCCGTCGTGAAGGTCGTGGCCGACTATCATGTGGGCGGCGTGGCCGATTATGCGCCCGGTCAGGTCGTGCTGGTCGAGGGAATGTCCGAATTTGCGAAGGGGGCCGTTTACGGTGGCATGCTCGAAGGCTTCAAAGCGGCGTTCGGCGATGCGATAGACCTGCGTGAACACGCGGGGCACGAAGAAGTGCCGGCCGAGGGCCGCCGGATATGGGCCGGAGTTGCTTTCGATTTTTCACGGGGTGCGTCGTCCGATTTTCCGGCTTCGAGCGTGGTGATCGGCGGCCGGGTTTGCTACACGCATTTCGCTCCGGCGAAGGCCCACTTATCCCCGCTTCAAATCACGGGACCGGAGGCGGTCGATGCGCAGCTTGCGGCGCTGAAAGCCGCTGCGGCGTCGGGCTGCACGCTCTTCGTGGGAGGGCACGGCGCACCCGCAACACCGGCCGAGGTGGAGTTCCAGATCGCTTATCTCGAAAAACTGAAATCCCTCGTCGCGGAGAATGCCGATGCCGGAGCGCTTGCGGCCGCACTTTCCGCAGCCTGGCCCGGACTGCCGGGCGATCCGGCGGCATTGGCGGCGGTGTTGTACCGCTGAAACGAAAAAGGGCTTCCTACGGAAGCCCTTTTTTTGTGTCGTCATTTGCCGAATCCGTTCGAAACGAATGTCAGCGCGTCGGGCAGCACCGTCTGCCAGTAGCGCCAGGTGTGGCTGCCGTCGCGCATGCGGTATTGCAGGGGAATGTCGCGTTCGCGCATGAGCGTGTAGAAATCGACGTTGCATTTCCAGAGGAAATCGTCGTCGCCGCAGTCGACCCACCAGCGGACCGAGCGCACGCCGTCGAGCTGTTCGGCGGTCATTCCGCGCAGCAGGGCCACGGGCGAGTTGTCGGCGACGGATTGCTGGAAGGCGTTGTCGTAGCTGCGGCGGCCGGGGAACATGTCCAGCAGGCCGCTCATCGAACAGGCCGAGCCGAACAGTTCGGGGTGGCGCAGGGCGTAGACCGCCGTGCCGCCGCCGCCCATCGACAGCCCCGCAACGGCGCGGTGCGCCTTGTCGGAGGCGATGCGGTAGCGTTTTTCGACGGCGGGCATGAACTCTTCGAAGAAGAACCGTTCGTAGTCCCAGCCCGGAACGTCGAAATAGCCCATGTGTCTGCCCGTGCGTTTCGGGCCTTCGCCCGAGGCGTCGGGCATGACGACGATCATCGGTCGGGCCATGCCCGCGGCGATGGCTTCGTCGGCGATGCGGCGCAGGTCGCCTTTCTGTGTCCAGTCGGTGTGGCAGCCGCTGGCGCCGTGCAGCAGGTAGAGCACGGGGTAGGACTCCTGCGAGCGGTCGTAGCCGTCGGGCAGGTAGACCGTGCAGCTCTTTTCGGCCCCGAGGACCTCGCTCGGGAAGGTGTAGACTTCGGTGCGGCTCTGCGCTCCGGCTGTCAGGGCCGCGGTGAGCGCAAGCAGGGCGGTAACGAGTGTTTTTTTCATAGTAGTTTCAATTAAACCCCTCCTCGGGGGGGGAGAGTCGGATTTGGAAACGCTGCCGCAGGCGGCGACGGCAGCCGGCAGCGCGGAACGGGGCATGTGATTGCTCCAGTCGCTTATTCCACGTACAGCACCAGTCCCTTGAGGTATTCGCCTTCGGGATGGTAGATGTTGATCGGGTGGTCGGCGGGCTGGGTCAGCTGGTGCAGGATGCGCACCTTGCGGCCCGCGATGGCGGCGGCGGAAAAGACCGTCGTGCGGAACAGCTCCTTCGTGACGGCCTGCGAGCAGGAGAACGTGAAGAGGATGCCCCCGGGGCGGATCTGCGACAAGGCCCGGGCGTTGAGCCGCTTGTAGCCCTGCATGGCGTTGCCCAGCACCTTGTGGTGCTTCGCGAAGGCCGGCGGGTCGAGGATGATCAGGTCGTATTTGTCGCCGATGTCCTTCAGGTAGTCCACCGCGTCGGCGGCGACCTCCGAGTGGGCCGCATTGTCGCCGAAGTTGAGCTGCATGTTCTCCGTGGCCAGCGCCACGGCGCGCTCGGAAGAGTCCACCGAGCAGACTTCCCCGGCGCCGCCCGAGAGGGCGTAGACCGAGAACCCGCCCGTGTAGCAGAAGGTGTTGAGTACGGTGCGGCCCTTGGCGTAGCGTTTGACCAGCTGGCGGTTTTCGCGCTGGTCGAGGAAGAAGCCCGTTTTCTGTCCCTTTTCCCAGTTGACGCAGAACCGCTCGCCGTTTTCCAGAACGATGTGCGACGCATGGTCCGAGGTTCCCCACAGGTAGCCGTCGACGGCTCCGAGGGCGGCCTTGAAGGGGAGCGTCTGCGATGATTTGTCGTAGATGGCCGTGAGGCGCGCGCCGTAGACCGTGCGCAGCGCCTCGGCGATCTGCATCCGCGCGTGGTACATGCCCGCCGAGTGGCACTGGATGACGGCGACCGGGCCGTAGATGTCGACGACGAGGCCCGGCAGCGAGTCGCCCTCGCCGTGGACCAGGCGATAACAGGTCGTCGCGGGGTTGTCCGTGAGGTCGAGCGTGCGGCGCACGTCGTAGGCGACGGCGATCCGGAGGTTCCACCACGCCTGGTCGATCGCCTCGCGCTCGAACGTGAGCACGCGCACGGCGATCGACCCCACCTGGTAGTGGCCCAGGGCCATGAATTCGCCCTGCCGGGTGTAGACCTCGACGAGCGCCCCTTCGGCGAAATCGGACTCCTCCTCGGCTTTGATGTGATCAATGGCGCCCGAGAAAATCCACGGGTGGCGGCGCAGAAGCGATTCCTCCTTGCCTTTGCGCAGGTAAATTTGCGGTATCATTTGCGGATCGGTTTTTTCGGTGTGCGGAGCAGCTGTTCGTAAATGCGGGTGCAGACCCATGCGTCGGTCGCGGCGTAGAGCTGCTGTTTGTCCGTGAGGGTCGCGGCTTCCCAGTTGCTCAGCCGCTGGGCTTTCGAGACGCGCCGGCCCAGCACGATGGCCGAGAGCTTGCGCAGGCTCTTCTCCCCGATGCCCCACTCGGGGGCGATGCCCTGCAAGTCGACGAAGCCCCCGTCGCGGAAGTGGCGGATCTGGCGCAGCGAGCGCAGGTCGCCCGCCACGTCGGCGCCGATTTTGAGAACCCGCCTGTCTTCGAGCAGTTGCAGGATGGGCTTGGCCAGCGGAATCTTGTTGAGCCGGAACAGGTAGCAGACTGTCGGCGTGGAGAGTTGCAGCAGCGATACGCGGAACGTGACGCCCGGGCGGAACGAGGGGCGCGTCTCGGTGTCGAAGCCGATGACGGGCTGCTCGGCGAGCGTTTTGCAGGCCGCGGCGATGTCGCGTTCGTGTTCGACGATGCGGATCTCCCCCCGGAACTCTACGGCCGGGAGCAGGGCGGTCTGCTCGTTGCTGATTTTATCAATGAAGTTGTTAACTGTGGTCATGCGGTGAAAATTCCCACAAATTTATGCATTTATTTTCAGAAAAGCGGCTCTTCGGCGCGCTATTTTGCCTTGTCCGGGCCGTCGGGACCGCTGAAAAGCGCGATGCGTCCGTCTGCGAAGGTCCGGACCGCCCCTTTCCCGAGCAGTTCGCGCACTGCTTCGGCCAGCCGTTCGGGCGGGCAGGCCAGTTCG
>ERZ791734.1656-NODE-1656-length-17354-cov-2.703624_pt1 | contig 17354 bp, 14 predicted proteins | sample MGYA00509953_ERZ791734 | MGnify/ENA primary metagenome ERZ791734 (study PRJEB30046, sample SAMN00792038) | human gut metagenome | study: EMG produced TPA metagenomics assembly of the A metagenome-wide association study of gut microbiota in type 2...
CCCTGGTTCCCGAGAAGTTCGTCAAGATCATCGAGGCAGCCAACCAGCCCAACGAATAATTCTGAACCAAAAGGGGAGAAAACGCCGCGGGGTGTTTTCTCCCTTTTTATCGTTTCGAGGTAAGAGTGATGAAAACCTTATTTTTATCTGCGGATGCCCAGGAAACGCCGGAAATTGCCGCCTCCATTATTCGAAACGGCGGCCTGGTGGCAATCCCCACGGAGACGGTCTATGGCCTGGGCGCCAACGGACTGGACGAAAACGCCGTCCTGAAAATTTTTGAGGCCAAGGGCCGTCCCCAGGACAATCCCCTGATCCTCCACGTGGCCGAGCCAAAGGAAATGGAGCGGTTCTGTCACGATATTCCCGAAAGCGCCTACCGTTTGGCCGAAGAATTTTGGCCCGGCCCGCTGACCATGGTGCTGCCCGTGAAGGAAGTTGTGCCCAAGCGCACCACCGCCGGGCTGAATACCGTTGCCGTCCGCTGCCCGGACAGTGACGTCACCCGGAAGATCATTGCCCTGGCGGGGGTGCCCATTGCGGCTCCCTCTGCCAATATCTCCGGCAAGCCATCTACCACCACGGCGGAGCACGTGCGCCACGACCACGACGGCAAAATCGATGCCATTGTGGACGGAGGTCCCTGCCGTGTGGGGGTGGAGTCCACCATTGTGGACCTGACCGAAGACCGGCCCCGGCTGCTGCGCCCCGGCGGAATCACTCCGGAGCAGCTGATCGAGGTGCTGGGGGACCTGGTTATCGACAAGGCGGTCACGGCTCAGATTGACAAGGACGCCGTAGTGAAAGCCCCCGGCATGAAGTACCGCCATTATGCTCCCGCCGAACCGGTGGTCATCGTCTCCGGCAGCCGGGAAAAGGCAGCGGCATATATCCATGCCCATTTTACCCCCGGAGACCGGGTGCTGTGTTTTGAGGAGGAGCTGCCGCTGTATCAGGATTGCGCGCCCTTGGCCTACGGCAGGGAAGCAGACGTAAACACCCTGAGTGCAGGACTCTTTTCCGCTCTGCGAATTCTGGACGACCCCAGCATTCATCAGGTTTATGCCCGGTGCCCCGTGGGGGGAGGCGTAGCCTATGCGGTGCAGAACCGGCTGAAAAAGGCCGCCGCCTTCCATATTGTAGACGCGGAGGCAGAGGCATGATCCTGGGCATTACCGGGGGCACCGGCTGCGGAAAGACTACATTGCTTCGCTGCATTGCGGACTGCGGCGGGGTGATAATGGACTGCGATGCCATCTACCATGATCTTCTAAAAACGGACACCGCCATGCTTGCTGCCCTAGAGACCCGATTTCCGGGCACGGTGGAGGAGGGCGGACGGAATCTGAAAAAGCTGGGAGCGCTGGTCTACAAGGACCCCAAGGCGTTGGAGGACCTGAACCGGATCACCCACGCCTGCGTCCGCCGGGAAGTGGAGAAGACCCTTTCCCAGAAGCCAAAGCTGGCGGCCATCGATGCCATTGCCCTGTTTGAAAGCGGGCTGGATTCCCTTTGCAATGTGACGGTGGCGGTGACGGCCCCGGAGGAAGACCGGGTCCGCCGCCTGATGACCCGGGACGCTATTTCGGAAGACTATGCCCGCAGCCGCATTGCCGCCCAGCATCCCGAAAGCTGGTTCCGGGAGAGATGCACCCATACTCTGGAAAACAGCGGCACGGAAGCCCAATTCCGGGAGAAGTGCCTTGCTTTTTTACGGAATCTATGTATAATATAGGAAGACTGTTGTTGCTGAGTGAAGTACAAGAACAGATATCCTGAATTTGGAGGAATGAACAATGAACGCTGATGAACTCCGCGAGGCGCTGCTGAGCAGCCCTAAGAATGGCTTTGTTGGTCTGAGCCAGGAAGAGCGGGCCGAAATGGAGGCCTACTGCAAGCGCTATGCCGCTTTTATGAACGCCTGCAAGACTGAGCGGGAGGCCACCGCCTGGGCCACGGCCGAGGCTGAGAAGCACGGCTTCAAGCCTGCCGTGCCCGGTATGGAAGTCAAGCCCGGGGATAAGATCTACCTGAACAACCGGGGCAAGAGCTTTATGATCGCCGTTGTGGGCACCGAGTCTCTGGCCGAGGGCGCAAACATCTGCGCTGCCCATGTGGATTCTCCCCGCATGGACCTGAAGCCCCAGCCCCTGTATGAGGACAGCGAGATCGCCTATTTCAAGACCCATTACTATGGCGGCATCAAGAAGTACCAGTGGACCTGCGTGCCTCTGGCCATTCACGGTGTGGTCTGCAAGAAGGACGGCAGCGAGGTTACCGTCACCATCGGTGAGGACGAGAACGATCCCATCCTGGTGGTCTCCGACCTGCTGATCCACCTGTCCGCCGACCAGATGAAGAAGACTCTGGCCGAGGGCATTGCCGGTGAGCAGCTGAATGTGATCCTGGGCACCGAACCGCTGGAGGGCGAGGGCAGCGACCTGGTGAAGCTGAACATCATGCGTCTGCTGAACGAGAAGTACGGCTTTGTGGAGGATGACTTCCGCACTGCCGAGCTGACGGTTGTCCCCGCCGGAAAGTGCCGGGAGGTTGGCCTGGACCGGAGCCTGCTGGGCGCCTATGGTCATGACGACCGGGTTTGCGCCTATGCAGAGCTGGAGCCCATGCTGACGCTGCCCACCCCCAAGCACACCGCCGTCTGCATCCTGGCAGACAAGGAGGAGATCGGCTCCGTGGGCATCAGCGGTATGCAGAGCCGCGCCTTTGAGTACTTCATGGAGATCCTGTGCGACGGCCAGGGCATCAAGCTGAGCCACTGCTTTGCCAAGTCCTTCTGCCTGTCCGCCGACGTTTCCAATGCCTTCGACCCCAATTTTGCCGAGACCTGCGACCGCCGGAACAACAGCATGCTGAATTACGGCGTTTCCATCTGCAAGTACACCGGTTCCCGCGGCAAGGGCGGCGCATCTGATGCCTCTGCCGAGGCCATGCAGCATGTCCGGTCCACCCTGGACGCTGCCGGTGTGAAGTGGCAGATCGCTACCCTGGGTAAGGTCGATCAGGGCGGCGGCGGCACCGTGGCTGCCTACATGGCAAACCGGAACATCGTCACCGTGGATGCGGGCGTTCCCGTGCTGTGTATGCATGCTCCTCTGGAGATCGTCAGCAAGCTGGACTGCTATGAGACCATGAAGGCCTGCAAGGCAATCTATCTGGCATAAAAACGTCTGTCCGGGCGAGAGAATTATATTGGGGTTTCGCCGGGGGGCTGAGCGGCTCCCGGTGAAACCCTGTTTTTCGGAATTCCTATATCACCCGAAACGATCGGTCTATTGGAGGATTGTATGGAGAAAAAGGACACAGAGAGCTCACTCTGTAAAAAATACTATGACCGCCTTTTGACGGTCTGGCCCCATTTCCCAACGGTAGTTTGCGCAACGCTTGTGTTTGGCGTGCTGGCCCACGGATCTGCGCTCTTTAACAAATATTCCATGGTGGATGACCCCCAGTACCTGTTTGGCATGGGCTACACCTTTCGGTCAGGGCGTTGGTTCCTGGGAATACTGGGCAGTCTTGTGCGTTGGTTCACGGGGAGCCCAAATTTCAGCCTGCCGCTTTACAGTGGCATCCTATGTCTGGCTGTGCTGGCGCTGTGCGCCTGTGTGCTGATCCCGCTGCTGGGGTTCACGAAAAAATGGGAATGGGTCCTGACGGCTGGCCTGATGACGGTTTTCCCGGCGGTCACAGGCTATTTTGGCTTCCTGTTTACTGCGCCCTATTACCTGGTCGGCCTGCTGCTGTGCCTGCTGGGCTGCAGCGTACTGTGCCGTTATCGCAAATGGTGGGCTTATGTTCTGGGCGTTGTTCTTTTGGCCCTCGGCACAGGAACCTATCAGGCATTTATTCCAACGGCTCTGTGCGTTATGCTGCTGCATTTCCTGCGGAAGCTGACGCTGGCGGAGAATTGGGGCTGGAAGGACCTGGTAAAGGATATTTTGTGGTATGTTTCAGCGTGCCTCGCGTTTCTGGCCCTGTACAGCCTGATGAGCAAGCTGTGCCTGGCTGTGACCCACGAGACAATGACGAGCTACAAGGGCCTCGACGATCCTTTTGCCGGCGGGATCGGGATGTTTATCCAAAGGATCAAATTGGCGTATTACCTGTTTCTCATCCCCAGAGGCTCTACCCGGTCTGCCTATATGTTCCCGTACCGGCTCCATACGCTGTATTATATTTTTTTGGTGGTGCTGTGTGTTGCTGCGCTGCTGTATTTGGAACAGCTGTGGAAGAGGAGCAGGGTACGGGCCTTGTCTGGGCTGCTTGCCCTGGGCGTGCTCCCCATGGCGCTGAATTTTGCCCATGTTATGGTGGATGCGGAGATCGTCCATTCTCTGATGGGCTACAGTCTGGTATTTTTCTGGCTGCTGCCCTATTGCCTGCTCCGCTGGGTCCGGCCCGTGGAAAACCGCGCCGTGCTGAAGCGCACGCTGAGCCGTGTGCTCTGCGTGCTCCTGGCTGTGGTGTGTCTGCTGTACGTGCGCCTGGATAATACGGCGTATCTGAAGGCGGAAATCTACCAGACCAGAACCATCCAGTATTTTACAACGCTGACGGCGCAGATCAAGAGCCTGGATGGCTACAGTGGGGAAATGAAGGTCACCTTTGTCAACAAGGACTTTAACCGGGATCCGACCTTCCAGGAGATCCAGGAGTTTACGGATTTCCTGATCGAACCCTTCGCCAGTTGGAAGTCTGAGCTGACAGCCCATTCCTTCCGGGAGTTTTTGAATATGTGGTGCGGCTTCAATCCGGAAATCGTAGATGAAGAGGCCTATGCCGATCTGCCGGAGGTGCAGGCAATGCCGCACTATCCGGAAGCGGGATCAATCCGGATCATCGGAGATACGGTCGTGGTCAAGTTCTGAAAATGCAGGCAGCGCCGCTGCCCAAATGGATCTCCGCAGGGTGGGGTACCACCCTGCGGAAAAATGCTTGACAAATGCCTGGCAATGCTGTAAAATACTCCTACAATTTTATAGGACAGTTCGTAACCATCCTGTCGGTAAACAAAACTAGGATCAAAAATGGACGTATTTGCGTGCATTTTTTTCTTTGGATGGGCGCATTTTGCGTCCATTTTGTTTTTTGCGTGGGCGGAATTGTCCACCCATTTTTTATTGTCAAAGGAGAAATTACCCATGAACAAAACCCGTTACCTGACCCAGGCTGCCATTATTGCCGCGCTGTATGCCGTGCTGACCCATATGCAGAATCTGCTGCTGCCCGGAACGACCACCTGGGCCATCCAGATGCGCATTTCCGAGGCCATGAACGTTCTGGCCTTCTTCACCCCCGCAGCCATTCCCGGCCTGAGCCTTGGCTGCCTGGTGTTCAACCTGACCTATGCGGGCACGCTGCCTCTGGACTTCCTGGTGGGCACCCTGGCAACCTTTTTGGCGGCTCTGGCTATGTGGAAGACCCGGAATGTGAAAATCGGGAAGCTGCCCCTGCTGGGACTGGTGATGCCCGCCGTTACCAATGCCTTCCTGGTGGGCTGGGAGCTGACGGTCTATATTGGCGGCGGCTTCGGCATCAATGCTCTGTATGTGGCCCTGGGTGAGCTGGCCGTGGTGCTGGTGCTGGGCACGGCGCTGTACTTTGCCATTACTGCCAGGAGCCTGGACAAGAGCGTCCTGGCCCTGGGCTGAGGCAGTGCTGCACACATATTTCTCATAAAACGGTAAAAAAATATCGACTTGGCAAGATTCACATGGTTTTTCCTCATTTTTTGGAAATTCTGTGGTATCTGCTTTCTTGACGGATTCGGTCAAATCGTGGTATAATCAACCTATCCAATAAGAACCCTTATGACTGACGGATAAAGTGGAGCACCACGTGGAGTAAGGGAAGAATTTTTGCCGACCGTCTGGGCTTGCTTGCGTTCCTATATCAGGAGGGTGAGTGGGCCCTTTTCGCTTTTTAAGGAGGTAAAACAATGAAAAAAGTTGGAATTATCATGGGAAGTGACAGCGATTTGCCGATTTTGCGCAAGTCCATGGATACCTTGAAGGAGCTGGACATTCCCTTTGAATGCCATATCTTCTCGGCCCACCGCACCCCGGCAGAGGCAAGGGACTTTGCTCTGAATGCCCGGGCCAATGGGTTCGGCGCGCTGATCGCCGCTGCCGGTATGGCGGCCCATCTGGCCGGGGCCATTGCCGCCAATACCACCCTGCCCGTTATCGGCATCCCCTGTAAGGGGCCGGTTCTGGACGGCATGGATGCCCTGCTTGCCACGGTGCAGATGCCCACGGGCATTCCCGTTGCCACGGTTGCCATCAACGGCGGCGCCAATGCAGCCCTGCTGGCTGCCCAGATTTTGGCGGTTTCCGATGAGAACCTTGCCCGGAAGCTGGACGAAAAGCGGGCAAAGGACGCAAAGAAGGTCCTTGAAAAAGATGCAGCTCTGCAGCAAGAGCTGAACGTATAAAAGGAGGAATACCATGGGCGGTTTCTTTGGCGCGGTCTCCAAGCGGGACTGCATTCTGGACGTATTCTTCGGCACGGACTACCATTCCCACCTGGGCACCCGCCGGGGCGGCATGGCGGCCTATGATTCCCAGCTGGGTCTCCAGCGGGAAATTCACAATATTGAAAATTCTCCCTTCCGTACCAAATTCGACGGCATTCTGAACGAGATGAAGGGCACCAGCGCCATCGGCTGCATTTCCGATACGGACCCCCAGCCTCTGCTGATCCGGTCCAACCTGGGCACCTACGCCATCTGCACCATCGGCATCATCAACAACGCGGAGGCCCTGCTGCAGCAGTACCTGTCCTTCAGCGGCGGCCATTTCGATGCCATGAGCGGGGGAAAGGTCAACTCCAATGAGCTGATCTCCGCCCTGATCGATCAGAAAAGCTCCTTTGCGGAAGGGATTCGTTTTGCCCAGGACCTGATCGAGGGGACGGCCTCCATTCTGATTTTGAAGGACGACGGCCATTTGATCGCCGCACGGGACAAGCTGGGCCGCCTGCCCATCATCCTGGAAAAGAATGAGGACGGCTTCTGCGTTACCTTTGAGGACTACGCCGGTGAAAAGTTGGGCTATACCTATTGCCGGGAGCTGGGTCCCGGCGAGGCGGTGGAGCTGACGCCGGAGGGGGAGACTGTGCTGCTGGCGCCCCGGAAGAAGAAAAAGATCTGCGCCTTCCTCTGGTCCTACTATGGCTATCCCACCTCCTGCTATGAGGGCAAGAATGTGGAGATCATGCGCTACCGCAACGGCCGGATCATGGCTAAAGCCGACAAGGAAAACGGCATTGCCCAGGATATCGACTATGTGGGCGGTGTGCCGGACTCCGGAACCCCCCACGCCATTGGCTATGCCAACGAAAGCGGCGTGCCCTTTGCCCGGCCCTTTATCAAATACACTCCCACCTGGCCCAGAAGCTTCATGCCCTCCAACCAGAGTGAGCGGAATATGGTTGCCAAAATGAAACAGATTCCCGTGGACGAGCTGATCAGGGACAAGAAGCTGCTGTTTGTGGACGACTCCATCGTCCGGGGAACCCAGCTGCGGGAGACGGTGGATTTCCTCTATGAGCACGGAGCCAAGGATGTACACATCCGCTCCGCCTGCCCGCCCATCCTTTACGCCTGCAAGTACCTGAATTTCTCCCGGTCCAATTCCGAAAACGAACTCATTGCCCGGGCTACCATCCTGGAGCTGGAGGGCGAAGAGGGCTTCAACCATCTGGATGAATACATGGACGGAACCACCGAGCGGGGCAAGAAGCTGCGCCAGACCATCTGCGACAAGCTGCATTTCTCCACCCTGGAGTACCAGACATTGGAGGGCATTCTGGAGGCCATCGACCTGCCCGAATGCGATGTGTGCACCTACTGCTGGAACGGCAAAGAATAAAATATAAAGGAGAATACCCATGGATCACAAGAATTCTCAGTCTGCCAGCTACGCCGCTGCCGGCGTAGACATTACTGCCGGCTACAAGGCCGTGGAGCTCATGAAAAAGCACGTGGCACGGACCCGCAACGAGGGGTGCCTCGACGATGTGGGCGGCTTTGGCGGCTGCTTCGGTCTGCCGGTTGCCGGTATGGAGGAGCCTGTGCTGGTTTCCGGTACCGACGGCGTGGGCACCAAGCTGCGCATTGCCCAGCTGCTTGACAAGCACGATACCATCGGTATCGACTGCGTGGCCATGTGCGTCAACGATGTGATCTGCTGCGGCGCAAGGCCTCTGTTCTTCCTGGACTATATCGCCTGCGGCAAGAATGTGCCGGAGCGGATTGCGGAGATCGTGGGCGGCGTGGCCGAGGGCTGCGTCCAGTCCGGCTCTGCCCTGATTGGCGGCGAGACCGCCGAACATCCCGGCATGATGCCCGTGGACGACTATGATCTGGCGGGTTTCAGTGTGGGCATTGTGGATAAGAAGAAAATCATCGACAATACCCGGATGCGCGCCGGGGATGTGGTCATTGCCCTGGCCTCTACCGGCGTCCATTCCAACGGCTTCAGCCTGGTCCGGAAGGTCTTCGATGTGGAGCACAATGACAGCCTGAGAGAGCCCTGCGGGGCCCTGGGCGGCGCTTCTATTCTGGAAACCCTGCTGACCCCTACCAAAATCTATGTTAAGAGCATTCTGGCTCTGCTGGAAAAGGTGGATGTCAAGGGCATCAGCCATATCACCGGCGGCGGCTTCTATGAGAACATCCCCCGCAGCATCCCCGATGGCCTGTGCGCTAAGATCAGGAAGAGCGATGTGCGGGTGCTGCCCATCTTTAAGCTCATTGCCGAAACCGGAAATATCCCCGAGCGGGACATGTTCAATACCTTCAATATGGGCGTTGGCATGAGCGTGGTGGTTCCTGCCGAGCAGGTGGATACCGCCCTGGAGATCCTGACGGCTCACGGAGAGACTGCTTATGTCATCGGCCGGATTGTGGAGAACGAGGAAAAGGTGATTCTGGAGTGAAAACCAAGATTGCGGTCCTGGTCTCCGGCGGCGGAACCAATTTGCAGGCCTTGCTGGATGCTCAGAAGTCCGGTGTGCTGTGCAGCGGCGAAATTGCCCTGGTGGTGTCCAACAATGCGGGGGCCTTTGCCCTGGAGCGGGCGAAAAATGCCGGGGTCCCTACGGCTGTGCTGCTCAAAAAAGAGCTGGGCGGCCAGGCGGGCTTTGAGAAAGCCCTGGGGGAGACGCTGAAAGAACACGGCATTCAGGTGATCATTCTGGCGGGCTTCATGAGCATTCTCTCCGGGGATTTTACGAAGCAGTATCCCAGACGCATTCTGAATGTGCATCCGTCTCTGATTCCTGCCTTCTGCGGCGCGGGCTTCTATGGACTGCGGGTTCATGAAGCGGCGCTTCGCTATGGCGTCAAGGTCACAGGCGCTACGGTGCATTTTGTCAACGAGATCCCGGACGGGGGAGAGATCATCGCCCAAAAGAGCGTGGATATCCTGCCCGGGGATACCCCTGAGCGCCTGCAGCGGCGGGTCATGGAGCAGGCGGAGTGGATCCTGCTGCCGAGAGCTGCCGAGCAGGTATGCGCCCAAATCCAGAATTCGGAGGAGTAAAGGATGAACGTTTACGAAATCGGTTCCATGGAGGAGAAGCTTTCCTCCAATACTTACCCCGGCCGGGGCATTGTCCTGGGGCTGACCCCGGACGGAAAGCAGGCTGTGGCTGCCTATTTCATTATGGGCCGCAGCGTCAACAGCCGCAACCGCATTTTTGCCCTGGAGCCCGACGGCATTCGCACGGAGGCCTATGACCCCAGCAAAATGGAGGACCCCAGCCTGATTATTTATCACCCCGTCCGTCAGCTGGGCCGGGCACTGATTGTCACCAACGGCGACCAGACCGATACCATCCGGGAATTCCTGGAAAAGGGGAAGACCATGGAAGAGGCCCTGCGTACCCGGAAATTTGAGCACGACGGTCCCAATTGGACCCCCCGTATCTCCGGCCTGCTGAGCCCGGACGGCAGCTACAAAATGTCCATTCTGAAAGCTTCTGATCCGGAAGGAACCGGCTGCAACCGCTATACCTACGATTATGATCCCATTCCCGGCCTGGGCCATTTCCTGCATACCTATGTCTGTAACGGAAACCCTGTGATCCCAACTTTCCAGGGGGAACCTGAGCGGGTGGCCATTCCTCAGGATATGGATGCCTTTGCGAATATGTTGTGGAACAACCTGAACGAGGACAACAAGATCTCCTTGTTTGTCCGCTATACGGACCTTGCCACCGGTGAATTCCGGCAGAAGGTCATCAACCGCTACGAATAAGGAGGCTGACCATGAAAGAATTCGAACTGAAATACGGCTGCAACCCCAACCAGAAGCCCGCCTCTATCTATATGGCTGACGGCTCTGATCTGCCCATTACGGTGCTCAACGGCCGCCCCGGCTACATCAACTTCCTGGATGCCCTGAATTCCTATCAGCTGGTCAAGGAACTGAAGGAAGCAACGGGCCTGTGCGCCGTGACCTCCTTCAAGCATGTGTCCCCCACCTCTGCCGCAGTGGGCAAGGTGCTGCCGGAGAATCTGAAAAAGGCCTGCTTTGTAGACGACGTGGATGGGCTGGACGAAAGCCCTCTGGCCTGTGCCTATGCCCGAGCCCGGGGCACGGACCGGATGTGCTCCTTCGGTGACTGGGTGGCCCTTTCCGATGTCTGCGACGTTACCACTGCCAAGCTCATCGCCAGGGAGGTCTCCGATGGCGTCATTGCCCCCGGCTACTCCGACGAGGCCCTGACCATTCTGAAAACCAAGCGCAAGGGCAATTACAACATTGTCGCCATTGACGAAACTTATGTCCCCGCGCCTCAGGAGACCAAGATGGTCTATGGCGTCACCTTCCGGCAGGGCAGGAACAATTTCAAGATCGATGCATCTCTGCTGACGAATCTGGTCACCGAAAACAAAGAGCTTCCCGAGAGTGCCAAAATCGACCTGATCGTGGCCCTGATCACTCTGAAATACACCCAGTCCAATTCCGTGTGCTTTGCCTATGACGGCCAGGCCATCGGCGTGGGTGCCGGGCAGCAGTCCCGGATCCACTGTACCCGTCTGGCTGGCTCCAAGGCGGACACCTGGTTTCTGCGGCAGCATCCCAAGACCCTGGCGCTCCCCTTCCGGGAAGACCTGGGCCGCCCCAACCGGGACAATGTCATTGACAGCTATATCAATGGCAACGAAGAGGACGTGTGCGCCGAGGGTATCTGGCAGAACTACTTCACGGAGCGCCCCGAGCCCCTTACCGCTGAGGACAAGCGGGCATTTCTGGGAGCCATCCGGGGCGTGTCTCTGGGCTCCGACGCCTTCTTCCCCTTTGCGGACAACATCAAGCGGGCCTATGCCTCCGGCGTCAGCTATATCGCCCAGCCCGGCGGCTCCATCCGGGACGATCTGGTCATTGAAGAGTGCAACAAAGATGGCATTGTCATGGCCTTCACCGGCATGCGGCTGTTCCACCACTAATCCCCCATGTCATTGCGAGGCAGTGCGCACACTGTCGTGACAATCCGCCGGAAAAAGGGCGGCTTATCCATTATGTGCGCTGATTTACAGCAATGGAAAGGTTGATGTAATATGAAAATCCTTGTAGTCGGCGGCGGCGGTCGTGAGCACGCCATCATCAAGAAGCTGAAAGAGAACAAATCTGTGGAGACCGTTTACGCCCTCCCCGGCAATGGCGGCATTGCCAAGGATGCGGTGTGTGTGCCCATCGGGGCAACGGATATTGCCAAAATCGTAGATTTTGCAGTGGAAAACAAAATTGACTATGCCGTTGTTGCCCCGGACGATCCCCTGGTGCTGGGCGCTGTGGATGCGCTGGAGGAAAAGGGCATTCCCTGCTTCGGCCCCCGGGCCAATGCAGCCATCATCGAGGGCAGCAAGGTGTTTTCCAAGAATCTCATGAAGAAGTACGGCATCCCCACGGCGGAATACGAAGTGTTCAACGATATGGCTTCTGCCCTCCAATATCTGGAAACCGCCCCCATCCCCACGGTCATCAAGGCCGACGGTCTGGCCCTGGGCAAGGGCGTGATCATTGCCCAGACCCGGGAAGAGGCTGTGAACGCCGTCAAATCCATGATGGCGGACAAAGTCTTCGGCAAGAGCGGCGAACACATTGTCATTGAGGAATTCCTCACCGGGCCGGAGGTCAGCGTTCTGTCCTTTACGGATGGAAAGACAGTTAAGCCCATGGTTTCCTCCATGGATCACAAGCGGGCAGGGGACGGAGACACCGGCCTGAATACCGGCGGTATGGGTACCGTGGCTCCCAATCCCTATTACACCGAGGCAGTGGCCAAGCAGTGCATGGCTGAGATTTTCCTGCCCACCATCCGCGCCATGAACGCCGAGGGCCGGACCTTTAAGGGCTGCCTGTACTTCGGCCTGATGCTGACGCCCAAGGGCCCCAAGGTCATTGAGTACAACTGCCGCTTCGGCGATCCGGAAACCCAGGTGGTGCTGCCCCTTCTGGAAAGCGACCTGCTGACTGTTATGCAGGCGACCACCAATGGATGCCTGGCTGAGACAGAGGTGAAATTCTCCAAGAAAAACGCCTGCTGCGTCATCAAGGCTTCTAAGGGTTACCCCGTGTCCTACAAGAAGGGCTTTCCCCTGACCATGACCGGGGAGGCCGAGAAGCATACCTATGTGGCCGGTGCCAAGCTGGATGAGAATGGCGTTCTCGTCACCTCCGGCGGCCGGGTTACCGGCACCACCGCCGTGGCGGATACCCTGGAAGCAGCCATTCGGGAGGCATACCGCCTTTCCGATGGGGTCCAGTTTGAAAATGCCTACCGCAGAAGTGATATCGGACAGCGGGCTTTGCAGGCCCTGAAATAAAGAACCGGAGGAAAATGCTCTATGGTTTATCGAGTATACGTAGAAAAGAAGGCGGGCCAGACCCACGAGGCAGACAGCCTGCTGCGGGAGATTCAGGACTTTTTGGGCATCCACAGCCTGACGGGGCTGCGGGTGGTAAACCGCTATGATGCAGAGAATATCGACAAGGCTCTCTTCGATTCCGCGGTAAACACCGTTTTTTCTGAGCCCCAGGTGGATAATGTCAGCTATGAGGTGCCTGTGGGGGATGCGGTCTTCGCAGTAGAACCCCTGCCCGGCCAGTATGACCAGCGGGCGGACTCTGCGGCCCAGTGCATCCAGATCATCTCCCAGGGCAACCGACCCACCATTCGCACCGCCAAGGTCTATGTCCTGTCCGGTGAGGTCAGCGCGGAAGAGCTTGCCGCCATTAAGAAATACGTCATCAACGCAGTGGAAAGCCGGGAAGCTTCTCTGGATGTGCCGGAGACCCTGGCCATTGCCTACGCCACGCCTACCACCGTTGCCACGGTGGAGGGCTTCATCTCCATGGACGAAGCGGCCCTTTCCGCACTGCTGGACAAGCTGGGCCTTGCCATGGACTTGGATGATCTGAAATTCCTTCAGGCCTATTTCCGGGATGAGGAAAAGCGGGATCCCACCATTACGGAGATTCGGGTGGTGGATACCTATTGGTCTGACCATTGCCGCCATACCACCTTCTCGACCCACTTGGACAAGATCGTCATCCATGATCCGGAGGTTCAGGCCGCCTATGAGGAATACCTCTCTGCCCGTGTGGCAGTCTACGGGGAGGAAAAGGCTGCCGCCCGTCCCCAGACTCTGATGGATATCGCCACCATCGGTGCAAAGTACCTGAAAAAGCAGGGTAAGCTGCCGGAGCTGGACGAGAGCGAGGAGATCAACGCCTGCTCCATCCATGTGACGGCCACCGTCAACGGGGAGGATCAGGACTGGCTGCTGATGTTCAAGAATGAGACCCATAACCATCCCACGGAGATCGAGCCCTTCGGCGGCGCGGCTACCTGCATTGGCGGCTGCATCCGGGACCCCCTGTCCGGCCGTGCCTATGTGCACCAGGCCATGCGCGTCACCGGTGCCGGGGACCCCCGGACAGCCTTGAAGGACACCCTGCCCGGAAAGCTCCCCCAGCGGAAGCTGTGCCAGACGGCGGCGGCGGGCTACTCCTCCTACGGCAACCAGATTGGCCTGGCTACCGGCCATGTGGCGGAGCTTTACCACGAGGGCTATGTTGCCAAGCGCCTGGAGTGCGGCGCGGTGGTGGCGGCGGCCCCCGCAGGCAACGTCCGCAGAGAGTGCCCTGCACCTGGGGATGTGGTCATCCTGCTGGGCGGCCGCACGGGCCGGGACGGCATCGGCGGTGCCACCGGCTCCTCCAAGAGCCACAATATGAAGTCCCTGACCACCATGGCCTCCGAGGTCCAGAAGGGCAACGCTCCCGAGGAGCGCAAGATTCAGCGGTTGTTCCGGGACGGCAATGTCACCCGTCTGATCAAGCGCTGCAATGACTTTGGCGCCGGCGGTGTTTCCGTGGCCATCGGCGAGCTGGCCGACGGCCTGCGGATTGACCTGGACGCCGTGCGGAAGAAGTACGACGGCCTGGACGGCACAGAGCTGGCCATTTCCGAATCTCAGGAGCGTATGGCCGTTGTGGTTGCACCTGAAGATGTGGCGGCCTTTATTGCCGCCGCCGAGAAGGAAAACCTGGAGGCCTACCGGGTGGCTGTGGTCACGGAAGAGGCGAGAATGGTCATGTCCTGGAAGGGCCGCGAGATCGCTAACCTGAGCCGGGACTTCCTGAATACCAATGGTGCCGTGAAGCACGCGCAGGTGGAAGTGCCTGCTTCCAAGGCTGTGGAAACACCTGATGCCAGCCTGAAGGAAATGGCCGCTCAGCTGCGCTTTGCCTCCCAGCGGGGCCTGGTGGAGCGGTTCGATTCCACCATCGGCGCGGGCTCTCTTCTGATGCCCTTCGGCGGCAAGAACCAGGCAACCCCGGCCCAGGCCATGGCTGCCAAGCTGCCGGTGCTGCCCGGGCAGCAGACCGATGCTGCCAGCGTCATGGCGCTGTGACCCGGAACTGCTGAGCGCCAACCCCTTTGAGGGCGCCAAAGCGGCGGTGATCTCCTCCATGGCAAAAATTGTGGCTGCCGGTGCAGACTATAAAAAGGCCTATCTGACACTGCAGGAGTTCTTCGAAAAGCTGAGAAACGAGCCTGACCGCTGGGGCAAGCCCTTTGAAGCGCTGCTGGGCGCTCTGGATGCTCAGCTCCACCTGGATGCAGGTGCCATTGGCGGCAAGGACTCTATGTCCGGCTCCTTCCTGGACAAGGACGTGCCCCCCACGGTGATCTCCTTTGCCATTGCCCCCGTCAAGGCGGGAGACGTGATCACCAATGAATTCAAGGAGCCGGGGCATCCTGTGTACTGCTTTGCCTCTGACGGAAGCTATGAGGACCTGAAAACGGTCTGGGAGAAGTTCCATGCCCTGTGCCAGGCGGGGAAGGTAAAGGCTGCCTGGGCGGTGGATGCCGGCGGTGTCTCTGAGGCGGTTATGAAGATGTCCTTCGGCAACGGCATTGGCTTCCGGGGCGAGGACGCGGACTGCGGCTATGGCGACATCATCGCCGAGCTTACCGAGGACTGCAATTTTGGCCGGAAGATCGGCTATACCATGGAGGAGCAGGACATCATCCTGGATGACGAGCAGGTGTCCGTTGAGGAGCTCTACGACCTGAATACCGCTACCCTGGAAAGCGTCTATCCCACGAAAACCGTGGAGACCCGGGAAAAGGTGCCTGCCTTTGATTACAAGGCCACTTCTTACCCTGCACCCGCTGTGAAGACGGCGAAACCCAAGGTGCTGATTCCCGTGTTCCCCGGAACCAACTGTGAATATGACTCTGCCAGAGCCGTGCAGGCTGCCGGTGCAGAGGCGGACATTGCGGTCATCCGTAACCTGACGGCCGACGATGTGGCGCGGTCCGTGGAGGACGTGGCAAAGCGAATTGCCGACAGCCAGATGATTTTCATCCCCGGCGGTTTCTCCGGCGGCGACGAGCCCGACGGCTCTGCCAAGTTTATCACCGCTTTCTTCCGGAATCCTGCAATTCAGGAGCAGGTCATGAAGCTGCTGAACGACCGGGACGGCCTGATGTGCGGCATTTGCAACGGCTTCCAGGCGCTTATCAAGCTGGGCCTGGTGCCCTATGGCAAGATCATCGACACCGATGATACCTGCCCCACGCTGACCTTTAACACCATCGCCCGGCACCAGAGCCGCATTGTTCACACCCGGGTGGCCTCCAATAAGTCCCCCTGGCTGAGCCTGACCCAGGTCGGGGATGTGTACAATGTGCCCATTTCCCACGGTGAGGGCAAGTTCCTGGCAAGCGAGGCCCTGGTCAAAAAGCTGGCAGAAAACGGCCAGATCGCCACGCAGTATGTGGATCTGGAGGGCAAGCCCACTATGGACGCTGCCTTCAATCCCAATGGCTCCGTCTGTGCCATTGAGGGCATTACCTCTCCCGATGGCCGCGTCTTCGGCAAGATGGGCCACAGCGAACGTATCGGCAAGGACCTCTACCGCAATGTCCCCGGTGAATACGATATTCGTATGTTTGAGGCCGCTGTGAAGTATTTTAAGTAAGCAAAGATCTATGAAAAGCCCTTGCAGACCAAACCGGCCTGCAAGGGCTTTTGAAAAGAAAAAATTGAAAAGTGCAGAAAAGATTCTGAAAAGGGGCTTGCACTTTGAGGAAAAAGGTGCTATACTGCAAGCAATAGCGATGAGGGAGACTGACCCCGTTTTGTGTCGGATCCAGAGAGACGCGCACTGAGCTGCAAGCGTGTCCCGGTGCTTTGGGCGATACCACTCCTGAGCTGCGTGCGAGAAAGCCTTTTTGAAAGGCGCAAGCACTGCCGTGTCCGCCCAACGACAGAGGGCTATGAGTGAAAAGTCAAGGTGGAACCGTGCTGATTTCAAAGCACCCTTGGAAAAACCAGGGGTGCTTTTTTGCATCCCGACGCTCAGAAAAGGAGACAAAAACCATGAAAATCATCTACAAAGACGGTACTGTAGCAGAGTGCCCCGCTGAGGAAGCCCAGCACGTTCTGCGGCATACGGCTGCCCACATTATGGCCCAGGCCATCCAGCATCTGTACCCCGATGCGGACTTTGCCTATGGTCCCGCTACCGAGAAGGGCTTCTATTATGATGTGGACTTCGGCGACAAGAAGCTGACCGACGAGGACCTGGAAGCCATCGAAAAAGAGATGAAGAAGATCGTCAAGGCGAACCTTCCCATCAAGCCCTTCATCCTGCCCCGGGACGAGGCCGTCAAGCTCATGCACGACCGTCACGCCAAGTATAAGGAGGAGCACATCGGCGACCTGCCCGAGGATGCCGTCATCAGCTTCTACCAGCAGGGCGACTATATCGATATGTGCGTCGGCCCCCACCTGACCTACACCAAGG
>ERZ791734.1677-NODE-1677-length-17147-cov-7.889597_pt1 | contig 17147 bp, 10 predicted proteins | sample MGYA00509953_ERZ791734 | MGnify/ENA primary metagenome ERZ791734 (study PRJEB30046, sample SAMN00792038) | human gut metagenome | study: EMG produced TPA metagenomics assembly of the A metagenome-wide association study of gut microbiota in type 2...
GTACCCGAACCCTTTTTCATAAAGAATCGGGTTCGAGTACGAACTGTATGGTGGACGGTACAGGACTCGAACCTGTGACCTCCTGCACGTCAAGCAGATGCTCTACCAGCTGAGCTAACCGTCCAGATGTCGTATCGACTTGATTATGATACCACACCTTTGGCCGGATTGCAAGCTTTTTTTGCAAATTTCTGCAAAAATCATTGCAGGGCCTTCCGGATGATGTTGTAGAGCACGGGTTTCATGGCGTCGATGTGGTCGGGCTTGCCTTCGAGGATGGACGAGTAGCACACCGACATGCACATGCTGCCCAGCGCCGTGATGCGCTGGTAGACTTCGCGCTCGGTCAGGCCGGCCATTTCGGGGCTGGACATGATGGCGTGGAGCAGTTTGCACATCAGCGGCTCGGCCTCGCCGGAGGCTTCGATCTTGTCCAGCCCCGGCCAGACGAAGCTGCGCTCCAGAAAACGGAGCATCAGGGTGTCGGTCCGCAGAGCCTCGATGATGTGGTCGATGACGAAGATCATCTTGTCGGGAAAATCCATCGGCGCGCTGGCGCGCTCACAGGCCGTCACGGCGTCGTCCAGCAGCTGGTAGCTCACGCGGGCCAGAAGCGCCTGGGTCACAGCACCTTTGTCGGCAAAATAGAGATAGAAGGTGCCTTTGCCCACCTTGGCGCGGGAGGTGATATCCTCCACGCTGGTCTTGGATGCGCCCCGCTCCAGGAACAGCTCGTATGCTGCATCCAGAAGCGCCCGGCGCTTTTCCTGCTTTTTGCCTTCCACGGTATTCATGCTTTGGGTCGATTCCTCTTTTCTGCGATGTTCTGTCGTGTAAACATTATTTTAGCAATGCTTTCCTCCCGGCGCAAGCCCCAAATAGCCGATCGGTGTTAGACAATTTTCAGTGGATGATAAAAAAACTGACGTTTGGTCAGTTTTTGTCTTGACACTTTCCGCCAGCTGGTTATAATAGTGCTTGCTCAGAAGTGACTGCGAGTCATTTTTGAGCGCCAATTCTGTTCCAACATTTCAATGGAGGGTTTTCATGAAAAAGATCGCACAGGGCATTGTGCGTCTGCGCAAACTGATCTTAACAGTAGCCATCCTGCTGTTGATCCCTTCCGCGATAGGCGCCGTTGCCACCCGCATCAACTACGACGTCCTCACCTATCTGCCGCAGGAGCTTGACTCTATGATCGGCGAACGGGCATTGGAGGACGACTTCCATCTGGCCTCCACCGGTATGATCACGGTCGAGGGCCTGCCCACGAACGAGCTCATCGCCATGAAGAAGGACATCGACGCCGTGCCCGGTGTCACCCAGACCTTCTGGCTGAGCGATGTGATCGACCCCAGCATCCCTACCGAGATGCTCCCGGCGGACATCCAGCAGTTCATGTTCGGCAAAAATGATTCCACCATGCTCATCGTCCGGTTCGACGGCCCCAGCGCCAGCGACGAGACGATGAACGCGGTCCAGCAAATCAAGAAAGTGCTCCGGAAGGATACCTTCTTTGGCGGCATGAGCGTCATCCTGCAGGACACCAAGGCCCTGATCAATGAGGAGATGCCGCTGTATATCCTGTGCGCTGTGGGTGCCAGTATGCTGGTGCTGTTCCTCTCGCTGGAGAGCACCATCACCCCGGTGCTGTTCATGCTGGGCCTGCTGTTCCCCATCGCGTACAACTTTGGCACGAACATCTTCCTCGGCCAGATCAGCTACATCACCCAGGCGCTGTCCACCGTGCTGCAGCTGGGCGTTACGATGGACTTCTCCATCTTCCTGCTGCACCGCTATCAGGAGGAAAAAGAGCTTCGCTCCTCCAATGAGGAAGCCATGGTCAGTGCCATCTGCAAGACCATGACCTCCATTTCCGCTTCGTCGCTGACCACCATCGCAGGCTTCCTGGCCCTGTGTGCCATGCGCCTGACGCTGGGCCGCGACATCGGCATCGTCATGGCAAAAGGCGTGGCGCTGGGCGTCATCTGCACCGTCGTCATCCTGCCGGCACTGATCCTGACCTTTGACAAGTGGGTCGAGAAATACAAGCACCGCACCATCATCCCGCAGCTGACCAGGACCAGCTACTTCGTCTCCAAACACGCAGCCCCCATTGTGGCGGTCTTCCTCGTGCTGCTGGTGCCCTTTGTGGCGGCGCAGCAGAAGACCGAAGTCTACTACACCCTGTTCGATTCGCTGCCCCAGGACCTGACCGGCATCGTCGGCACCAACAAGCTGGGCGAGGATTTCGGCATGACCACCTCGCACTTCATTCTGGTGCATGACGACCTGACCGCCACCCAGGTCTCCGACCTGTGCGACGAACTCAAGGACGTGGACGGCATCACGCAGGTCATCAGCCTGGATTCCGTCACCGGCCCCGGCTTTGATACCGGCCTGCTGCCCGACAGCGTGACCGAGATCCTGCAGTCCGGCGGGTACAAGCTCATCCTTGCCAACAGCTCCTATAAGACCGGTACCGACGCCATCAACAACCAGCTGGACGAGATGAACACCGCCATCAAGGCGGTGGACCCCGAAGGTGTCATCACCGGCGAGGGTGCCATGACCAAAGACCTGATCGAGGTCGCGGATGTGGACTTCAAGAACGTCAACGTCTGGTCCATCCTGGCCGTTGCCGCCATCATCCTGATCTCTTTCCGCAGCCTGTCCATCCCGGTGCTGCTGGTGGCCAGCATTGAAGCCGCCATCTCCATCAACATGGGCATCCCGTACTTCACCGGCACCCAGCTGCCGTTCATCGCCAGCATCGTCATCGGCACCATCCAGCTGGGCGCGACCGTGGACTATTCCATCCTGATGACCACCCGTTACCACGAGGAGCGCAGCTACGGCCGCACCCCGAAGGAAGCAGCCCAGCAGTCGCTGGAGCATTGCAGCCAGTCCATCCTGACCAGCGGCCTGACCTTCTTCGCCGCCACCGTCGGCGTGGCGGCCATCAGCAAGATGGAGCTGCTGAAGAGCATCTGCCTGCTCATCTCCCGCGGCGCACTCATCAGCATGGCCGTCATCCTGATCGTCCTGCCCGCTGCCCTGATGCTGCTGGACTGGATCATCCGCCATACCACCCTGCACTGGCTGGTCCCCGAACCCGCCTCGAAATCTGAAAAGGAGTAATCACCATGAAGAAATCGCTTCGCTTCGCCAGTGCGGCGCTGGCGCTGACCCTCGCCGCCAGCATGACGATGCCTGCCTTTGCCGCAGGCAAGTCCGATTTTGCCAAGTCTGAGAACGTCTACGCCGTCATGAACGCCGATGGCTCCATCAAGAGCACCACCGTCAGCGAGCATCTGTACAACGCCAACGGCCTGTCCGGTGTGACCGATGTCTCTTCCCTGACTGACATCCAGAACACCGAGAGCGATGCCGCCTTTACCCAGGACGGCGAAAAGCTGGTCTGGAACACCGACGACACCGACGTCTATTATAAGGGGACCACCGACCGTGACCTGCCCATCTCGGCCAAAGTCACCTATACGCTGGACGGCGTGACCGACAGCCTGGAGAACCTGATGGGCAAGAGCGGCCACCTGACCATTCAAATCGACCTGACCAACAACGAGACCGGCACCGTGAATGTCAACGGCACCGACCGCACCATCGTCACCCCACTCATCACGGCGGTGGGCGTCATCTTTGGGGAGGACGCCTCCAATGTGACCGCTGAGCACGGCGTGATCGAGTCTGCCGCCAAGAGCAACGTGGCCGCGTTCGTCACCCTGCCCGGCGTGAAGGATTCGCTGTCCGGTCTGCTGCCGGAGGACCTGTCCACGGTGGAAGATTATTTGCAGGACAGCGTGACGGTGGAAGCCGATGTGGAAGATCTGGCAGCTCCGCAGATCATGCTGGCCGCAGCCACCAGCCCCGATGCGCTGGGCACGGACAATGTCTTTGACCTTGACAGCATCAATGAGCTGACCGACGGCATCCAGCAGCTGAACGACGCTATGAGCCAGCTCATGGACGGTGCGTCTCAGCTGGAAGACGGCGTCTCGCAGCTGGCCGGAGGTACTCTGGCTCTGCTGGATGGTGCATCCCAGCTGAAGACCGGTGTTGCCGCGCTGGACAACGGCCTCGGCCAGCTGACCAACGGCCTCGACACCCTGACCTCCAACAATGCCGCCCTGAATGCCGGTGCCCAGCAGGTGGCCGACGGCGTTCTGGCTTCCGCAAACAAGACCCTGATGGAGGGCGGCCTCATCGACACTCCCATGACCTGGGACAACTATGAAGCCGTCATCGACGAAGTCCTGACCATGAACGACAAGACGCTGGCCGCTGCCCGCAAGAAGATGGTCCGCACCATCTGGGAGCAGGCCCCCAGCTTCAAGGACAGCCAGCTCGACCTGGCCCTCTACCTCTCCGCGACCAAGACCGATCATGATCTGGAAGCAGCCCTCCGCCTGATGCAGAGCTATGATCCCTCCATGCTCTGCGGTCTGGTGCAGCTGCTGACCAATGCCGACGCCCGGCAGATCGCCCACGAGGAGCTCAAGCTGCAGGCCGAGAACAGCGACGATATCGCCAGCGTCCGCGCCCTGAAGACCAGCCTGAGCCAGATCCAGTACTTCGTTTCCAGCGTCAACCAGTACACCAACGGTGTCGCCACTGCGGCCGACGGTGCCCACTCTGCCAAGGACGGCAGCGCCCAGCTGGCCTCCGGCAGCAAGACCCTTTACGATGGCGTGAACACCCTGAACAATGGCGTCAGCCAGCTGACCGACGGTGCCACCCAGCTGAGCAATGGCCTGGTCCAGTTCAACGAGGAGGGCATCTCCAAGCTGACCGGCTCGCTGGACACCGACCAGATCCACGCCCTGAAGACGGTCCTGGACGAGATGACCAGCCGCCTGGAGAACTACACCAGCTTCGCCGGTGCACCGGAAGGCGCTTCTTCCAACGTGAAATTCATCTACAAGACCGGTGAGACCGTGGCCGCCGCCGAGAATACGACTGTGGCCGAGACCACCACCCAGGAGGGCAGCTTCTTCACCCGCCTGTGGGAGCGCATCGTGAATCTGTTCAAGTTCTAAGTATTTTGAAGTAGAAGTAAAACAGGAACGCCCCCTGGTATCGCTACGATACCAGGGGGCGTTTTGCTGCCATTTGGCAGGATAGAACGTTCTCAGAACCAGTTGATGTCCACGATGACCAGCTCCGGCGGATTGTTGATGCGGGGGACCGGCGTACCCTTGCCGTCGCCCAGACCGCGGCTGATGATGAGGGAGGTGTCGCCGATCTGGTGCAGCCCCTCGGTCAGCGTTGGCAGAACGCCCTGATCCGGCGTGTAAAGCCCGCCGATGCCGGGGATGCGGATCATCCCGCCGTGGGTGTGGCCGCAGAGCGCCAGATCGACCGGCACGTCAGAGAAGAAGCCATCCTCCAGAAAATATTCCGGGTAGTGGACCAGCAGCAGCTTGAAGGCATCCAGCTGCTCAAAACTCTCGAAATATGCACTGGCGTACCGCTCGTAGGAAGCGGGTGCTTCGGCCACGCCGCCGATGGCGATGGTGTTGCCGTTCACCTCCAGCGTCTCGGTCTCGTCTGCCAGGAAGTGGACGCCGATGGCCTCCAGATCTGTCACGATGGGGGAGTTGTGAAAAACGATCTTGGGCCATTCGTGGTTGCCGGGCACGTAGTACACCGGCGCGATCTTGACAAGCTCTTTGCACAGGTCGGTGACGATGGAATAGTCGTCCACCAGCTTGTCGTTCATGTCGCCGGTGATGGCGATGATGTCCGGTTTGAGCGCGGTGATCCGCTCGATCAGATCCGCATTGTGGTCGCCGAACTCATGCAGATGCAGATCGGACAGCTGCACGACCCGGACGTTCGAGGTCAGCTTGTCGGACTGGACCTGATAGTAGCTCTCGACGAAGCTCTGATGCTTTGCAATAAGGGTGAAGATGCCCCACAGGGCCGCCAGCAGTACCGCCAGCCCCAACACGAACTGAAGGATGCCCAGGACGATTTTTTTCAAAGGGCCGAAACGGGCCTTGCGGGGTGCGTAATGAGAAGCCAAAGATTATCCCTCCTGTCTGGTTTTAGAGCGCATTGCCTCACGCAGCAGTGCGCGGATGGAATAGGCATTGTTGGCCTTGCTCTCCGAAATGCCGATGGCGTATTCGTAGGCCGCCTCGGTGCTCTCGGCGTTGTAGGCCGCGATGAGGCGGTGGAAGTAATCGGCAAAGCTCTCAGCGTCCTCCATCCGGCACTGGTCGAAGAAGCCGATGAACTGCTGGCCGCCGTTGTAATAGACGGTGCCGCAGGTGGCCGAGGCTTCCTTCAGGAAGCCGGCAAACTGGCCCAGCATCGCGTTGCCGCGTTCGCGGCCGTAGGCGGTGTTGATCTGGCTCAGGTTGGTCAGCTCCACCACCACACAAACGGTATCGTCCGGCAGGACGCGGCTGCTGTTGTTCCGGATGAACAGATCACAGGCGGTGCGGTTGGGCATATCCAGCGACTGCTCGGTGAAGAACATGTATTCCACAAAGTCCTGGATACGGCCCAGCAGGATGGCGCCGCAGACGCCCAGGATGAAGAAGACCGCAACGCCCAGCAGGATATACAGCTTGACGTTGATCTTCTCGCTGACCGTGGTGCTGGCCAGAACGCCCAGATTGACCGCGCCGCAGTATTCATTGTATTCCTTCATGGTGATGGAGAGGCTCTCATACAGGGAGTTCAGCTGACTCTGCAGGGCGTCGATCTCCTGTTCCACGGACTGCTGGGAGAAGGCCTTGTTCTTGATGGAAACATCCGTGGAGTCGGCTGCATCCTGGAACACGTCGATGATATACTGGCAGTAGGCAGCGTCGATGACGTTGTTGGACTTGCGGTTCAGGATCGTCACGTAGTCGCTGATGAGGGTGTCGTAGACGGTGGTGCGGTCTACTTTGGTGTCATACTCGTAGACCTCGCTCAGCACGAAACCGCCGGCGTCATCCTCGGTGCCGGTCCGGGCTCCTCTTTGATAGTAGAGGGAGCCGTCCTTGTTCTTGTTGCCGTAGCTCTGGATGACTTCCAGTACGGCGGCGACCTTCTCGGTGTCCACATCGCCGTCCATGATGTAGGTGTTGTAGCGCTCCTGGTATTTTTTGAGCAGGACTTCCCGGTTCTGCGTCAGCTTGCCGCCCAAAATCTCGGAGAAGAGATAGGGGATATCAACGTCGCCGACGTAGTTGTACTCATCGAGCAGGTCCGAGAGAGACATCCCGGTGTGGGAAGAGATGAACTCCGGGTGCGATTTCTGGCAGTTGATGAGGTTGGAGGAGATCTCGGAAACGGTGTTTTTCAGGATCTCCGCCTGTTCGAGGTAGTCGTAGCCATGGCCGTCCAGCGTGGAGGCATTGTTGGGGATGGTGTAATAGTCCACGTATTTTTCGCCGAAGCTGGCAAAGTAGCAGCTCAGGATCTCATCCAGCATGGTGCGGGCGTACTCGGTGTTGTAATTGCTGCTGAGCGAGAGCGTGACGAGGTATTCGGTGGATTGGTATTCCTCCACGTCCTCACCTTTTTCAATTTTGGCCGCCTGGGTCTTGGCCACATCGTCGGGTACGATGGGGGTGACCGTGCCGCCGGAGCGGATGGTATCCACGTTGACGGTCAGGTCCAGATTTTCAATGGCCTGCTTGACGACGGAGGAAGAGAAGATCTCCGAAACATCCAGTTCGCCGCCGCTGGGGGTCTTGCCGTCCTCGGCCTGGGAGTAGTTGTATTTGATGATGGACTGCGCCGTATAGGCCTGATTGCTGGTGGCATAGCGCATGAAGAACACACCTGCACAGAACGACATCAGCGCGATGAGCGGCCACCATTTTTTCAGATATCGGATGATGTTAAAGCTTTTCATTTCGTTTTGTCCTTATCGCGGATGACTTTGCTCTTGGCGAGGACCCAGGCGCAGAGTGCACAGAACGTGACACCGCCGGTCAGGATCATCCACTTGATGCTCAGCTCGTCGGCCAGAGAACGTTTCTCGAAACTGATGGTCAGGTAGTTTTTGGTCTTGTAGCGGATGTATTCCTTGTTGAGGATCCGGGAGGTCTCGATAAGGTTCTCCAGCTTCTGCTTCATATCCTGGATCATGCTCTCGGCGGTTGCAACGCTGGAAGGCGTATTGGCCGTCTGGGCATTCATCTGGCGGATGGCATATTCGTTTTTCTGGATGATGGCCATCGTATCGTTGGCGGAGTCGTTGGCGCTCTCGGCTGCCGAGGCCTGGTAGTCGATGGCGACCTTGGTGCGGGACATATAGAAGTTGTTCTGGGTGTCCAGCGTGGGGATCAGAACAACGGCAGTCAGGGCCGAATCGTAGATCTCGATGGTGTGCAGGCGGTTCTGGTATTCGGCCATGAGTTTCTGGTAGCTGATGTTCTTCAGAAAGTTCTGGTATTCCAGCTTGCTGATGTAGCGTTCCCGGTTTTTGGAGAGGCCGCTCTGCAAAACATAGGAATCGTATTTTTCAAGGTCGATGCTGGTGAAATTGTCCACCTTCTGGCGCAGAGAAGTGAAGGTCTCGCCGGTGAGTTCGGAGCGGAAGGTGCCGTTCTCCTTGGCGTTGGTGTTCAGGAAGCGGTGGAGCTTCTGGCACTCCTTATCAAAGAAGGAGCCGATCTCCATGTACTCCTGCTTGTCGCACTCGGACCAATCGGGAGAGATGCCCATCTCGACGTAGGTATAGTCCTCGTAGAAGACCTCTTTGTAGGACTCGACGATCAGGCCGAGCATATCTCTGGCCGAGATGCGGGGGCCGATCTCGTCGTTCTTTTCGTAGGTGATGGTGTAGGTGGTGGCGATCTTATAGCTCGTGGTGTCGGAAGGCAGCTGCATTCCGTTGACGTTGGAAGCCCAGGCCGTGATGTTTTCAGCCATATCCTGCGCGGTGACCTGGCCTTCGAGGCCGGCCTTTGCGATGGCGCGGTCCAGCACGTCGTCCGATTTGATGAGCGAGATGTTGAACCGGGTGTTGTTGGGGTAAAGCCCTCTGGTGGCTTCCTCGTAGTTCAGGGCGATCATCATCTTTGCGGTGCGGGCTTTCAGGTGGTACATCACAAAGCTGGTGGAGCACATCACCAGAAGGATGAGGGCCAGGTAGAGGAGGCGGTGCTTCCACAGCCCCTGGCAGAGAAGCTCGACCAGCGCCCAGAACTTACTTTTTTGCGGGCGGTTCGGTTGGTTTGTTTTGGGAGATGGCATGGTTGTAGATCACCTCGTTTCGATCCAGCAGCTTCATGGCGTGGCCGATGGGCAGCAGCATGAAGATCGTGTTCATATAACAGTAAAAGGCGGTGTTGTCGGTCGCGTAGGTCACAAACGCATAAATGGTGCAGTACAACAGCAGGAAAGCGGTCTCGGTGCCGTACTGCTTCTGGCACCAGACGACCTTGCCCTGCCAGCTGAGCCAGATCCAGAAGGAAAAGCCCCAGAAGCCAAGCTCAATGTACATGGTCACAAGGTCGTTGTGCATCCCGCCGAAGTCGTGGGTGCCAAAGACGCCGATGCCCGCTGCATTCATGATGCTGATATACCGCGTGACCCAGCCGATGCCGTAGCCGCGGAACGTAGGGCTGAAGGAATACAGGTCGGTGAAGGCTTCGTACAGGCCTTTGCGGCCCATGGTGTCGATGCCCAGGGTGTCCACCGTCCAGCTGAACAGGCCCGACCAGATGAAGAAGACGTAGAACAGGCAGGCGGCGATGGCGAAGATGGAGATGGAATGGAGCACAAAGTTCTGCCCCTTGGGCTTGAGCCGGGTGATGAACAGGTGCATCACCAGCACGCCGAGCATACCGATGAGGGCGATGCGCTTGAGACCCAGATAGAAGAAGCCCGCCGCCAGTGTGAGATGGACGACCCGCCGCCAACCTTTTTCAAAGAGGGCGTAATAGAGGACCATCAGCCCGAACCCGAAGGTCAGGTCGTGGACTTCCAGCGCTTTGATGGGCGCATTGGTGTCTACGCCGCCGGATTTGGCAAAGGCGATGAAGCCGGTGATGAACTCGCTCAGGCCGTAAGGCCGGAGGCTGTCGAACACCAGGATGCAGACATTGGCGATGCACATGCCGTAGAAGGTGTAGTCGATGGCTTTGCCGCCGAACAGATACACTGCTGCGCACATCGAGGTAAGCGAGATCATGTGGTAGAGGATGGTGGAACACCCGCGGGACATGTAGTTCAGCTGCTGGAAATCCAGCGACCAGACAAGCATGGACCACGCCGCCATCATCACAAAGGGGATGAGAAAGATGATGTAATATTCCCCGATGAGGGGCAATCGGTTGAAGTCTCCGGCGATGAGCAGAAAACAGGCGGCCAGGCCGACCACGGCGGCCTGCACCAGGTACTTCATGAACCAGGGCAGGCCCATGCCGCGGTACCAGAACCCGATGCCCATCATGGCAATGTAGAGCAGCGGCAGCCAGAACGGCCGCTGCGCCGGTTTCCACTTCAGGAATTGTGTTCCTCCATGCTGCGCAAGATACTCCCAGTTTCCGCTGCCATATCCCCCAAAGAGTAGTTTTATAAAACTTTGCATCTGCCCTCCTGTGCGAGCCTGCGGGCAAGCCGCGGCTCTTCGCGTTCGTTCAGTTCAAAAGCTCCACGATGGCCTGATAGTTGCGGGCACAGTTCTGGTCATCCACCTGGTCGAACAGCGCGTCCACACGCTTTGCGTAGAAGGGGGATATCATGCCGTTCTGGGCCAGAGCGCGGTCCAGCTCCCGGAAGAGCGCTGCCTGCTCGGTGACCACAGGCCCGAAGCCGTCGTCCCGGTAGCTGAAGTAGCCGACGTCGTGGTGTACGCCCCAATACTGTGCCTCATCGAACTGGTAATAGAGGAGGGGCTTTTTCATATAGGCAAAATCGAACTGTACGCTGGAAAAATCGCTGACCATGACGGCGGATTCCATCAGAAGGGTCTGCACATCGGCCTCACCCAGCGCCGCGATCTTCACCCGCGGGTTGGCGGTGTGGAAGCTGCTCAGAAAACGCTGCACCTCGAAATGAGGGTAGAAGACGGCCTCATAGCCGTGCTTCTCCAGCAGCGCCTCCAGCTCCGGGCTGGAGATGACGTCCTGCCAGTGCCGGAAATAGTCGCTCTGCTCGAACTCGGCCTGGGTCTTCCGCTCGATGGCGTAGGTGCGCCAGGTGGGCATCAGCAGCAGCTGGCGCTTGGTCTCGTGGGGGCGCAGCAGGGCGTCAAACCGACACAGACCCAGCCGTTTGACAATACCAGCTGGATAATGATAGGCGGATTCTACAAAATCCCGTTCTTTTTGCAGGGAGCAGACGAAAAGGTCGGTGCGGATGTTGGGGTAGTGATACCATTTCATGTCGTCGATGATGACCCCATGCTGCAAAAAGGCGCGGGGGCCATGGACCACATGGAGCTTGTCGAGCATGTAGTAGCTGTCGATCTCCGGGGTGTAGCCCAGCACATGGGTGCTGATCTTCATCTCTGATGCGGCGCAGAGCAGATAGTGCTTCCAGCTGCGGTAGGGCACGACCCGGCCCAGCACCTGCACCCGCTCATAGTCCGGCAGGGTGGGGTCTGCTACGAACCAGCTGTTCAATTCAGGATGCTCCCGGTTCAGGTAGGCAAAGATGTGGTAGCCGTTGTCCCGCGCTTCGCGGCCCCGCTCGGAGACGAGCCAGACATGCCGGTAATCCTTGTTCCAGCACTTCAGAACGGCAGCACAGCAGGTGGCAGTTTCATATTTCAGGAGTTCCCGCAGCAGATGGAAGGCGCGCCGGGTCTTTCGCAGCAGATCGTTCATAGACGTCGTTCCTTTACATTCAGTTGATAATACAGAAAAATTCCGATTCATCAGGCGTTCTTCATCACATCGCCATACAGGGCCAGCAGCTGGTCGCAGTAGCGTTCCAGCGTCATCATGCGGTCTTTCTTCTGGATGCAGTGGGCCGACATCTCGGCCAGCAGGGGCTTGTCTGCATAGAGCGCCCGGATCTTTTCTGCGTAGGCGGCCGGGGTGAAGGTGTCGTTCAGGATGCCGGTGCGGCCCTCTTCCACCAGTTCCGGGATGCCGCCGATCCGGTTGCAGAGCACCGGGGTGCCGAGGGACTGGGATTCCAGCAGAGCCAGCGGACAGTTTTCGTACCAGATGGACAGGTGCAGGGTGAACAGCGCCCCGGCCACGAGGGCTTCGAGTGCTTTGCCGGTCTGGAAGCCGACGTACTTCACATTGGGCAGGGTGCAGTTTTTGCACAGATCCTCCATGGGGCCGCTGCCCGCGATGACGAAGGGAATGTCCGGCAGCAGCTTGCAGGCTTCGAGGATGCGGTCGATGCCCTTTTCCTCCGAGAGGCGGCCGAAGTAGAGGACATAATCTCCCTTTTCGGCAGGGGCAGCCGCAGCGACCCGGCTCAAAAAGTTGTGAAGCATCACCGTCTTGCCCCGGAAGCGGGGGACGGTGAGGAGCTTCTTCTCAAGAAACGCACTGGGGCAGATGAAGCGGTCGATCTTGTCATAGACGTGATTGCACTCGTAAAGGGTGCCCTCCACGGCACCAATGAGGCTCTTGGGCAGCGAACCGTGGATGCAGCGCTTTTTCACGCAGGGCCACTTGCTTTTTTTGCCCATGCAGGCTTCGCAGAGCTTTTTGGAGTTGAACTCCATCATCATGTGGTTGGGGCAGAGCATCTGCACATCGTGCACCGTCTGAACCATGGGCACGCCGCATTCCGCCCCGGCGCAGATGACCGAAGGCGTCAGCTGGAAATTGATGTTGTTGAAATGGATGAGGTCGGGCTGAAACTGCCCGATGACCTGCTTCAGCTTCCGTTTCGCCTCAAACGAGTAGAGGATGCGGAAGGGGTAGAGCAGTTTTTCCGCCCCGGCGTTGTGGAAGTCCATATTGGTGGTGGCAAGGTGCAGGGCATTGCCGACGGTGTTTTTTTCGTCGTACATGCCAAAATATTCGACCTCGTGGCCCCGGCGGGTCAGTTCCTCGCCGATCTTGAGGAAGTAAGTCTCTGCACCGCCGCGGGGGTAGAGAAATTTATTGACGAATAAGATCTTCACAGGGTCCAGCCTTTCATTACGAAAAGTAGAATCGGAGGATTCCTATATAATAGGTACAAATAAACAACTTAATAATAGCATCATCCCTCTTTTCCTGCAATATGTATTCACAAAATCATCGCAATTTGGCGGGGCAAACGGCCCGAAAATGCAAAAAACCGTGGGCGGCGGAATGGCATCTTCCGCGCCCACGGTTCGTCAGGGGTGGATATTCGGTCAAAGATCGTAAAGTGCGTTCAAAAATTTATTGCAGTGTGCTCGGTGCGTCGCTCAGGTTGTGCACGATGCCGTACCAGCGGCAGTTCGTCTGCGTGCTCAGGTCCACATCGCTGAACTTGGTCACGCCCGAACCGTTGATGTCCGCATTGAAGACCTTGTACATCGTCTTGCCCGCGGGGCTGGCCGGGAAGACGTAGGCCGTCAGGCCGGTGGGCCAGGTATTGGAAGCAACGTACCATTTGAGATTCGTGATGTAAACGACATACTGGCTAGCGCCAAACTGGAACCCCTTCTGGTAGGTGTCGATGTAGCAGTCCGAGAAGCGGGTGCCGTTGCCCCGGATGTATGCGAAGACGGTGTTCTCCAGCAGGGCCTTTTTGGTGTCGTTGTCGCTGTAGTTGAAATCGAAGCACCAGGCGTGGATGTTGTGGAAGATGCTGCTGCCGTTGCACGAGAGCGCTGTCTTCACGTTCAGGATGACGGTGTCGCTGTACATCGAATCGCCGGTGTCATAAATGCCCACGGCGTTCGGGTAGTCCAGCGAAGACTCGATCATGCAGTTGCGTACCATCAGCTCATACGAGAGGTTTGCTTCCGTCTGGCCGTCGCTGTTGGTCATGGAAGCGTCGTTGAATTTGCCGCAGATGCCGTACCGCTGGAAGTTCTGGATGGAGATGTGGTCCAACAGAGTGCATTTCTGCCGTGCCACGGCGATGCAGTCGTCTGCCTTGAAGTTCGCGTTGACCTTGCCGTTGCCCCGGATGAACATGTCCTGCTGGGGTGTTTCGGGCGGGTACATCTTGCCGCGGATCTCGATGAACCGGTCCACCTTGGTGCTGGCCGTGCATTTCAGCTCGGCGTTGTCCAGTTCCATGTAGCACTGGTCGAATACCATCTTGCCGGAAAACGCATACACGCCCTTCGGGAAATACAGCGTCTCAGCCGGGTGTGTGGCAACGAGCGCATGGAACGCGGCCAGGTTGTCGGTGGTGCCGTCCCCTTTGAAGCCGTGATCCAGCACGTTCAGCATTCCGCTGCCGCCGCCTGTGCTCAGGGTGGTGCCATTCAGGTCGTATACCATATCAGTTTGCCTCCATCAGGGTCGTGATCTGTGCGTCGGTCAGCGCCGTGTCGAATACCTGGAAGTCGTACACCGCGCCATTGAAGAAACGTGCCTTGCCGTCCGTAGTTTCGCCTGAGGCGGCGGTCCACGAAGCACCAAGGATCAGCGAACGATCCACGGTCTTGTTCGCGGCATAGTTCGGGATGTTCTTCCACTCGGTCAGGGAACCGTACGACAGGAACCGGAACTGCGTCCCCTTGATCTGGAGCAGAAACTTCAGTTTCTTCCCGGATTCGATCTTGACAAAGTGACTGCCGTAGGTGAACATGTTCATGCCAACGGTTCCGTTGGTCCATGTTGAAACTATGATGCCTCTCTGATCGTTGGTGATATCGCTGAAGCAATCAAGCAAAGTTGTCACCGTATTAACTGCACTGTCAGCCACCGTAAAGGTTGCGTACACCGTCAGATTCATGCCGGTGTCGATGGCTGCGAACGGCTTGATCCCCGTGTCGATCCATTCTTTGTTGGCCGGTACAAAAGTCTTCTGAGCCGCCAGTTTATAGCGCGGCGTCGGCAGTCCGTTGTTGGGGGGATTTGGTGTGTCCGGCTGGCTGGGCGTGGGCGGGACATCGGGCAGGCTGCTGCCGCTCCAGAGCGCAGCCAGTGCGTTGTAGTGGGGCAGCATCTCGCCGTTGTCGTAGACGGCGTGGCGGAACAGTGCAAGGATGAGCCCGCGCTCCTCGTCGGACAGGCCGGATGCGGCGTTGCGAAGCTCTCGCTTGACCTGCTGCAAAAACTGCTGCCAGGCCGGGGTGCCCGGTTCGGGCAGGGTTGGGTCCGTGGTGCCGGAGTTGGTCAGCACGCGGTACGGGACGCTGGCGCTGGTCACGGTGCGGGTGCCGTCGGAGCCTTCAAAGGTGACGGTCCCGCTGCCGCCCTGCACGGTGACGAGGGCGGGCACTTCGACGGCTCCGTCGGCCACAAGGGTGGTCAGCGGCTCGGCCGGACCGGGCAGATGCCAGAACGCCACAACGGTGGTGCCGTCCCACTCGCCGGAGCAGACGACCCGCAGCCGATAGACGCCGGTGTTGTGCGCGTAGCCAAGCAGAAGCCCGCCGGAATAGCCCGAAAGGACGGCGCGGCCGTTGGAGCAGAGCGTAATTTGTTGTTCGATCATAGAAAACCTCCCATCTGTAAAAAAGATTGAGTGCAAGCAGGAACAGGAAAAAGCAGAACGCTGCCCTGTGCAGGGAAAACGGCGCTAGGGGGAACGATCCATTCACTTCGCCTCCTTTTGGTTGTGAAATGGCTGCGTTTGTGTGTAAAATCAGTATAAATCAACAACGGCAAGTTGTCAATACGAAATTTGAAGATTTTGCAGAGCGGGTTCAGATGCGTTGCAATCGCGCGGCCGGTGCGTTATAATACAACCACACAGACACGACCAGGAAGCCCAGGGGATGTGGTGTAAGAAAGGAACGTGGATATGAACTATATCATGGCGCTGGATGCTGGGACGACCTCGAACCGCTGCATCCTGTTCAACAAGGCGGGCGAGATGTGCAGCGTGGCGCAGAAGGAGTTCACCCAGTATTTCCCGAAGCCGGGCTGGGTGGAGCATGACGCAAACGAGATCTGGACCACGCAGCTGGGCGTGGCGCTCTCGGCCATGAACCAGATCGGGGCCAGCGCGTCGGACATCGCGGCCATCGGCATCACGAACCAGCGCGAGACCACCATCGTATGGGACCGTGAGACCGGGGAGCCGGTCTATCATGCCATCGTCTGGCAGTGCCGCCGCACCAGCGCCTACTGCGACGAGCTCAAGGCGCGGGGCCTGACCGAGACCTTCCGGGCAAAGACGGGTCTGGTCATTGACGCATACTTCTCCGCCACCAAACTGAAGTGGATCCTGGACAATGTGCCCGGCGCGCGGGAAAAGGCCGAGGCCGGGCGGCTGCTGTTCGGCACGGTGGAGACTTGGCTCATCTGGAAGCTGACCTGCGGCCGGGTCCATGTGACCGACTACACCAACGCCAGCCGCACGATGCTGTTCAACATCCACACGCTGGAGTGGGATGAGGACATCCTGCGGGAGCTGAACATCCCGCGCTGTATGCTGCCCACGCCCATGCCGTCCAGCTGCTTCTACGCGGAGGCCGACCCGATGCACTTTGGTTCGGGCATCAAAATTGCAGGCGCAGCGGGCGACCAGCAGGCCGCGCTCTTCGGGCAGACCTGCTTTTCGGCGGGTGAGGCGAAGAACACCTTCGGCACCGGCGGCTTTCTGCTGATGAACACCGGCAAAATGCCGGTCGTCTCGAAAAACGGCCTTGTCACGACCATTGCGTGCAGCAGCGAAAAAAGCGTGAATTATGCGCTAGAAGGTTCTATCTTCGTGGCCGGTGCGGCCATCCAGTGGCTGCGGGACGAGCTGCGGTTGCTGGAAGAAGCCCGCGACTCCGAGTATATGGCCCGGAAGGTGAAGGACACCAACGGCTGTTATGTGGTGCCCGCCTTCACCGGCCTCGGTGCGCCCCACTGGGATCAGTACGCCCGCGGAACCATCGTGGGCCTGACCCGCGGCTGCAACAAAAATCACATCATCCGTGCGACACTGGACAGCCTGTGCTATCAGGTGAACGATGTCCTCCACGCCATGGAGGCCGACTCCGGCATCGCCATGAAGGCCCTGAAAGTGGACGGCGGTGCCTGCGCCAATAACTACCTGATGCAGACCATGGCCGACATCAGCAGCCTGCCGGTGGAGCGCCCCTGCTGCGTGGAAACGACCGC
>ERZ791734.1688-NODE-1688-length-17037-cov-5.583795_pt1 | contig 17037 bp, 11 predicted proteins | sample MGYA00509953_ERZ791734 | MGnify/ENA primary metagenome ERZ791734 (study PRJEB30046, sample SAMN00792038) | human gut metagenome | study: EMG produced TPA metagenomics assembly of the A metagenome-wide association study of gut microbiota in type 2...
GCAGATACATTTACAATACCGTTTGCATCGATATCGAATGTAACCTCGATCTGTGGAACACCACGACGTGCTGGCGGGATACCATCCAGACGGAACTGTCCGAGAGATTTGTTATCTCTTGCGAACTGACGCTCACCCTGTACAACGTTGATATCTACAGCGGTCTGGTTATCTGCTGCGGTAGAGAAGATCTGGCTCTTCTTCGTAGGAATGGTAGTATTTCTCTCGATCAGACGGGTTGCAATACCACCCATGGTCTCGATAGAAAGTGACAGTGGTGTTACATCGAGAAGTAAGATCTCGCCGGCACCTGCATCACCTGCTAATTTACCACCCTGAATAGAAGCACCGATTGCTACACACTCATCCGGGTTTAAGGACTTGCTTGGCTCTTTGCCTGTCATCTGTCTTACCTTATCCTGTACAGCCGGGATACGTGTAGAACCACCAACCAGAAGAACCTGGCCTAAATCTGCATTGGTAAGACCTGCATCCTTCATAGCGTTCTGTACCGGTACTGCAGTTCTCTCTACGAGATCATGTGTTAATTCATCAAATTTTGCTCTGGTGAGGTTCATATCAAAGTGCTTTGGTCCCTCAGCAGTAGCTGTGATGAATGGTAAGTTAATATTTGTAGTAGTTGCGGAAGAAAGTTCCTTCTTTGCTTTCTCGGCAGCTTCTTTTAATCTCTGTAAAGCCATCTTGTCGGTAGAAAGATCAACACCCTCTGCCTTCTTAAACTCATCGATCATCCACTGTGTGATCTTGTTATCAAAATCATCACCACCAAGATGTGTATCACCGTTGGTAGATAATACTTCGATGACACCGTCACCGATCTCAATGATAGATACATCAAATGTACCACCACCAAGGTCATATACCATGATCTTTTGTTCTTTTTCGTTATCAAGGCCATATGCAAGTGCTGCTGCAGTAGGCTCGTTGATGATACGCTTTACATCCAGACCTGCAATCTTTCCGGCATCCTTGGTTGCCTGACGCTGTGCATCGTTGAAATATGCAGGAACTGTAATAACAGCTTCTGTAACCTTTTCTCCAAGGTATCCTTCTGCATCAGCCTTTAATTTCTGAAGTACCATAGCGGAAATCTGCTGTGGACTGTACTGTTTGTCATCAATGGCTACTTTATAATCCGTACCCATATGTCTCTTAATGGAAGAAATCGTCTTCTCAGCGTTTGTAACAGCCTGACGCTTTGCCGGCTCACCGATGAGACGCTCTCCTGTCTTTGTAAATGCTACAACGGATGGTGTTGTTCTTGCACCTTCCTGGTTTGCAATAACGGTAGGTTTTCCACCTTCCATAACAGCTACACAGCTGTTGGTTGTTCCTAAGTCAATACCAATGATCTTGCCCATTTTCTTTTCCTCCTGCTAAAATTATGATCAAATAAAATTGTTTTGCTAATTTATGATTTACTACTCCATGCGGAATAGGAAATACCTTTATTCGCTGACTACAGCGACCATACTGTGGCGGACCACATTGTCCTTGTAGGTGTAACCTTTTTGTAATTCCTGGGCAACTGTTCCCGGTTCATACTCTTCGCTTTCCACCTGCATAACTGCATTGTGGAGATCCGGATCAAATTCCTTTCCCAGTGCCTCAATCGGTTTCACCCCGATGGCATCTAATTCTGTCAGCATCTGCTTATATACTTTATCCATACCGGTAACAAAAGCATCATCCTTTTGTTCCTCTGGTACAGCTGCAAGCCCACGCTCAAAATTGTCGATAACCGGGAGAATCTTTTCAATGATTGTTCTTGCTCCCATGTCAAACATCTGCGCTTTTTCTTTTTCCGTACGTTTACGGAAATTATCAAACTCTGCCATCTGACGTTTCAGACGGTCGTTTAAATCTTCGATCTGTTCGTCTTTTTTATCTTTCTTTTTCTTTCCAAAGGCACCCTTTTTTTCGGATTTCTCTTCTTTCTTTGTATCCTTTTCTTCGGCTGCAGTTTCTTTTGTTTCCTCTGCCGCCGTCTCCTTTGTGTCCTTTGTTTCCTCACATGTCTGTTCGACCTTGGTTTCTTTTGTATCTACTGCCTCTTCTTCCATGACTTTTTTGTTCTCTGCCATGTTTACCACCTTTCTAGGATTGCCCTTTTTCTTTATCAAAAATACCGTCTAACTGGGACTTTAAGTTTTTGAGGTTGTCAACAACATTCTCGTAATCCATCCGTTTCGGACCAACAATTCCGATCGTTCCTTTGACGCCCTCCCCCAGATCATAAGTTGCGGTAACGACACTGCAATCTTTCATGGTCTGTACCGGAGCTTCATTTCCGATATAAACCTGTATTTCATTTCCTTTGCTCTCCCCCTCAGAAAGGGATTCCGTTACCAGATTTACCAGCTCATCTTTTTCCTCAAATGTGGAAAGAAGACCTGCCGCACTCTCTGAATCAGAAAGTTCCGGATATTTCAAAATATTGGTTGCACCGCTTGTGTAGATCTGCAGATCCTCGTTTTCACTCAGTGTCTGTCCCAGTGCATCCAGCACATGGGAAACAATCTCACTGTGCACGCCTGCCTGCTCTTTCAGTTTGGAAATCGTTCCCAGATTGATTTCCTGCAGTGACAACCCATTCAATGCTGTATTCAGCAGAATGTTCAGTTTCAGTAAAGTTTCGTTGTCGAGTGGTTCTTCCACATCGATCATCTGATTCTTTACCATGTTGCTGTTCATTACGATAACTGCCAGTATATGTTTCTCATCTACATTGGACAGCTGCATAAACTTTACTTTGTTTCCACTGTAAGTCGGTGCGGAAACAATTGTCGCATAATTGGTGTTGTTTGCAAGCATCTTTGCAACCTTTTTTAATACCTCATCCATCTTCTGGGTTTTTTCTATTACGAAGTCCTTCATTTCTTTGACTTCCCGGTCTTTTTCCTGCATCAGATGATCCACATAAAACCGATAGCCTTTGTCTGAAGGAATTCTTCCTGCTGATGTATGTGGCTGCACGATATAACCAAGTTCTTCAAGATCTGCCATCTCATTGCGGATGGTTGCAGAACTTAAATTCAGATCCGTATATTTTGAAATGGTTCGTGATCCCACAGGTTCACCGGTTGCAAGATAATTACGGATAACTGCATCCAGAATTTTTACTTTTCTTTCATCCAATTCCATATTCTCGTCTGCCATTTTCCCGTCTCCTGTTCCTGAACCTTCACCGGTTGTTTTTGGTTTGTTAGCACTCATTTACTTAGAGTGCTAATATCGTTCTGCTATTAAAATAGCACCAAGGTGTTTTTTTGTCAACACCCTGATGCTATTTTATTTTTATTTTATAATTATATTTTATAAAAGAAACTTCGCCATCACGTAGTTGGCCAGATCCATCCCCTTGTCGGTCAGTGCAATCCTGCCAGCAACCATCTGCAAAAGTCCCTGTTCTTTCAGCTTGCGAAGTGTTTCCAGATACACGGCCTCAATCGGTACCCCAAAGCTTTGCTCAAACGCTGCTCTGGTTACTCCCTCATTCATCCGCAGCCCCAGAAACATAAATTCCTCCATCTGCTCTTTTCTTGTCAGAATCTGTGCCTGTTCCTGTACACAGCTGCCAATCCAGAGATCCTCCGGTACGGCATGCTCCCCGTCTTTTAAAAACTCTGCCGGGGACTTTTCCTGCAGGTGGTCACAAAATTCTCCATACGCATACAGCTGCCGGGTGTTGGTATACCGGACATTTTCCACCAGGGAAGATGCCCCCAGCCCCAGCCCCAGATAATTTTCTCTGGTCCAGTAGCCAATGTTATGTCTGCAGGCATACCCCGGCTGGGCAAAATTGGAGATTTCATACTGCCGGTATCCTGCCTGTTTCAATACATCCTGCGTGGCCTTATAAATACGGTATACCTCATCCTCGTCCGGAAGAATCTCTGTATGAAGTCCGGCTTCCTGCTTCACTGCGTCAAACTTATACCGTTCATAAAACGGTGTCCCCTTTTCTATGATCAGGGAATATGCCGAAATATGTTCCGGTTTCAGCCGGATCACCGTCTGCAGGGATTCTAAAAATTTGTCCAGCGTCTGGTAAGGCAGACCGCTCATCAGATCAATATTGATATTTTCAAACCCTGCATTTCTCGCCAGCTCATACGTTTTTAAAAACTGATCATACGTGTGAATTCTTCCAAGTGCTTTCAGCTCCTCATTGTTTGTTGACTGCAGTCCGATCGAGAGGCGGTTGATCCCCGCACTCTGATAGACATTCAGTTTCTTTGCCGTCACCGTTCCCGGATTGCACTCGATGCTGATCTCCGCATCCGCCTCCACATGAAAACTCGAAGCAACCTGCTGCAGCACGGTGTAAATCAGATTTTCCTCCAGCCAGCTCGGCGTGCCCCCTCCGATATAAATTGTCGGGACATGATAATCCCCAAGCAGATTTCCGTAATAACGGATTTCCTGCAGCAGGGCATGCACATATCTGATCTGTGTATTGCTGTCTGCCGGAAAGGACAGGAAATCACAGTAATCACACTTTTTCACGCAAAAAGGGATATGAATATATAATTCCAGTTTCTTTTCATTCATAGAATCAGTCTTCATCCAGTTTCAATACACTCATGAATGCCTCCTGCGGCACTTCTACGCTGCCGACCTGACGCATTCTCTTCTTTCCTTCCTTCTGTTTCTCCAGAAGCTTTTTCTTACGGGAAATATCACCGCCGTAACATTTTGCCAGGACATCCTTGCGCATGGCCTTAACCGTTTCACGAGCGATGACTTTTCCGTTTACGGCTGCCTGAATCGGGATTTCAAACAGATGTCTCGGAATCTCTTCTTTCAGACGCTCACACATTTTACGGCCTCTGTCGTATGCACTGTCTTTGAATACAATAAAGGATAAGGCGTCCACCATCTCCTTATTAATAAGAATATCCAGTTTGACAAGGTCGGAACGGACATATCCTTTCATTTCATAATCAAAAGAGGCATATCCGCGGGACCGCGACTTTAATGCATCAAAGAAATCGTAAATAATCTCATTCAGTGGCATATCATATTTGATCACGGCACGGGTTGCTTCAATATAATCCATGCTGATATAAATACCGCGGCGTTCCTGACAAAGCTTCATAATTGCCCCGACATACTCGCTGGTTACCATGATCTCTGCCGATACAAACGGTTCCTCCATATATTCAATCTCCGAAGGATCCGGCAGATTGGACGGATTGGTCAGGTCAAACACTTCTCCGTTGGTCTTGTGCACCTTATAAATAACACCGGGTGCCGTAGTCACAAGATCCAGATTAAACTCACGCTCTAAACGCTCCTGAATAATCTCAAGATGCAGTAATCCAAGGAATCCGCAGCGGAATCCAAATCCCAGGGCAAGGGACGTCTCCGGTTCATACTGTAACGATGCATCATTGACCTGCAGTTTTTCAAGCGCATCCCGCAGATCCGGATACTTGGCAGAGTCTGCCGGATATAATCCGCAGTACACCATCGGATTGACCTTTTTATATCCCGGAAGCGGTTCTGCACACGGGCGGTCGAGCTCTGTCACAGTGTCTCCGACACGTGTATCACGCACATTTTTAATGCTCGCTGCGATATATCCAACCATGCCTGCGGAAAGCTCGTCACACGGAATAAACTGCCCGGCACCGAAATATCCCACTTCTGTCACCAGATCCTCGGCTCCTGTGGCCATCATTTTGATTTTGGTTCCCACTTTGACGGTACCTTCCTTGATCCGGCAGAAAACAATTACACCCTTATAGGAATCATACAGCGCATCGAAGATCAACGCCTTAAGCGGTGCCTTCGGATCTCCGGCAGGTGCCGGAATCTTTGTCACGATCTGTTCAAGCACTTCCTCAATATTCAGTCCGGTCTTTGCAGAAATACGCGGAGCATCCATCGCCTCGATACCGATCACATCCTCGATTTCCTGTGCGACCTCTTCCGGGCGTGCACTCGGCAGATCAATCTTATTGATGACCGGAAGCACATCCAGATCATGATCCAGTGCCAGATAGACATTGGCAAGTGTCTGGGCTTCCACACCCTGTGCGGCATCCACAACCAGGATGGCACCATCACACGCTGCAAGACTCCGGGATACTTCATAATTAAAATCCACGTGTCCCGGCGTATCAATCAGGTTAAAAATATATTCCTCTCCATCCTTTGCCTGATAAATGATGCGCACTGCCTGGGATTTGATCGTGATTCCCCTCTCACGCTCCAGATCCATATTATCGAGAACCTGTGCCTGCATCTCACGGCTGGTCAGCGTTCCTGTTTTTTCTATGATTCGATCCGCAAGTGTAGACTTACCGTGATCAATATGGGCAATAATACAAAAATTACGAATTTTGCTCTGATCGATTGACATCTTATTCCTCTTTTTCTTTCTACTATAATTTATCGTTTGATAAGTACGGTCCATCAGATGCTGATAGAACCTACGCAATGTTACATTATACCGAAAACAGGTCTATAAATCAAACATTGACATCCACTTTTTCCATAATACCTGTTTGGTATCATCGTCCGCAAATGCCGAATGCAGCGAAGCCATATAAATTTTCTCACACATCGGCTCTTGAAACATCCCGGCTTCTGCCAGACGCATATACTCATCCGTACAGCTGGTATCGCTGACGGTACGGTTGTCCGTATTGATGGAAAGCAAAATTCCGGCATCGTAAAATTCCCTAAACGGATAGTCTGTAAAATCCGTGACCGCCTTTGTCTGCAGATTACTCGTCGGACACAGTTCCACTCCGATCTTTTTCTCTGCAACTTCCTTCTTTAATTCCTCGTCCCCGCTCATGGCAATTCCGTGACCGATCCGCGATGTTCCCAATTCAATGGCCGTACGGATTTCTTCCCTGCTTCCACATTCTCCTGCATGGATGGTATATGGCATGCCATATTTTTTTGCAGTGGCAAATACGTCCGCAAACGCTGCTGTCGGGTACGCCTTTTCATCCCCTGCCAGATCACAGGCAACAACACCGTTTCCGAGAAATTCCCGCGCTTCTTTTAACATGGCAATATTTTTTTCGGTTTCCAGATTGCGCATGGTGCAGACAATCATTCCGGTCAGGATGTCCGCTTTTTCTTCTGCTTTTTTCAGGCCATCCCGGACGCTCTCTAAGATTTCCCGGACCGAAAGCCCCTGTTCCATGGAAAATGCAGGTGCAAAACGCACTTCCAGATACTTGACCTGTTCTTTTGCAGCAGAAAGTGCCAGATCCTGTGCTGCTGCCGAAAGTCCCTCCTTCGTCTGCAGGCAGCCAAGCGGCAGTTCAAACTTCTCCAGATACTCTGCCAGTGAACTGCAGTCCATCGGTGCCACCAGTTTTTCCCGCAGTTCTTCCAGCCCCAGCGGCTCTTTCCCCTCCTGCTGCATCAGTTTCTGGATCAGGGGCAGGCTCACCGAACCGTCCAGATGACAGTGCAGCTCTATTTTTGGCATATTGTGTGCAATAAATCGATTCATCATCGGCTTTTCCCTCTCTTCTGCAAACTATAACAACGGAAGAAGTGATGTGCCGATCGTATTTGCCGGCATCTGCACTCCAAAATTATCCGCAATGGTCGCCCCGATCACCGCAAATGTATCCTGTGTCGGGAGCGGCCCGCTTCCCTGATCGGATGGTGAATACAAAAGCAGCGGCACCTGCTCTCTTGTGTGATCCGTCCCCTTGTACGTTGGATCGTTTCCATGGTCCGCCGTGATCATCAGCAGATCTTCTTTTTTAAGCAGTGGCATAAGTTCTCCGAGCTTTTTGTCAAACCTCTCGATTTCCTCTCCATATCCGATCGGATTTCTCCGGTGTCCCCACAGCGCATCAAAATCGACCAGATTGGTAAAGCACAAACCACAGAAATCGGATTGGGCCAGCGCAATGGTCTGATCCATCCCATGGACACTGCTGGTCGAATGCAGACTTTTTGTAATTCCGCATCCGTCAAAAATATCATGGATCTTTCCGACCGCCAGCACGTCATATCCGGCTTCCTGAAGCGCATTTAATGCTGTTGGCCCGGTCGGTTTCAACGCATAATCCCTGCGGTTGCTGGTTCTGACAAACTCGCCTTTTTTCTTTCCCACATACGGGCGGGCGATCACGCGTCCCACCCTCCACGCATCACGCATCGTCAGTTCCCTGGCAATCTCACAGTAATGATACAGGGTCTCTAATCCCATCGTCTCCTCGTTCCCGCAGATCTGCAGAACCGAATCTGCCGATGTGTACACGATCAGCTTTCCTTCCCTGATTTCCTGCTCGCCGAGTTCCTCTAAAATCTTTGTTCCGCTTTCCGCCCGGTTTCCTATAATTTTTCTGCCGCATCTTTTTTCCAGTTCTGCGATCAGCTCCGGCGGAAATCCATGTTCCGTAAAGGTGATGAAAGGCTTTTTTGTTTCAATCCCCATCATCTCCCAGTGTCCGGTCATGGTGTCTTTTCCGTTACTTTTTTCATTCAGTGCCGCATAATATCCAAGTGGATGTTCCTGCGGCTGTACCTGTTTTAAGGATTTCAGGTTTGCCAGCCCTAAAGATGCCAGGTTTGGAATATAAAAATGTTCCACGGCCTGCGAAATATGCCCTAATGTATCGGCACCTTCATCTCCGAAGCGTGCGGCATCTGCCATCGCTCCCATTCCCATCGAATCGAGTACTATTACAAAAACACGTTTCAATCGTCTGTCCATGTTTTACTCCCCTCCCTGTTTCTTAAGATTTTCCGGTTCAAAACTAAGAGGCAGCAGTTTCTCCAGCGTGTGTACTTCATAGTCCTCCTGGGACCTTGCAAGTACAATCTCAAAATCTCCCGGACAGAATTCCCGCATCACCTGTCTGCAGATTCCACACGGACTGCAAAGATCCGTACATTGGTTTTCCTCTGCCGTTTTTGGGTACAAAACACTTCCACCAACGATTGCAATCGCCTGAAATTCCCGCACACCCTCACTGACCGCCTTGTAAAATGCCGTACGTTCGGCACAGTTTGTTGCAGGATAGGAAGCATTTTCTATATTGCATCCCTGATACACAGTCCCGTTTTTTGCCAGAAGAGCCGCACCCACCTGAAAATGGGAATACGGTGTATACGCCCGCCTTCTCGCCTGAAACGCACTCCGGATCAGTTCTTTATAATCTGTCTGCATCTTTATCCTCCTGTATCAACAACCGGATGGCATCCACAGTTGTAGCGATTGCCTGCGTTGTATCATGCACCTGCACGTTCGGCAGCCCCCTTTTTTCCCGCTCCTGATTGGCAAGGACAAGAAAGCAGGCGCCCACACGCACATGCAAAAAACTTCCGGCAATAAAAAGCGCCGCCGATTCCATCTCCGATGCCAGACATCCCATCCTAAGCCATGCCTGCCATTTCTGCGTGAGCTCATAACTTACCGGCATAACCTGCGGCTCATGCTGTCCGAAAAAGGAATCCTTGCTCTGTACCACACCGACATGATGACGTATCCCGCGTTTTTTTGCTGCCTGTACCAGTGCAGTAGTCACTGTAAAATCCGGAACGGCCGGATATTCAACCGGTGCATACTCCCGGCTTGTCCCCTCCATCCGGATCGCTCCATTTGCAATCACCAGATCTCCGCCAAGTATATTTTCCTGCATTCCGCCGCAGGTACCCACACGCAAAAACGTGTGTGCACCGCATTTGGAAAGCTCCTCGATGGCAATCGCAGCCGACGGTCCGCCGATTCCGGTGGAAGTCACACTCACCCTGACGCCATCTAACGTTCCGGTGTAAGTCGTAAATTCCCGGTTATCTGCCACCTGCTTTGCATCCGTTAAAAATTCCGCAATCTTTGCACATCGTTTGGGATCTCCCGGCAGGATCACATACTTACCTATGTCCTGCGGTCCCACGCCTGTGTGATACTGTCTGCCTGAGCCTTCTGTATAATCAACCATAAAAATGCCCTCCTCATATAAGTACATTGTAACATTTACAGCCGTTATTTCAACACTTTTGCAAACAGATCTGCAAGTGGTTCCATCGCATTTTTTGCTTCCTCAAACGTATTCGTCTGTGCGCCCACTTCCACCAGCATGCTCTTCGGACAAAAATGCATATTAAAGCGGTACCCTTTTAGATAAATCCGCCTTGTAAAATCCGGATAATATTCCGCAGCGGCAAGCTGCATCTGAAACGAAAACGCCAGATTATCGGAAATATACGGATTTTTTAAATATGGAATATCCCCGGAAGCCGTTGTTCTGCTCAGTCCGTTAAAAAACATGATCTTTGCCATCTTTTTTCCGTTTTGCGTTGTCACCAGACGCGTGTTTTCCCCCACGCCGTCTCTATGTAAATCGATCACTACCTGAATCGATGGATGATCATTTATGATTTTCTGAATCGATGGGGCTGCCTTGGAATATGCATGATCCCGGTCGCCCACATCATATTCTCCTTTATGATGCATGACTTGAAATCCTTCCTCTTCCAACAATTCCGTCAGATAATCTCCCACTCCGACAACACCCGTTTTTTCATCTTTGGAATCGGCATACCGTTCCTGGGAATGGGTATGATAAATTAAAATCTGCGGACCGTCCACCGACTGGTCAATCTTTAGATCCGGTTTCATCAGCTTATCCACGTCCAACTGATTTTTCCCGATGGTCGTCGTATTATCGACCTGATAAAAGGTCTGTCTCAGATAATCAAAATCCTGCAGTTTTTTGCGGTTGACAGAAACTTTTTTCCCGGAGGTTTCTGTTTTTTTCTCCGGCTTTTTAGACTCTTTTTGTATCGGGGTCTCGTCCACATTCTGGCTTTCCTGCTGCACTGGCTGTTCCGTTACCGCCTTTTCATTTTCCGCAATGATCTGCTTTGCCTGTTCATTTTCCTCTGCTGCCTGATTCTCATAATACGCCAGGTTTTCCTCCTGTGATTCATACCACAGCCGCTGCTCGTTTTGTGCAATTGCCGGATACATGGAAGCCGTCACATCCCGGTATATATTCGGAATTCCTTCCTCCTGCGCCCCCAGTACCCCCGGCACATAAAGATTAAGCACTCCGTTATAAAATTTCAGGGACAGATTCTGCCCCAGAAACTGCACCAGTCCGCCACCCCAGCAATACGCAAAAGCACAGACCAGCACAAAATCTATCGTCACCAGAAAAAGAAGCAATCGTCTCCTCACCCTATCACCACCTTGAGAGAATTATATGCCTTTTCTTTTGTCCCTATTCCTCTTTATCTCCCAGAAGCGCAATATTGAGTCCCTCCGAAATCAGAAAACTTAAATTTTTGATCGAGTCATCAATGTTTTTCGGTGTGACAAAAAGACCATTCAGCTGTGGCGAGAGCAGTTCCCTTGCCAGTTCCTGCCGCTCCCTCTCATCCAGCTTCTGCAGATCCGAAAGCGATAATGCGGAAATAAATTCCGTCATGGCATCCGAGACAATCGTTGCCGCATCCACGACCGTCGGCACACCGAGGGAAATCACGGGAACGCCCACACTTTTGCGGTTGATGGCATTGCGGTGATTGCCGATTCCGCTTCCCGGCGTGATTCCCGTATCCGTCAGCTGGATCGTCCGTCCCAGCCGCCGGATGCTTCTTGCCGCCAACGCATCGACCGTGATCAGAAAATCCGGTTTCGTCTCTTTTACCACACCCTTTAAGATCTCCACACATTCCATACCGGTCTGCGCCATAACCCCCGGCACGATTCCGCTGACTTTTCCCACATCTTCTCTCTGGAATGCGTACGTTCCGAATTCATTCAGGATGTGGCGGGTGATAAATAAATTATCCACCACTCTCGGTCCCAGCGCATCGGGCGTCACTTCCCGGTTGCCCAGTCCGACAACCAGTGCCGCGACTTCCAGCCCCTTTTTTAAATTTTTTTCAATCTCTTTTCCCGGCAGAAGATTCCGCATGATCTTTGCCAGCTCCAAAGAAATATCCCTGTGGTATCCGGCATCTTCCTCGATCATCTCCGGCGCCTCGATCGTAATGTACGTCCCCTTTGGCCTTCCCATCGCAACGGATGCATTCTCGGTCTCGATCATCACGGTACTGACAATCACTCCATTTTCCCGCCGTTCTTCCAGAACACGGATGCCGCGCATATCTGCCTGGTCTTCCTGCAGCCGCTCCTGTGATTCGAGTGCCAGATCCGTGCGGATCGGATAACTATTTTCCAACATGCCTCTTCCTCCCCTTTTACCATATGCATTTTTGCAGAAATGGTTTCTGGAGATAGTATGTACGGCATAGATTTTTTTATGCCTGAAATTAAAAACCGCAGGGACATTCGTCCCTGCGGTTTATCTGTATTTCTCTGTTTCCGGATCAATTATTTGCCAGCGTAAAGAGTTACTAACTTCTTTAAGTGGTCATACTCATCCTTAGAGTTCTTCTCAGCCTTTGCAAATAACTCAGCAGCTCTCTCCGGGTTGAACTTCGCAAGAGATGCATAACGGTTCTCACCCTTTAAGAATGCCTGATAATCGCCTGTAGGCTCCTTGCTGTCTAATGAGAATGCATCTTTGCCTTCTGCAGCAAGTGTTGGGTTGTAACGGAAGTTGAACCAGTATCCGGACTCAACAGCTAACTTCTCCTCGGTCTGAGCCTTGCTCATACCCTTCTTGATACCATGGTTGATACATGGAGCGTAAGCAATGATCAGTGATGGTCCCGGATAAGCCTCTGCCTCTGCAAGAGCCTTAACACACTGATTCATATCAGCACCCATAGAGATGTGTGCTACATATACATAACCATAGCTCATTGCGATACCGGCAAGATCCTTCTTCTTTGTCTCTTTACCACCGGCAGCGAACTGTGCGATCGCACCTGTAGGAGTAGACTTAGAAGACTGTCCACCTGTATTTGAGTAAACCTCAGTATCGAATACCATTACGTTGATATCCTTACCGGATGCTAATACATGGTCTACACCACCGAATCCGATGTCGTATGCCCATCCATCACCACCGAAGATCCACTGAGACTTCTTAGCGAGGAAATCTTTCTCTTTTAATATATTCTTGGAAGCATCGCATCCGCAAGCCTCTAATGCTGCTACTAACTTCTCTGTAGCTGGTCCGTTCTCGATACCGGAAGCGAATGTATCATTCCACTCCTTGATGGCATCCTTAACATCAGCCTTATCTGTGTTAGCTGCGATCTCATCCAGCTCGTTCTTTAATCTGTCACGGATTGCTCTCTGAGCAAGTAACATACCATAACCAAACTCTGCTGCATCTTCGAACAGTGAGTTAGACCATGCAGGACCATGACCCTTCTTGTTTGTTGTATAAGGTGTAGAAGGTGAAGAGTTTGCCCAGATAGAAGAACATCCAGTTGCATTTGCAATGTACATTCTGTCACCAAATAACTGGGTAATTAACTTAGCGTAAGGTGTCTCACCACATCCACCACAAGCTCCGGAGAACTCAAGTAATGGCTGACGGAACTGAGATCCCTTAACAGAGTTAAGTTTGAATTTCTCGATAACATCTTCCTTATCCTCAAGAGATACTGCGTAATCGAAGTACTTCTGCTCATCCTCATGTGCCTCGAATCCGGTCATTGTGATAGCCTGTACCTTATCAGGACATACGTTTACACAAGAACCACATCCTGTACAGTCGAATGCGGAAACAACGATTGCGAACTTGTAACCTGGCATCTGGTTGAGATCCTTCATCTGCATTCCTTCCGGAGCCTTAGCTGCCTCAGCCTCTGTCATAGCGACTGGACGGATTGCTGCATGAGGACATACATAAGAACACTGGTTACACTCGATACACTTGGTAGCATCCCATACAGGAACGTCTGTTGCAACACCACGCTTCTCGTATGCTGCTGTACCGGATGGAGTCCAGCCTGTCTCGTATTTCTTAACAACAGATACAGGAATTGTGTTACCCTGCTGTCCGTTGACTTTCTGCTGAATATTCTTAACGAAGTCAACAACTTCCTTGTTGTCTCCCTTAACTTCTACAGAGTAATCATCATCTGTGCAGTTCTTCCAGCTCTCTGGAACATCTACCTTAACGTATGCTGTAGCACCGGCATCGATTGCGTCGTGGTTCATCTTAACGACATCGTCACCCTTCTTAGCATAAGATCTTGTAGCTGCGTCCTTCATAAGCTTGATAACTTCCTCTTCCGGAATCAGCTTTGTCAGAGAGAAGAATGCTGACTGAAGTACAGTGTTGATACGGTTTCCAAGACCAATCTCTTTACCGATCTTTACACCATCGATGATGTAGAAGTTGATGTTGTTCTCTGCGATGTATCTCTTTACCTGACCCGGTAACTTCTCATCCAGTTCATCAACTGTCCACTGTGTATTGAACAGGAATGTACCGCCCGGTACCAGATCCTGAACCATGTTGTACTTGTAGATGTATGCTGTACAGTGACATGCTACGAAGTTTGCCTGAGAGATCAGGTATGTGGAACGGATTGGAGAATGTCCAAAACGTAAGTGGGAAATTGTAACACCACCGGACTTCTTGGAGTCATAATCAAAGTATGCCTGAGCGTACATATCTGTGTTGTCACCAATGATCTTGATGGAGTTCTTGTTGGCACCTACTGTACCATCTGCACCAAGACCCCAGAACTTACAGTTTGTAGTTCCTTCCGGAGTAGTAACAGGATTTTCCTTAACATCCAGGGAAAGATTTGTAACATCATCGATGATACCGATGGTAAATCTCTCTTTCTCTGTGTTGTTGTATACAGCGATGATCTGTCCAGGAGTAGTATCCTTAGATCCTAATCCGTAACGTCCGCTTGTAATTGTAACCTGATCGAACTTAGATCCCTTTAATGCAGCAACTACATCTAAGTATAATGGCTCACCAAGAGAACCTGGCTCTTTTGTTCTGTCTAATACTGCAATTCTCTTAACAGTATCCGGAATAGCCTCGATTAAAGCTTCCTTTACGAATGGTCTGTAAAGACGAACCTTAACAACACCGACCTTCTCGCCCTTTGCCATTAAGTAATCAATGGTCTCATCGATGGTCTCACATACAGAACCCATAGCAATGATAACACGGTCAGCATCAGCAGCTCCGTAGTAGTTGAACAGCTTGTAGTCTGTGCCGATCTTGGCATTTACCTTGTCCATATATTCCTGTACGATTGCAGGCAGCTCGTCGTATGTAGAGTTGCAAGCTTCTCTTGACTGGAAGAAGATGTCAGGGTTCTGTGCAGATCCCATTTCTACCGGATGATTTGGATTTAATGCATTCTTACGGAAAGCATCAACTGCATCCATATCTACCATATCTTTCAGATCTTCATAATCCCATGTCTCGATCTTCTGAATTTCGTGAGATGTACGGAATCCATCGAAGAAGTTGATGAATGGAATTCTTCCCTTGATTGCTGCGCAATGAGCAACCGGAGTTAAGTCCATAACTTCCTGTACGGATGACTCACAAAGCATTGCAACACCTGTCTGACGGCAAGCATATACATCAGAGTGATCACCGAAGATGTTCAGTGCATGTGTAGCAACACAACGAGCGGATACGTTGAATACGCCCGGAAGTCTCTCACCAGCTACTTTGTACAGGTTCGGGATCATAAGTAACAGACCCTGGGATGCTGTGTAAGTAGTTGTTAATGCACCAGCTGCAAGAGATCCGTGTACAGTACCGGCTGCACCAGCCTCAGACTGCATTTCTGTAACCTGAACGGTCTGTCCGAAAATGTTCTTACGACCAGCGGTTGCCCACTCATCTGTAGCCTCAGCCATAACAGATGAAGGAGTAATAGGATAGATTGCTGCAACATCAGTAAATGCATAAGAAGCATGAGCTGCTGCATGGTTTCCATCCATGGTTTTCATTGAACGTTTCATGAATTAGTCCTCCTATTTTTAATTAAAGTTCAAACATAAAAAACATTGAATCAGAATGTCTTCTAACTAAATAATATAGGATGAATGCACCCAAAAATCAAGCGATAGCGACAGCATTTCTTGTTTTTTTACAAATACATCTTTTCAAAGTCGCCAATCGGAACCGGACAATTGCATAAATATCCCTGTCCGCAGGTGAATCCACCTTCTTTGAGGAACTGCTCCTGTTCCTCCGTTTCCACCCCCTCTATAATAATATCTTTATGTAAAATCTTTACCATACGGCCGATTTCGTAAAGAAGATTTTTCTTTTGTTCCGTCATGCCTTTATTAATAAAACTTTTGTCAATTTTTATGACGTCTGCAGGCATGTCTGCAAGTACGGAAAGTGAAGAATATCCTGTTCCGAAATCATCAATTGCCACACGGAATCCAATCTCGTGCAGCCGGTTCATACACTTTTCAAGGACTGCTACATTTTTTACAAGTACGCCCTCTGTCACCTCAATTTCTATATACTCCGGACGGACACTGTATTTTGAGAGCACATGCTGGATACGGTTTAAAAATTCCTCTCCGTCCGACTCAAAATGACGCCCGGAAAAATTGGTTGAAATCACAATTTTTCTCCGGTGCTGCTTGTCCCATTTTTCGAGAGTTTTTAACACTTCCTCATAAATATAAAAATCAAGTTCTGTGATATATCCTATTTTTTCGAGAGAATCAATAAACATTCCCGGCGGAAGAATCTTTCCATCCGGACGTTTCCATCGTGCCAGTGCTTCTGCCCCGTAAACACTCCGGTCACCTAAAATAAACTTTGGCTGCAGATACATCTGGAAATCATCCCGGTATAATGCCTCATAAAATTCCCCGACTATTTTCTGCTCCTCGGTACGCTGGATACGCAGGGAAGGATTATACAGGGTAATATCCCTCTTCCCGGTATTTTTTGCATTTTTCCATGCAAGATTGGCATTTTCGATTGCAAACTCGATGTCCATTTTATTGTCTTCCAGAATATATACCCCTGCCGATACCCCCATTCCACTGTTTGGATACCTGTGATTCTGCATATTGGTAAATCTTTTATTTCTACTGTGCAGACGATCGATCATTTTTTCCTGACTTTCATCTGCAATCAGAAGCAGAAA
>ERZ791734.1693-NODE-1693-length-17007-cov-7.492921_pt1 | contig 17007 bp, 9 predicted proteins | sample MGYA00509953_ERZ791734 | MGnify/ENA primary metagenome ERZ791734 (study PRJEB30046, sample SAMN00792038) | human gut metagenome | study: EMG produced TPA metagenomics assembly of the A metagenome-wide association study of gut microbiota in type 2...
CGGAACCGCTGCTCAATTTCGCCGGTCGAGGTGATTTTGCTCAGCGGTGTACGCAATTGCATCATTTATCGCATCAATAATATAAAGTATCTGCTTATTCTCAATCTTGCCTCGCCCGTCTACGATAACATTTCTCTTTAACTCTCTTGCTTTGTGGCTGCCAGCAAGGGATGTGAGTTTCTTGATAAGTTCATTGCTTTTTCCTTCTGCAATAAACTTCGATGATGCAACAGCATCAATTATCGTTTTCAGCTCGGCGACTTCAAATTCTCTCTCAATAAAGCGATACTGGTTCTGTGTAGACCGGCGCTCATCGATAGAGTAACCCGCCCGCTGCAGAACTTCAATGTCACTTTTTAGCGTTGTTCGATGAGTGTCAAGACCATATTCTCGCTTTAAGATATCGCAAAGCTGAGTAGTGGTCAGATAGTTGTCTTCATCTGTACGCTCTTTTAGAATTTGAAGGAGAAATAAAGGTCTGAGCTTTGCATCTATATCCATATTTCGCCTTTCATTTTTTCAGAATTCTAATCAGAGATTCTGCAATTATATCCGCTTCTTCAAAAGTGTTTTCTTTGCCAAATGAAATCCGAATCGTTCCCCTAGCATAATTATCTTCCAGTTTGATTGCCTTTAAGACATGGGAGATTTGCGTACTAACACTATCGCATGCAGAACCAGTTGATACACATATTCCCATCAAGTCCAAACGATGAAGAATTGCCTCTCCGTCTGCATCTTTGAATGACACGCTGATATTCCCGGGAATGTGATTCCGGGCGCCGTTTCTCACAAAATCGAGCCCCGATTCCTTTAAGCGTTCAAGCAGGGCATGTTCAAGTTTTAGTACATGCTCAGCATTTTCGTTCAAAGTGGAGCAGCTGATTTCAAGTGCTTTTGCCATACCCACGATAGAAGCAACATTTTCAGTTCCGGCACGCATTCCGAATTCTTGAGCCCCGCCATCGTTAAGCGGTCTCAATTCAACGCCTCTTCGGATATAAAGGAATCCAACACCTTTAGGACCGTTAAATTTGTGCGCTGATGCTGAGAGCATATCGATCCCCATTGCCTTCACATCTATGGGCGTATGTGCAATTGCCTGAACTGCATCAGTATGAAAAATTGCACCATGGGAATGGGCGATCCGAGCCAATTCTGCAATCGGCTCGATCGTTCCTATCTCATTGTTTGAGAACATGATAGAAACAAGCCTTGTTCTATCGGTAATTGCGGCGCTTAGCTGTTCCGGATCCACCGTTCCTTCCGAATCAGGGGATAAGTAAGTTACAGGATAACCCTGCCGTTCTATTGATGCGCAAGCATTTAAGAGAGCATGATGTTCTATTGCCGAAGTAATAGTTGCACGCTTATCTGGGTCCGAAGATGCAGATCCTTTTATAGCCCAATTGTCACTTTCCGTTCCCCCAGAGGTGAAGTAAATCTCCTCAGGGAGAGCGTTGATGCACTTAGCAATTATTTTTCGTGATTCAGCAAGTGCTTTTTTGGGTTTTCGTGCAAATGCATATGGCTGTGAAGCATTACCATACTCATCTGTCAGCCACGGGATCATCGCGTTGAAAGCTTCTTTATTCAGTTTTGTTGTGGCCGCATTATCGGCATAGATAAATTGCTTCATAGGTATTTCCTCACTTGAAGAGGGTGCAGCCTTCTTCTTTAAACTCTTCAATTTTTTCCAATAGTTCGTCCACTGTGCAACCCAAATAGTCTGCAAGGCAATCCATACAGTAGAAATTTGTTATGTCTTTGCCCAACATCTTTTTGTTTATTCCTATGGTGTCTTTATCCAATGGCTTTTTACCACACGCAATACATTCTTTTCCCATTTTAGTCATCCACCGTAAAGAACGGAACATCCTTACCCTTGTATTCTGTATCTATGAATCCTTGCTGCAGTTTTATAATGCGCCGCATCTTCATTGCAGGAATAAGGCAATAGTCTCTAAACTCTGTCTTATCAACATTCATTTCCGACTGAACATTTGGGAAAAGAAGTTTAAGGTAAGCAGTTGCGATTTTCTTGATTGCTTTTGCGTCTCGAGTATCGGCATCATCTGGTCCTTTTACAAGCTTCTCGACAATAGCGCTATAGCTCATATCGTTTCTCAGCTCATGTAGAATGGAACAAAAATACTCGGAGTTCAATGCCCATCCTGTAACCTTCAAACTATCGTTCATTCTTGGGATATCCCAGCCCTTCACAAATCCATGAATGCGATCAAGCAATGCGGTCTCTTGAAACAATGTTGGCAGTTCACCAAGCATGTATTCATATTCATTCATCTTTTCCTCTTTTATGTTGCCAAGGAAAACGACCCCCGCATCAGACTCTCCATTATATCCGTTTGCATTAAATGTTCCGTATTCCAAATATCCCTGCAGTATAGAGCGCATTTCATTCTCGTCACCAAAGTTAACAAGCTTCACTTCATCTATTGCAAGAAAGTCTGGACCACAAATATATCCAGGTTTTCTGCGGTTAGCATCATAGAACATCTTAGTTCTGGTTATTTTTCCGCCGTCAACTAAAAGCCCATATTTGCTTACATGACCAAATACATAGCTTTTTCCTGTTCCTTTGGGGGCCAATTCAATTAGATTAACTCTTTTTTCAACAAAAGGTAAGAGCCTGGTTAACATTGACAGTTTTTGCAGATCGGACTCATATCCATCTGCATTATAATCGATGGCTCCAAGAAGAACATCAATCCATTCGTCAATCGTAAAATGGGACCGCATTTCCTTATAATAATCAAGGTCAACGGTATATGGGCAGAAGTTCTTAAAACCGACGAGTTTGATTTTACCTGAGAGCCTAGGCTTAACCGTATCGTCTGGTGGACGATAGCCGAGTTTAATAATGCCCCATGTTTCACCATTTTTGACGAGCTCGTCTTTATAGGTTTCCCAAATAGAAGGCTCAATCATCGTCTCCTTTTCAGATACGCCAAAATCCGGAATTGCAAATGAAATTTCGCCAGTTTTGATATTAATATCTATAGAGATTCTTGTAAGGAGCTGAACCTGCTGATTTTCATAGACGATTCTGTTCTTAATGCTCATCCAGTCTTCTTTTTTGGGAATATACTTTTTAACAAACGCAGATACCTGCTGCATGTCAAAGTTTCCATATTCATCGCTAAAAGTCTTCAAAAGGTAATCTCTCAAGAAAGCAGGAAGCCCTAAAGAAGAGAAAAAGCTGTTATTCCTGAGATCCTTGTATACGACCATTTCATCAAAATAGTCACGCAGTTTTGTCACTTTTTATTCCTCCTTAGTTAAAAATCGAATAGGCCTGCGTTTTCCGACATTCCCATTTTCTTGATTTCAAACTTTTGACCGGAAGCAAGAATGTCATTCCCATTGAGAATTTTAAACGTATAAGTTCCTTTTCTTGTATAGTCAGCCAGATCGACGCTATAAATATATGGTTCTGATGTAGCTAAAGCATCATAATATTGCCCGTTCAGCATAATACCAATGCTATTGCTCTTTACACCAACATATATCCGAGGCGCTGCATGTTCTTTGGCGGCAAGTGTAATCACCCTTGACGAATCAAGAATAAACGCCTCGATATTAGTTTGCTTCCGTGTAATTTCTATAATTGGAACAGCGACCTCTTCCAAAGATGCTCCTCCATGTACTTCAACATTTGCCTTTCGTCCACCTTTGAATCGATCGTAGTTAGCCAAAACCCAAAATCCGTTTTCTTCGATTGCAGCATTTGGTTTACTATTCAATTCATTTACTGGGCAACATCTTCCAGAGTGTTCCCCAGATGTGGCCATGCTCCAGATGTTTTCCGTTTCATGTAAAACGGCCAATCTACTTGCACCATGGTCAGATATGATGATAGCCTTTTCATATGAGCCATTAAAAATACTTGCTTGGATTTTTTTCAAAAGCTCATCAATAATTTCAAGCTCACGAATAAGGTAAATCGGATTTTTCTCTTTTTCATAGTCAAAACTATCTTCGCCATGATGTTTGATATCATCAAGATCCTTAATGTCCGCTATAACACACCCTTTGCTTTGAAGTGTAGCCACAAATTCTTTGTTTTGCGAGGTAATTGAAGGCAATTCACATCGCCCACAGGATACATCTGCAGATAAGCCATACTCGCTACACTTTTCTTGAATAAAGCCAAGATATTCAACACCAAGTGCATCAAGGAAAAATGCTCTTGAATTGGTAACATCAAGTTTTTCAACAATAGCCGCTCTGGGCTTTAATGCTGTGACAAAATCCATTTTTGTGGCTTGTTCATCAACAACCGTCTCAAAGGACGGGAGAATATGATTAACTACTTTTTGATACTTGTATGCGTCAAAATAATCGTCAAGTAACTTATTTTTAAAGCGGAATTTTGTCAAATAGCTCGCCAGATCCGGAAATACTTTTTTTAAAACAGAAATTAGTTTCAGAGTATCATACTTTTGACCATAGACATTAAGCCACGCAATTACCCTTTCTTTCTCAAGAATCGTTAAGTCAGTAAGATAATAAATCGCATTTTCGCCCTTGGTTGCAAGGACTTTGCAATATTCTGCAATCTCTGACAAGCAATCCTTAAGTTCTCCTAGAAGATCCTTACGCTGTCTATATAACGGGTCGAATTTAGCGTTCGATTTATCAACCGTCAAAATCAAACGAAAAATGGTTTTAATCAGCTCTTTCTCTGTCGAGACAGAATCTATCACCATTTGCAGATATTCGTTCTCTTTTGCTCCGCTTATAGACAATGCGATAAAATACAGCCATTTTTTATTGTCGTCATACTTCTGGTATGATGCTATTGCATGGCAGAGATTAAGCTCAGAGCCAAACTCCCCCTCTATAAGCTGACTCCAGTTCCCGTTTTGCCCCATTTTTTGAAGCGCATAATTCCACTGCTCTGGCGTGCCAAAGCTGTTAGGAACACTTTTTGTTCTTGGATCATTTCTCACCAAAATGTCATATCCGTTATTCAACTGAGAGATATGATAAATAGACTCAGGGAAACTGTCCTTAAGCGCCATCGTCGAAATGTATGCAGTGTTTTGTGGGCAGTTTTCAACGATCGCCCCAATTTTCTGTAGGCCCGAATAGCACCCGGCAAACGCAGCTGAAATGGAAGGATTAACAAAACAAATAACCGGCGTAGTATCTGACGCGCCGTCAACAATAACCACCCTACCGTTTTCTACAATTCTAGGATCCGAAAACTTCAAGTAGCTTTTGCACTGATATGTAAGCACAACTACATGGCCGGATATACCACTGGTAGCTAATGTTTTCAATGCTCTTTTTGTTGCTAACTCGCCATGAAGCTTTAGGAAACCAGTAACATTTGTAATAAAGGTATTACCGACATTTGCTGAGACAGCCGCATAGAGTTCGTCAACCTTCAGATCGCCGTCATCGTTACAAAAGCTCTCAATATCAGGGAAAGTGTTTTCCCCGACCTTAAAGTAGTCGATTATCTCTGACTTGTCTGATTTGGTTTGGACATCCACAAGAAGAGGCCAGGTTTTGTTCGAACAAAGATAAGCCTGTATTCGCTTTTTTGCATCGTTTAAGTTCATAAAACGACCTCCAAATTATTTTTGCCCTTTGATTATCTCCACGCCGACAGCAATGTTGTCTTCAATCAATTTCTTGAGGTAGTCCTTAAGCTGATCAACGGGCATATTGTCGATGACCTGCTTTGCTTCGCTGTAGCCAGATTTCACATAGTTCGCATTTGCCATTCCCTTGATTTTCACCGAAACTTCTTTACTGCCCATCCAGTGATAGGGAGATTCCGTAACATGGCTTTTCAGATAGTCAATCACTTCATCAACATCGTCGAAGAGAATTGTATAGTCTCCAAGGAAGACGTCACGGAATGCCTTATCTCGTTCGGATTTGCTGCTGAGTTTATCCGCATAGGTTATTTTGCTAAGATAATCCTCGGCTGTTGCGATTGATTCTTCATCTTTTGTTTTAGAGTTAATAAAGCCAAACACCTTACGCGCTATGGACATTTCAGCATCTGGGACCATAGCCAGAATCGGCATACCATATTTGTTTGACCATGCATACGGAGAGTCCGTACCAGTCAAATCAAGCCAATGCTTCTTCAACTGCGTATATTTTTGCGCATTTTTATATGCGGTGACAGCCTTCTGCACCTTGCTTGTATATTTATCAGGTTCCAACAGATAAGAGCTGCCAAATCCGTATGTATCGTCATCAAGAATTGCCTTAGCATCTTCTTCTGACAAGTCATCCAGATAATAACTGCATGCTTTCATAAAGAGCGAGCTTTGCGCTGCCATGAACTGCTTGAATGTATTGGCATTCTCTTGAAGCAATGCAAGAAATGGCTTCTTCTGTGAATCAAGAAGATTTCTTTGCTTATACAGAGAGCATAGCATTTCATAAAATGGCTTTGCATCGCCAAGCTCATTTTTAATTACAGAATAAGCGATGCAAATCTGACTGAGCTTGTCTACCCATGCACGGATGGTGTCTGCGAAGGTTGTGTTCTTTGTAAGAATACGGTTGCTGATTTCAACAATCTCATATTCACAAATCAGTTCATCAATCTTTGCATTAACAGTATCCGTGTTCCACACCCAATTTGCTGCATCAGAACTGAATTTGTACTGGAGCTGATTAATATACTGCCCCCCGTCACCGATTTTACCCGCAAGGGAAGGAAGCTTTCCTCCGTCGTACAGCTTCAGATACTCCATCATTCCGCTCCGGCAATTGTCTTTTGTCAAAACAGATTTCAAGTCCTCTGCTGCACCAGGATTATCAATGCAAATCTGGCCGATGGTGAGAGCAATATCGTTGTCCGATTTCTCTCCGTCCATGTTCTTGTTATTAGCAATGCCGCAATAGTTGTCGATAAGTCGTGAAACCACATCTTTGCTCGTTTTAAAGGTATTGCCGTCAAGAACATACTTGACTACCCAAATCGGGAAGGAGAAACTCTTCATCTGCTCGCGAATTCTCGATCTGGTTTCCGTAATCGACACGCAGAACATTTCAGGGATATCGAAAGCTGTACAAGTTGCCTTGTTGAAAGCGCGCTCTGCTTCCGTAAGCGTAACAATGTATTTGTCCTTATAGCGTTTATCCGGTGTGTTCTCCTGCTTAATGATTTCGGAAATCATTGATGCAAGCTTGTCTGTATCCAGCGGTACAGTTGTCAAATTATCACTGTAGGAATAAATGCCGTTAGCATACTCTTTCAAGATGAAACCAAGAATAAACGCAGTAAGGTTACATGGCATAAACCCATACGGCTCCGCTTTCAGAACATCATAAATCTGAGCAATAGAGATTCTATCACTCTTGTCGAACGCCTCATCAATTATTTCGGTAACGGCTCTCTTCAGATTTGCAATATAAATGTGTGAGGTTTTCCAGTATTCCGGGACTTTCCAAGCGCCTTTCAATGCATTTTCAAGTTTTGTGGCCTCATTGCCAGATCGGAAAGTGCCTTTGGTTTCCTCTGTAATTCCGCAAGTTGCTCCAGCACCGAGAGAATTGGCATCATACATGGTGTTTAGGACACTTGTAAAAGTGCCCTCCAAACACTGCGGATAATGGAACTTGTCGATATCCATCAGTTTTTCAAACAGATCCGCTATATTCGCAACACGTTCTCCATTCGGAGCATAGCGAGAGTAGACATAGAAGGCACCGTTCTTAATGCGCTTTGCCCAATTGGAAAGAACCTCTATGGCATATCCTTCGTATGTCTTGCGCTGATCTATATCACTATTTGCAATTGCAAGTGCCATTGCATAGTTTTCGACAAATTCTGTATATTCGCTCTCACCAAGGAGCACGGAAGAACTGTCCACTACCACAGCATTTGTTTCGCGATTGCTCTCAAAGAAGTTTTCAATTTTCTTTTTCAGTGCACCACTCTCGGAAGAGTCTCTGCCTATAGTTGCTACAACATAAAGCTTATTTCCAGCTGTGCTTGGATTATTTGCCTTTTTGATTTCGCTGTCGAAGTCAGAAAGTGTGGCATAAGCAAGCGAGTAACGAAGCCTTAACGCACCAGTAAATTCAATTGTACTGCGCAGATTACTGCCGGCCATAAAGGTCATGTCCTTAGTAGATTTTTGCTTGGCTTGAGCGATAAACGGCGTAGAGTCGACATTCGGCCCATTGTTTTTGCAGCAATAAGAGAATACATCGCCGGTCAACGGTGTCCTTGTGATAACATGGTCGTTTAGCATCTTCATTGCGATTTTGGGCGCAGTAAACTGAAGGTCTGTTCCCTCAAAAGCAAGTTCAAGATTTCTGTTGTTTGGCAGGAAAATATCCCGATTGCCGGTCATTCGCTCAGAGACTGCCTGCAGAAGCAGGATTACCTTCAAGACGCTCTTTTCATCTTCAAGCAGTTCCTTGTCAAGCTTAGGGGTGTAGCAACTGAGAACCTCTTTGATTCCGTCGGCAAGTTTCTGGCTGCCGGTCTCATAAAAGAAGTTCCAGAGCATATCCGCGGTGAGGAAAGGATTGCGAGATTTGAAATCATAGTTGTCGATAAACCACTGAAAGGCATGAACCTGTTCACCTTCATCGTTCTTAATGAAGTTGAACATGCTTCTCGCTGTAGATGTGTAGTAGATCGAAATATGCTGGAGTAAAAGAGCCGCATACGGATGAATCGGGAGAACATTAGTCAGATCTTCATCGGTAAGATTAATTGCTTTCCTGACGGCTGCGCGGCTGGTTTGAGAACGTCTGTCAAGGCTCGCCCTGTTCTTTTCCCACTTTGCCGCCTTATCTTCATCCTCTGTTTTCTTCATTGCCTGATTCATGAGCTCAAAGGCAATGTTTTCGGGCAGTGAGATATGAATTGGAGAAACAAAACGGTCAAGAATTTTTCTCTTATCCGGGTCTCCGTCGGAGAAGTAGCCCTCTGCCTTATGCGTGACGATCAGCAGGCAGAACGGTGCACTTGCTGCCAGCTCTGCAATCTGCTGGAAGCCGGTCAGATGGTGCATATTGTTTTCAAAGTATTCGGAGAACTCATCCCAAATAAATACAAGCTCTTTGAGATTGTTCTTCTCAATAACCTCACGAATCCAATCGCAAAGTTCGCCGGTATTCATGGAGAATCCGTTTCGAACTGCCGGAACCTTGAAAATCTTATTGATAAGGCTTCTAAGAGCTTCTTCATCGTACTCTCTCAGCTTTTTTAGGACACTATCTGAAGTATCTCCTCCGAGCGCCGTTTTGTATGTCCCTTTGGCATAGATATCAAAGCTCTGCCTGTTCTCCTCGTTTTCGAAGAAACGAATCAGAGAATTCTTCAGAGATGTATTTGCTGTATTTTCGATTCCCGCTTCCGTCAAGGCTTTCTCAATGCCTTCTTGCATAGCAACTATTAAGTCCGTATCGCTTTGAATATCAGAAGACCCATAGCGGTGGCAGACAAGTATTTTTCCCTCATTTTTCTGGTTCAAGAGCTTCTTGCAGAGGAAATTATCCAGTCCATATTTCTCAAAATAGGCGGTCGTCTCTTCATCGGAAGCTTCGATGAGCTTCTTCAGAGTGAATACCGCATGAGATTTACCGGTACCGTAAGCACCGTCCACCCACATAGACAGCTTCTGCTTCCGTTCCAAAACATCCACCATGGCCTTGAGCAGTTGAACGAAAGTGGGGTGCGGCCAGAACTTCTTCCAAAGATCCGGCTTCTCTTCTATAAGCTTTTTATCAACCTGGGGAAAATATTCGGGATCAATATTGAAATACTCTCTATAACTCATCTCCGTCTCCTCCTCAGAACAGCTCGTTCAGTATTTCCTCGGCGCTCTTATTGCTCTTTAAGGTGATATTATCGAGGCCCAAGGTAAATCGTGCTTCAATTAAATCGGGGTAGTTGAAGGTCAATCCGTTTAGAACCTTTTCCATGGTGTCGCGGTTCAATCCAAAAATCTGCGTAGGGCTGATTCCATCGCTTTCGATGGATGTGTCAAGCAATCTCGTAAGGGTAAATTGTTTGAAGTTGCCGCATTTTTCGGAGAACTGGTAGAGCGAGTACAAAATAACTCGCTCATCGGGTACTTGCCATCCCGTTCTGTACAGAGCAACCGCCTTGTTCTTTTCTTTTACCATTTCTCCTAATCCCACATGAGAAAATGGCAGATCCAAAATCCTTGCTAGCGAGCTCCATACATCATTGACCCACTTTTCATCGGCTCCACTGTCAACAAGCATGCTGCATACATACTCTTTACTCATCGTCTCGCCAAATGAAATGTTACATATGTACCATCCTATTTGTGGGTTATACGCGAGATTTGCTAACATCAATGCCCAGCTCAGATTCTCATCAAGTCCAATGTCGCTGATAATCTCAGCGAATCGAGTGAATCCATTATCATCAAGCAAATCCGCATCCTTAAGAAATCTCTTAAAGAAGCTAAACATCTGTGAACCTAATGTGTTCTTTTCTTTGAACTCGTTTTTAAATGTAAAATACTGCTCCATCCAATCTAATTTAGGGGCATGGTGCGAAAAACAATTCAAACTTTGAGTCTTTCCCATTTTAGTACCTCCCCTTGGCAATTCCAAGGATTTATAAATTAAGCAACCTTTATCAACCTTGTGGCACTGGGAGCAGTGCACACATCCTTCAGCAATCGTAACTTTCCCGTCATGCATGTGTATCATACCCTTGTGACAGTCAGCCTCACATTCCTTGCATCCAATACAGCAGGCAGTTTTTCTGAACACATTTTTCAACAGTTTGGTAAACAGTGGAGCTTTCTTTGCCAACGCAATATCATATCTCACTTTAAGACAATCATTTGTTTCAACAACTTCAAACTGATATTCAGATCCCCTGAAATCGATGATGTATGGAGAGCTATCATTTTTGATAACACCAATTGTTTTTATCCATTCTCGCCAGTCCGTCTTTGGCGAATCAACTGTTATTTGAAAGAAATGGGCATCACTTTTTTCTTTATAATCTATTTTCAACGGCAAGTCCCTTCCGTTTTTCCTTGCCTTCCAGCCACCATTCCTGATAAACTCCTCAAGTTTATCTTCTGTCCGAAAATTATGAGAATACATATCTCTTACTTTATCCATCAAGGCATTAAATTGAGCCGGATAGCAAATTCGAGCCATATATTCATTTCGCTCTGCGGCTCTGGGACAGACAAGACATCCCGCTCTGCGGTTACCTTTTTTATAGGCTTCATTCAAGTAAAGTTGCCGTAGATATATGTATGCATATAGCTCTGCTGAGTTCCACTCTAAAATGGGATTACAGCTATATTGTCCTTTGTGTTTTTCGCCTAAACTTACGTAGTCATATTCGCTTCTTGATAGGCTTTCACTTGCTCTCACGCCAATAAACGCCATTCCAGTAAAATCAGGCTTTCCAAGGGCATCTCGCAGCACGATAATTTGCGGTGAAGTCTTATGGACACTGCAACACCATCTATGTACAGTCGCAGGAGGGCCAAATTTTGACCATGTATAATCAGGCTCATATTGAGATCTTGATGTCAAAAACTCAATTTCCCCTTCAGCACATACTTTTTTTACTTCTTCAACAGTCTTATATGTATCAGGAAATTCCATCCCCGTGTCACCGAACAAAACCTTAAAACTGTTATGCGGAAGAGCACGCTGAACCAAATCCAATGTAACAACACTGTCTTTGCCGCCAGAAAAAGCAACATAAAACACATCCACCTTTTTCTGGTACTCAACAAAAGTGTTGTATATTTTCTTAATTGTGTCCTGCGCCAGCTGTTCAATAATATTCCCGTTCTTCTCAACCATCGCAGGGATATCGACAAACCGGAGAGGAAAGCTGTTCGGCTCTGGATCTTCAATCAGCACAATCTCGGGCGCAGTATAGCAAGAACCACCTTTCACCTTTGCGACCAGTCTACCGCGATAAAAGTAGTTATTTGCTTCCGCCCACATATAAGGAAAACAGTCGTTTTTGTCATATTTCCAATGCTTATCGAAGCCAAGTATATCAAGTTCTTTATAGTACACGGGACGCGGCTCTTTAGAGAAGATAAGCGGAGTCGGAGTCAAAACATATCCACCTGTTGAGCTGTCCCATTCGTAAGAATACATGGATGTTATTCCTTCCTTCTACGTATTTGTGCTGCCCGACGCAGGGCTAGGTCGATGTCCTTGTAGCTGCGACGGGATATTATATTCATATCCGCCAGATAGTTCAAAGCATCTACCTTTTTCAATTCAATGCGCCCATCGGCAAGGAAGGCCGCACATGCATCAACAAATTCTTTTATCTGTCCGTCTTCCTTCACAACAAAGCCGGCCACATTGTTCAATGACAGTCCATTGTTAACAAGAGCGAATTTTTTGCTATAGGAAAGCAGAAAGCTTTCGAGCAGGTATTCGTTCCACTCATAACCCACATTCGGAAAAACGAGGAATGAATCTATCTCACGAATGCGAATGTAGTCTTTCGAAAGGAAACTGTTGATGGCTCTGTCAACTGCATCTGTATCAAAGGATATCATCTCCTTCGAGATAAACAGATCATGACTTACTCGTACCGACACCTCGGAAAGAGCTTCAAAGTAGATTACTGTGTCAAGCTCTTTGGACAGATTATAAATGTCATCAGCCGTAAAAGTCGGATGATGTTTCGCATAGAGCTGATAGATGTCTCGCATTTCATAGCGGTCTTCTGGTCTGCTAATTACTGCACCGTTGAAATTAAATTTGCCCAAATAGTGCGCAGAAATAGCATTCCGCACACCGAGAGCGGAAAGATACAAGTTGTTTTCAAGGAAAACGGGCATTGTTTCCTGAATTATATTCCATATATCTGTCCAGATTGCGTATCCATTTTCGGCGATAGAGCCATCAATAATTGCAGCGATCTTCTCAAGCTCCGGCTCTGAGATTTCAAAAATGTCCGCATGGAAGTATTCACCTTTGGCATTTCTGCGGAAGCGACTGTCAAATTTGATAATACTGTCTACTCTCTCCTTCGGAATGTGCGTAAGAGCCGTGCAAACATCCTCAACTTTCATCGGCTTGCCAGCAGACAAGAGAAAGTCTTCAACCTCGGCAGTGTCATCGATTTTTACATTCGCCTCGACTGACATATAGTCTTTGAAGAAATAATATTTATCAGGATCCGCAGTGAACTCGATAAACACACGAAGCATATGCTCATCCGCAAGAGAATAGCAGTTTGCAAAGGCATCTGCCAAGTCTTCAAAAACAGCTTTATAATACAGAACCTTTTTGCCGGATGAAAAACTGTTCTCAATATAGGTAAACAGTTTTTCCCTTGTTTCGTCATCCATTATTCCTTCTGCAGGAAACAGGCGATTATTATAGAACACACCGCAGAGCCGAAGTTGTTTTTCAAGCGTGTCATCATCTGCGTCAATGCTGCTGTCATAAAGGTCTTCATATGTTTCGCGGAAGTTATCAAAATCAATTGAGTCAAAGGTAATACCATTGCGATATCGACACATTAGTATTTCAATGTATTTCTCTTTGTCAAAAGGGGCAATTGGCTGTTCCTGCGGTTTGTTTTGCAGCTGAGCACCTGTCTTTTTGACTACAATACTCTGACCCGCCATTTCTGCAAACTTCGTGAAAGCAGCTCTGAAGCGATTGTGCTGCCGGATGTTATATGCGGCAAAGCCATCATCTCTCATCAAGGCGTTTAAAAGAGCAACCGCATCGCTTGTTGTCACATCATATATGCGATATGAAGTGAATCCGTAATCCTTTGCATATTTTTCAGCTGAACGAATAGCAGAAACATAACTTCGGCATGTCGGCTCCGCCATACACAAAGTTTTGTCAAGATAATCATAAAATGCGGAATCAGAAATAGTGTCATCTTTTCCTGCTTTTTTCTCATTCCTCGCGCTTATAGTATCGGCAGAAGCAAATGAGTATATCCCATTTTCAATTCTATGAGCCCACGGTGCATGGTCCAGTATGCCCTGAACGAGTTCACGGTCATCACTCCGGCCTAATAAACCAGTAATTCTGTTGAGAGAAAGTCCGGCAGGATCATCATAAATGCGTGAAATTGAATAGAGCTTTTCATAAAGCTTTTCATTCTCACTCCTGGCTTGAGACGTTCTCTTTTGCTCGGCTTCTTTTTTGAGCGTATAGGTAATAGACACTTCGTTAAGGTCAACGCCGCACAAACGCAGGAGCGTAGCAATCCTTGAAGCGATTTCTGTTGCCGAATGGTTCGTCTCAATAAACAGGCCATCAGTTATTGCCTTAGGCTTTCTCAATGCTTTCGAATTCATTGAAAACTCCGGTGCAGCCCCTTCTGAAAGAGATCCTCCATCCACTATAATCTGTGGATAGTCCTGTTTCAACAAGAATGCAACTTTTGCGTAAAGACTCGCCCAGCTATTAAAATCGGTAAAGGTATGATCTTTATAGTTCAAACAGACTGGCCTGGAAAAGACCAAGCTTCCAATATCAGAAAAATCAAGACGAATTATATCATCAGAATTTGCAGCGGCAGTTGATAACATGCTATCCGGTTCATTCAATGCTTCGCCTTCAAACTCAGCTGTGTTTTCTTCCCGCGACGCTACATATGAATCTAAAAATGCTTTATAAAGCGGAATGGCCTTATCCATTTTGGCTGCCGCAGACCTATACTTTAGTCTAAAAAGTCTAAAAGAAAGCAATTTAGATGCAACCGCATTGAATTCCGCCTTGTTTTGCATACTCCAAAAGCCATCCTTGCAAACCTTTTTCGAAACGCAATAACGAGAGGCCACGTCTAATGCATCTATGATTGCGGATGGAGTATATTTCTTAATCGGATGCTCGTTTAACCACTGGGCAAAGAGAGCTTTTTTATCGATATTCTGTTGTGACAAGTCTGTCATTTCAATCTCCTCTTTTGCTCTCTTGAGTATCTCCTCAAACTTTTTAGGGTTTTCCTCTCGAAGTTCAGCAACCTCAGCATACAATTTACTTGCGCCAGGCATGCCTTTTTCACCATGGGTAAGCAAATAAGCCATCTTTTGCATTTGAAGCGCAATGCCATTTTCGTTGCGAAAAACATCGTCTATTGCTATATTTTTACTTATAGCACGCTTGCGTAAATTGGAAGAAACGGTCTTGACTACTTCCGATTTGGGTTTTCCCTTACGAAGGAACTCTTCACACGCTTCTATAAGAAGGGCAATCTCAAATTCATCCCATTCTATTCGTATTGCCATATGTTTTAATCCTCAATTATCTCAACAATGTCTTCAATATTGCAATGGAAGATACCACACAGGGTTGCGATTTCTTTTAAGGACACATATTCGGCTTTGGTAAATTGCCCCATCATGTATTGACTGAATCCGGCAGCTTGAGCAAGATCGCGTTTTGTCATTTTATTGTTCTTCATCAGTTTCCAAAGTCTGTCATAGCTCACGCGCATAGCCGATCGTCCTTTCTCATTTATCCCAATCAGGGCGCAATACGCCTATTTTTACAGGTTATCAATGGATATTGTATCACAAGACTTCGAATAATTCAAGGATATTGGCGTATTTTCTCGATATTTTTCGCAAGCTGTCGGTTTTGATCGACATTTGAGCGCACAAAAGATGGAGACCGAGCTCATCTCTGAACTCGGTCTCCGATAATTTCTGAACCCGGTTTACGGATTCGATACTCCATATCCGAGAATTTCATAATGGCCAACCGGGTACTGATTGACGCGGCAGCTATCGCCGGAGTTGCCCTCGATGGTGTAGACAACGCCGTTTTCGACTTTCTGGACGATACCGACATGATCGGACTGACCGTCCTGCGGACCGGAGCTGCCCCTGTTATCCCAATCGAAAAAGATAATCATGCCGGGCGAGGGCTCCATGGCGTTATCCGCCCACTGCCCACGCTCCCGGAACCATTGGACGCCGTTGACACAACCTGCGAACTTCGGAATGACACCGGTGTCGATATAGCCGCATTCGTTTGCGCACCAGCTGACGAAGCAGGCGCACCACTCCACGCGGCTGCCGAAGCCGTACCATGACCAATAGGGCTCTCCGCCCACATTGCCCACCTGCGACAGCGCCACGGCAACGATTTGGTCATCCACTCCATAGATTCCGTAAAGCACCGCCGCCCACATGCTGCTGTCCTGCGCAAGCAGTTCTGCAAGCTGCTGCTTCTGATCCTCATTGAAGCCGTACTGCGCAGCCATCTCATCCGCGGTTTTGTGACTAACGGCGATATAGAGCGTTGTAATCGTCTCCTGCACCTCTTCCTCAAGGATATTGCCGTTGCCGTCATCCGTCTCCACAATGACCGTCTCGGTCTTTGTTTCCGTCCGGTGGGTGATTTCGTTCATCTCCCAGAACAGCTCCTTCAGAAGCTGTTCCTTTTCCGGAGTGATCGTCGCAACCTCCTGGGGATTATCCGGGTCGGAGGTCGTCTTGACGGCATAGACCGACAACACCTCCGGCCACACGGCACGGGAACCGGACATTTCAAGCGCATCGTACACAACGGAATCCTTGATGGCATCCAGCTCGTTCTGGTAATCCAGGTTGATTTCCTGAACGACCTGCCGCATCGTTTTTTCTGAGCCGGTATCTTCGCTGGAGAAGAAAATGCCAAAGCAAGAGCCGACGATCAGCGCAATGAGACAGATAACAACAATGACCACGACCGCGACCCAGCCACCGGCAGCGATGGCCGCAACCAGTGCTTTCATCGCCGCTGCGATGGCCTTGATTGCCACCGCAACAGCTTTCGCCGCCGCGACAGCCGCTTTGTAGGCGGCTATGGCAGTATGGCGGGCAATCTCCGCCGCTTTCTGTGCAGCCTTTGCAGCCGCAGCCGCTGCCTTTTGCGTTGCCTTCGCCGTTGCCTCTGCGGTTTTGATGGCAGCCTTGGCGGTTTTCTCCGCAGTCTTTACGGCCCTCTCCGTTGACTTTACCGTTCCCTTTGCACCGGCTTTTACGGTCTGTTTCCCGGCAGAGC
>ERZ791734.1698-NODE-1698-length-16927-cov-11.538466_pt1 | contig 16927 bp, 8 predicted proteins | sample MGYA00509953_ERZ791734 | MGnify/ENA primary metagenome ERZ791734 (study PRJEB30046, sample SAMN00792038) | human gut metagenome | study: EMG produced TPA metagenomics assembly of the A metagenome-wide association study of gut microbiota in type 2...
AGGCGTCGGCTCCTGTATTCAGACCTTCAAGGTTGTCTTCTTCCCTCGTTTTCGCGGTAAGCAAAATGACTGGGATATGGTTGAGGTTTACATTCTGCTTGATCTTCCGGCATAAGGTGAGTCCGTCCATTTCGGGCATCATGATGTCACTAATGACTAAATCCGGAGTCTTCTTAAATATTTGCTCTAATGCTTCTTTACCATTACGGCTTTCCATGATATGAAATTTGTCCCCAAACTCCTTCGCTATATAATTTCGGATTTCTTCGTCGTCTTCTACAATTAATACGCGATATTTAGTTTTTACCCTGACTTTCTTTTCTTCCTCATTTTCTATAATGGGAGAGATGACAGGAACAGTTGGTACGGTTACTGTTACCTTTTGCTCATTGTTGTCAACTTCTTCAGGTCGTAGATGCTTGTTACCCAACGGCAGCCGGATAATAAAACGGCAACCCGGTTGTTCTTTATTATTTTCTACATAGATAATTCCATGATGTAATTCCACTAATGAACGAGTCAGATGTAATCCTATTCCTGTTCCGCCTTTCGGATTCTGTTGGCTGTTACGGATCTGATAGAAACGTTCGAAGATATGTTCTTTTTCCTGTTCATCGATACCTGTTCCGGTATCTGCGATAATTATTTCGGCATATTGTTTCAAGGGATCGGGTAGTGTATTATCTTCTCCCGTACGGATGGTAATATCTATGTTTCCTTTTTCAGGAGTAAACTTGAAGGCATTAGACAGAATATTCAGGATAATCTTATCAAAATTACCTGTGTCTACCCATACATTCAGTTCCCGGAGCGTACTGTGAAGTTGTAGCCGGATATTTTTTGTATTTGCCTGTTGACCGAAAGTTGTACATAAATCCTCAATAAAAGGAATAATATTGGTCTCCCGGAACATCAGGAACATTTGTCCTTTATCAATTTTCCGAATATCCATTAGTTGATTGACAAGATTCAGAATACGTTCTGCATTTCTGTAGATAATATGATATATTTTCAGGCGTTCATTGTTCTCCTCATTTTTAATCAGTTTCTGTAGAGGACTGATGATTAGAGACATCGGAGTGCGTATCTCATGAGAGATGTTGATAAAGAACTGCAATTTTGCTTCATTGATTTGTTCGGCATGGATATGTTGCAGCATTTCCTGGTGCATTCTGTACCGATGTCTGATCTGAAGAATAATGATAAATATAATGGTCAGTAATAATAAGGAGTAGATAACTTTGGCCCACCATGAAGCATACCATGCAGGAGATATAAAGATGGTAATTTCTTTTATATTTGAATACACAGTGTTGTCTTTTGCTCTGATTTTAAAGTTATAGGTACCGGGTTTCAGATTGCTGAATGAGATACGGTTTACACCTTTGGGCAAACTAATCCATTTTTCATCGTTGATAGAATAAAGGTAGTTGATATGTTCGGGGGCATTTAATTCCAGAGTGGCAAACTCGATACTGAACACATTGTCTTTATGGGATAGATAAAACTCTTTTGCGTTGAATACAGGGCAGTTGATAATATTGTGAATACCGGATTTCATTCCTTTTCTAACCGGATTGTTATGCAGGAAAAAGTCGGTAATCCGGATATTCCATGTTTTTGCCGGATTGATAATGTCTTGCGGATTGAAATAGGTGATACCATTCATTCCGCCAAACCAGATAATACCTTGTTTATCTTTGAAGGAGGCATTCTTGTAGAACTCATTTCCCTGTAATCCGTCGCTGACATAATAATTGATAAATTTGTCGTTTTTCTTTTGGAATTGGGAAATTCCGGCATTGGTGCTTATCCAAAGAAAATCTTTTCCGTCTCCTTGTATGGCATATATTGTATTACTGGGCAATCCGTCTGCAGTCGTATAAGTGGTTAGTTCTTTCGTTTTTTTATTCCAACCGGATAATCCTTCGGAACTGCCCAACCAGACAACTCCGTCGGCATCTTCAAAGATTGAATAAATAACATTTTGTGAGAGTATCTTATGACTTTGAAAATCAGGACTGTCAAGGTCTATACAGTTGACGCCGTCATAAGTTCCGACATACAGCTTATTATCATCGGAATAATGGAGGCAACCTATCCATTCGTTGATTAGAGATGTCTGAGATTGTACGGATGTAAATTCTTTCGTTTTCAGGTCATAGTAGAACAAACCGAATCCCATTGTCGCAATCCAAAGACGCTTGTTTTTATCTTCTGCGAAATCATATACACGTTGTATATAGTTGTTGTTCTTATCTACCAGTTTGTACTGGTAATCGCATAATCCTGTCTGTTTGTTCAGTTTTCCCATACCGTTGATAAAGGAGCCAATCCACATATTGTGTTCGGAGTCTTCATACAATTTAATAACAGTTGAGGGAACTGAATGAGGATGGGTGGTGTGTGAGAAATGTTTTGCCGGCTCCAATTTTTCTGTAAGGGCATAAATACCGTCGTTATCCGTTCCCACCCATAGAGTCCCGTTATTATCTTTGCAGAACGAAGTAATGCAACAGGATCCTATGCAATTTTTATCTGTTGATTTATGTCCGATATACTTAAAGCTGTTGGTGCGGGCTGGGATTAATATAACTCCTTTCTGGTAAACTGCTAACCATAAGTTACCCGAATTGTCCTTTAGGATGGAGTGTATTTTCGAGTTCCCCGAATCGAAATAATTATTGTCAAACTTGTATTCGGAGATTTCGTGTGTGCGGATATTATAAATGACTACTCCCTTGCCGTCAGTGCCGATATACAATTCATTGGGTATCCCGGAATAAAGGAAACAAACAGGAAGTTCGCCTTTCTCTTTCAAATCGATTGGAACAAAGGTTTTACGTTCTTTATCGTAAATGAATAGTCCTTTTCGTATACTTCCTACATAGATGTTGCCTCGTTGATCCTCACATATACTTTTGACGTATCCGTTGTCTTTAGACAAGTGTAACGTAAGCTGATTGTCGGGAGTGAGTTGATATACTCCTTCTTCCCCTTTTGCCATCCATACATTTTGTTTTTTATCTTCAAACAGGCTTCCGGGTGAAGTGACTGCAATATCGACTTTCCGGACAGTCAACAGATGGTCTTTGATGTCCAGCTTGCACAACACATTTCCGGATACCCATATCTCTCCGTTTTTTCGCTCGATGAAAGAATTAATGTTGCTTTCAAGCGTTTCTCCGGTATCTTCCAATTTGGCAAGTGGAGTAAAATTGTCCGTGGCCGGATCATACATTTGAATTCCTATATATGTGCCGATAAGCAAATGACCTTTGCTGTCTTCAAAAACAGTACGAACAAAATTGTGGGCTAACGAATGTTCGTTATTGGGCTCATGTTTGTATATGGTAAATTTAGCACCGTCATAACGGTTCAGACCATCTTCTGTTGCAATCCAAATGAAGCCGTTCCGGTCTTGATATATTTGATTAATCAGACTACTGGAGAGCTCTTTGTCAGTAGTGAATAACTTAGGAGATTGCCCGTTGCATAACAAAGAAAACAATAATAATAGAAAAGTCAATACATTTCTCATAGTCAATAGATCGTTGTTGGTAGTACAAAGAAAACTAAAAACCTACATATAACCTAATAAAAGATGAATATTTTCATTAGGCTCCGGGAGTACAATCGGATGTTGTAACATCGTTTGTAAATAATGTAACATGAGAAAAGATTTACCTCTCGTTATGTATTATTGTTTTCCTTCGGTTGTACTTACAATATAGGTTTTACCGGGCTTTGTTTCAATGTCATATTCATAAACCTTCTGCAGTTTGGGAGATTGCGCACTTACCCCTTTGGCTACAAGAGGTCGTTTGATAGGAGTGGTGGCGAATAATCTATTTGAGCACTCTTTCCCGTTTACTTGTTTTAAGCCTTTCCCTTTCAGTGGGACATAAGACCGGATGCGGAGCGTACCGCCTATATTCGATCGGATGATCGCTTTATTTAACACATTGTTTTTCCACTCCATATCGACAGTAAAGTTTCCACGTGCCACCAGCCCCTTCACACTTCCTTCTTCCCATGCATCAGGCAATGCTGGCAATAAATGTACGGCACCGTCATGACTTTGGAGCAACATTTCCGCTACTCCGGCTGTATAACCGAAATTACCGTCAATCTGGAAAGGCGGATGGGCATCCAGCATATTGGGATAGGTACGCCCGTTCGGATATTCTTTAGCCAAGTGATCGTTGGGCAATAGTTGAATCATATTTTTGATAATTTGGAAGGCATGGTTTCCATCCAGCATACGTGCCCAGAAATTGACTTTCCAGCCGATACTCCAACCGGTAGCCTTATCACCGCGTTGAAGCAATGTGTTTCTTGCTGCCTGGAATAACTCGGGATTCGAGTATGGAGAAATTTGATTACTCGGATATAGCCCGTACAAATGTGAAATATGACGGTGCTCGTCCTTGGGATTGTCAACATCTTCCAGCCATTCTTGTAGTTGGTTATGTTTTCCTATTTGCATAGGTGGCAACTTCTCTAGTGTTTGTTTGAGGGAGTCTTGGAAAGAGGGGGCTTCACCTGCGATGTATGAAGCCAATAAGGTATTATACAGCGCATCGAAAGCAATCTGATTGTCCATGGTGCAACCGGCCGTGATAGGTCCGTGTTCCGGCGACACAGAAGGCGACACTACCAACCATTTATACACTGGATGTTCTACCAAGAAATCCATGTAGAACTGCGCTGTTCCTTTCAGGATGGGATAGTACTCTTTCAGGAATTCTTTATTTCCTGTAAAGAGGTAATGTTGCCAGATATGTTGTGCTAACCAGGCTCCCCCACTAGGCCACATGCCGGCTGCAGCAAAGTCTACAACTCCGCAAATTCGCCATAAATCAGTATTATGATGCGCCATCCATCCCCTACAATCATACATGGTTCGGGCTGTTTCTGCTCCTGTGACGGATAAATCTTTCAACATAGAGAATAGCGGACTATGTGTTTCACTTAAATTAGTGACTTCTGCCGGCCAATAGTTCATTTCTGTATTAATGTTGATGGTGTATTTACTATCCCAAGGTGCATGTGTGCTGTTATTCCATATTCCTTGCAGATTAGCCGGTTGTCCACCCGGTTGCGAAGAAGAAATCAGTAAATAACGTCCATAATGGAAAAGTAGAGCTGCCATTGCCATGTCTTCCCCATTTCCGAAGTTTTCAATTCGTTTGGGAGTCTCCAGTTGGGAAGTTTTGCCTGTCGGTAATGTAAGGCGTACACGGTCAAATTGTTTTTTATAATAAGCGATATGGCTTTTGAGAGCTTTTTCGTAAGGTATTTGCATTGCTCTTTTCAGATATTCGCTGGTCCGTCGGGATTCATCGGCGCTGACATCCTGGTAGTTTACGTAGTTGGTTGCTGCCGATATATAAAGGGTGGCTTCTGTTCCTTCATTTATTTGGAGCGCATTTCCTGCCGGGCGGAGAGTGCCATTCGTTTTTACCTGGATTTGACATTCTGCCCGTAGTGCGGCTTTCAAACCTTCCTGCTCCTTCCCTTGACAGGTGACGGTCAGCTGATCATTCTGAACATTCACCTTATGTACTAGAGGGCAGTTATATGCAATAGTAAAGTTCAGTGCGTTTGCTTTACTTGCTTTGATATGCATAATAATGACATTATCAGTAAATGATGCAAAAGTGGTGCGGGTATAAGTGATGTTATCCACTTGATAACGGGTAGTTGTCGTTGCATTCTCCAGATTCAGATCGCGGTAAAAGCCGGATGCGTTTTGGTGTTCCGGAAATTCCAGGTAAAGACTACCTAATGTCAGATAGCTCATTCCGTGTTGCTGGGTTAAGAAGTTGGCGTCAATGAGTCTTTGCGCTTCCTTGTTTCTCCCTTCAAAAATCAGTTTGCGTACAATCGGTAGCACATGTACGGCATTCGGGTTATTATTATTGTATGGAGAACCTGCCCAAAATGTTTCTTCGTTGAGTTGTAATTCTTCGCGTTCGATTCCGCCATATACCATGGCTCCAAGACGGGAGTTGCCAATAGGGAGAGCTTCCGACCAATTTTGTGCAGGTTGACTATACCACAGTTTCAGGTCCTGTCCTGAAACAAGGTTGCTTATTAATAGGAATAATACAAAAAAAGTGTTTCTGTTCATATTGTATGGATTTGTAGCAAAGGTAGCTCATTTCCCAATACAAAAGGCAAAAAACTGTTTCTGAAATCTACCTTGGAAGTAACTTCTTTCCATATTTATGTTACTAATATATATGTTGTATGTTCCACAGGATAAAATAATAACTGCCGGTTTCTTTTTGATTTATTATCAGCCTTGCCCTCTTGTCAAGTAGCTTGTTTGCAAGCTGATTAAGTAGGGAGGTATAAGAAGGGAAGCTGGTATAGTTGCGTTGGGATGCCGGTATTGTTCCATTAAAGTACCGGTATCATTAATTTCCCACGGCCGTGACAAGATCTTCCCACGGCCGTGGTAGGAACTCGTCACGGCTGTGGGAAGAAGCTACCACGGCCGTGAAGAATTAAGTATACCGGCATCCTGATCGAACAATAGTTATTGAATGATATAAGTATGCCGGTTGTATGACGGATGTTTAATGGAGGCTTTTCTTGAAAAGTAAGTAAAGCTGGATAGGAGATATGGGAGAGCAAAATCATAAAATAATAGGCTGACAATAAAACTTATAAAATGTTATTGTCAGCCTATTGTCAGGGCTTATTGTCAGCATCTAATGGATTGAAAATCATTTATCTAATGAATAGGAATGACGGCTGACAATAAGAACTGCAAAATTTATATGTAAATACAATCAGTGTGTAGTAATTGACTTGTCTCTACATGGATCTTTTTATCTATTATCTCTCTTGCTTTTCGATTCATTCATAAACAGATAAGATTTCTTGTAGCCTCCGTAGTCTACAACCAACTTTTCCAGTACGATGCCCGGATCAAGAGGTTTGAAAATTAGTGTCTGCATGCCGTCTGATGTATTCGGCACATTCAGTTTGACTTTTTTCTCGACGATACGTCTTGCAACTGTCGGATAGTATATGCTATACACATTTTCGGGAAGTTCATTCAAATTCTGATTGAAATTGATAGTCTGTTCCTTCGCCCCTTCGAATCCGATACTGTACTCATGTCCTTTCCGGTTGTGGAAAGCAAGAGTCGATTTCACTATCACGTGAACAGTCACTTTGTCGACTCCTTTAGGCAATTTTATTTTGTAGGAGATAGAAGCTCCGTCGGTCGGCTGGGTATAAGGCATCAGAGCCATGCCGCTAAGGGTTCGTCCCATGTAGGGGATCACTGTCCATTCCGTACTTGGTGCTGCTTTAGTGCTGTAATAGTGTTCGGCTTCCATAGCTACATATCCGTCTTGTCCGGTGAAGACGTATCCACCGACAGCCTTTTCCGGATGCTCGATTCGATAGGTTTGTGGTAGTGTATCAGCGGGGAAATTATCATTCCATGAGGTATAACCGATATGTTTCTGAATCATCATGTTCTTCCATTTACCGCCGGACATAACATTGTTATAATCGTCACTCAATGCTTTATCCCGTGCAAAAGCCTGTTCCACTTTATCTGCCCATTCGTTAGCTTGCGGATTGTTTTCTTTGTACAATTTATGGTTCATGGCTTGTGCATAATACATCTCGTACAGGTTTGCCATGGCTTGAACAGGGAAGAGGATTAATTGCTTGTAGGCATCTTTATATTCCGGTTTCAATGATATGTATTGTCTCAAAGCTTCCGCTTCCAGTTTCAGATATTCATCAGATACTTGTTTCCATTCGCCGGTCTCCAGGTTATAAGTATTCCGGTCGAGCATTTCTCCCGTTACGCGACCGTTATATTTGCTGTATAGGTTTAAGATTCGCATAGCTTCATCCGCTTGATCTTCGCCAAACTGCTGTGCGCAGAAACGACGGGGATGGTCCAGCAAGTTGGAGACGTTGAATTGCTTGGGATTCCATGCCATATCCATGAAGAGCGTGATCGGATATTCCATTGGTTTCAAATCGCCTACATTCAGTATCCACAGCTTTTCTACTCCGTAATCGTATGTGAGTTGAAGTTGCTCCCACATATTTTGTATAGGGGTTACGTTCAGCCATTTGGAGTTTCTCGGAGCACCTACGTAGTCTACATGGTAATACATGCCCCAACCGCCCGGATGCTTACGTTCCTTGGCATTTGGCAGACGGCATACATTGCCCCAATTGTCATCACATAATAGCATGATAACATCATCGGGCACACGCATACCTTTATCATAGTAATCCAGTACTTCTTTGTATAGTGCCCAGACTTGCGGGGTTTCTTTGGCAGGACGTTTAGTCACCTTTTCAATAATTCTGCGTTGGTTCTTTACTATGTCTTCCAGTAGTTTCACGTTGGTGTTTTCGCTCATGGCTGCGTCACCGTCTCCGCGCATACCGATGGTTACGATATCTTCTGTGCCCTGCATCCGTTCGATACCTTCACGGAAAAACTGATCGATCACTTTTTTGTTAGTTGTATAATCCCATGCACCATATTCTTTGCGCTTGCGTGACCATTCCTGATGGTTGCGTGCCATCGGTTCGTGGTGGGACGTGCCGATAATGACTCCCATTTCATCAGCAGTCTTACTATTCTCCGGGTCGTCTGCATAGAAAGCCCAACTCCACATGGCAGGCCAAAGGAAATTACCTTTCAGGCGCAGTATCAGTTCGTAAATTTGTGTATAAAAACGGTGGTCACCGTAGTTTGTGCCGTAGGTTTGTTTTACCCAACCAGTCAGACAGGGCGCTTCATCATTCAGGAAGATACCGCGGTAGGTCACCGCAGGTTCTCCGTCTGTATACTGTCCCGGCTTTACATATACATTCTGTTGCTTTCGGATAGGGACGTCTGCCCACCAATACCAAGGAGATACCCCCATTTGTTCAGACAGTTCATAGATACCATAGATCGTACCGCGTCTGTCGCTGCCGATGATAACCACTGCTTCATCTACTCCTTCACAGGGATTAGTGACAACTTGCAGGATATATTTCTCATTTTTCCCTTCCAGCTCTTTTTTATCTATTTTGTTTGCAGCTATCAGTTTTTTTACAAAAGGAGTACTATAGGTACCTACAATGACACAGTGTTTCGAACTTACGTTTGTTAAGAATTCAGGCTTCGTTCCGCATACTTGCAGTATATCTTGTTGAAGATTGCCGACAGCTATCATTACCCCTTTGTCTTCGGAAGAATCTACATATATCGGACAAGGAACTCCTTGGGATATCAACGGAAAATGATTATCGGTCGGTGTGAATACTACGAATTGTTCAGCGGCAAATGCTGCTATACTCACAACAGAGAGGTAGAAGAATAGAAATAATCTTTTCATGGTTTCAATATTTAATAATTTGTTGTTAATCATTGATCTTACGTTTCACTGTAACCGGATATTCTACTTTGTAGATAATTGGTAATTGAAAAGTATATAACAGCAGGCTCAAAATGATGCAAATATCCTTCTTCATAAATACTATATTTAATGAAATTATCTTCTTTGTGTCTTAAATTCCAAAAATGGTTTATTTTTTGTCTGTACTGTGACACGATGCAAAGATAGTTGGTATTGATAAGAACGGGCTTTGGGTATGTTTCAATTATTTATACTGTTGATACCAATTTACTTTTTCTTGAAGTTTTTTCTTCGGAGATAAAATGAAGAAGTGTGAACAAACCGGTTTGTTCAATAAATGTTTTTGATTTTGTTTCAAAATCTTTTTGTATTGTATCTATGAGGCTGTCGGATGAATAATGATGGTTAATGTGTCATATTCCGTATTAATAAGATTGGTATGTGATGCGTATAATATAAGTTGGTTAAACAAGAGTAAGTAGAGATTTTAATGATCTTGAGAATATCGGTAAGCGTCAATTGCATTCTTAACCGAACCGTGTAACAGTAACAATTTTTGTGCATGGTCATGATTTAATCCTAGTTCCTCCATAATCATCCTGGTGCCTCTTTCTACCAGTTTATGATTACTAAGCTGCATATTTACCATCTTATTTCCTTTCACCCGTCCAAGTTGAATCATCACCGACGTACTAATCATATTCAGAATCATTTTCTGTCCGGTGCCTGATTTCATCCGGGAACTGCCTGTCACATATTCCGGTCCTACAATCATTTCGATGGCGACATCTGCCTCTGCCGCCATTGGAGAATCGGGATTACTGGTGATACAACCTGTCAGGACACCGTGTTTACGGGCTTCCCGTAAAGCACCGATTACGTACGGGGTAGTGCCGGAAGCGGCAATGCCGATGACGGTGTCTTTTTCGTTGATCTGGTGTTCGACGAGTTCTTCCCAACCTCGATTTTCATCATCTTCGGCTCCTTCTACCGGATTGCGCAGGGCTGTATCGCCTCCTGCAATCAGTCCGATAATCCAGTTGGGAGACATTCCGAAAGTAGGAGGAATTTCGGAAGCATCCAATACTCCCAGGCGACCGCTTGTGCCGGCTCCCATATAAAAGATGCGTCCGCCTTGTTTCATGCGGGGTACAATCTGATTGACAAGCTCTTCAATTTGTGGAATAGCCTTTTGTACGGCTAATGCTACTTTCTGATCCTCACGGTTGATATCTTCTAATATCTCTCGCACAGATTTCTTTTCCAGATGATCGTAAAGTGACGGTTGTTCGGTTATCTGCATTTTTATAATTACTGGTTATAAATTACAATAGGTAAAAGAATTATTGTTGATGGTATTGAATCAGCCCTTCCATCGGACTTTGAAGAATCTTACCGATCTGAATACCTGTTGTTTGCGCAGCCTCCTGCAAAATCTCCTTGTAACAGTGAGCTACGGAACCAATAAAATGTACCGGATATTGCTTATAATCATATTGCATCACGTTTCTGCGGAGAAAAGCGATAAAGCTGTTGAGTACTAGTGAACGGATAGCCGGTTCTTCCAAGTGCTGTGCAAGGAAAGGGGAGAGACTGGCCAGAAAACGGTTCGGGAAAGGCTGGCGATAAACCCGGTCGATGATTTCGGGAGCCGTCAGGTCGAACTGTTTTAAGAAAGCTTCTTTGATGGCGGGTGGAAGCTGGTTTTTCAGTACATCGCCTACCAGTAGTTTTCCTAAGACTGCGCCGCTTCCTTCATCTCCCAGGATGAATCCAAGAGGGGAGATGTTGTTGACAATCTCTTCACCGTTGTAGAAACAGGAATTGGAACCTGTGCCGAGGATGCAGGCAATCCCTGCTTCATGTCCGCATAGTCCGCGGGCAGCGGCAAGCATATCCGAGTTGGCTTTGATATTTCCGATGACAGGCAGGCTGTCGGCGATGGCCCGCCGGAGGACGGGAGCCTTTTCGGGAGTGCAGCCTGCACCATAAAAAAAGACGGAGTTGATCGTTCCTTCCGGTAGTTGTGGCAGAAGGGAATGTGTCAGCTCTTGTTGAATTTCTTCTTCTGATTGGAAGAAGGGATTAATTCCCTTCGTTCCCATTCGTTTGATTGGGGTGTCGTTGAAAACGATGCACCAGTCGGTTTTTGTAGAACCACTATCTGCAATGAGTATCATATCTTTGAGTTTTTTATTGTTTCTTTCCGAAAGAATCTTCCAGTCGGTTGCGAATCATTAATGAGGCGACGATACCGGGCAGGGTACAAATACAAACCCAGATAAAGAAGTTTGTGTATCCGAGATGTTCCTGTATCCATCCGGCAGGCATACCGGGAATCATCATGCCCAGTGCCATAAATCCGGTTCCGATAGCATAGTGTGCCGTTTTGTGTTCACCTTCTGCTATATAAATCAGATATAGCATATAAGCGGTAAAGCCGAAACCATACCCCAACTGTTCGATCGCTACACAAATGGCTATAAATATAGGATTGTCCGGGGTGGCGGCAGCCATCCATACATATAATAGATCGGGAATGTTGATGGCTAATGCCATGGGTAATATCCATTTCTTGAATCCGTCACGGGAAACGAGGAAACCACTAATGATTCCACCGAGCAATAAAGCTATGACACCTATCGTGCCGTAGATCATTCCGACAGTTGCTGTGGATAAACCCAGTCCACCTTTATCGGTCGTATCCAGCAGGAAAGGAGAAGCTATTTTGGCTAACTGTGATTCTCCCAACCGATAGGTGAGGAGGAAAAAGAACATGAGACCGAGGTTCTTTTTCTGAAAGAATGTGACAAAGGTCAGGAGAAAATCCCCCAACAACTTACCCGGTGTGAGTCCGGGACGTTTAATGTCCGAATCAGGATGGGGGAGGATAAGTCGATGATAGATAGTAAGAGCCAGAAATAATCCGGCAAGGAGGTAGAATGTAATACTCCATGCCAAGGGAATATTGTTCTGTGATGTTTCCAGCCATCCTGCCAGCATGACTAGAATTCCCTGCCCGAAAATATTGGCAAGCCGATAAAACGTATTTCGAATACCGACAAAGAAAGATTGTTCTTTATTATTGAGCCCGAGCATATAGAAACCGTCTGCAGCGATGTCATGCGTAGCGGAACTGAACGCCAACAGCCAGAAAAAAGCAAGAGTCAACTGTACATAATGAGCAGTCGGAATAAAGAAGGCTATTCCTGCAAATCCGGCAGCGATGAAACCTTGCATGGCAATAATCCAGGCACGCTTCGTTTTCACCAGGTCGACGAATGGACTCCATAGCGGTTTGATAGTCCAGGGAAGATAGAGCCAGGAAGTGTATAAGGCTATTTCCGTATTGGATAATCCTAAACGCTTGTACATGATAACAGCAATCGTCATTACCGCTACGTATGGCAGCCCTTCTGCGAAGTAGAGGGTGGGTATCCAGCTCCAGGGATTTCTTTTTATAGTGGGGGTTGTCATGGTATTATTCTTTTTTATTGATATTGTTTCTCGAGCGTACTGCCGGGGTAATAGTGAGACAGTATTTCTTCATATTTGTAACCTTGCTCTCCCATTACGGCAGCACCAATCTGGCAAAGTCCTACTCCATGCCCCCATCCGGCTCCGGTAAGGATGAATCGTGAAGGGATTTTATCCTCTTTATGTCCTTTTTCCTCATATTCCTTGTCTACTACGAAGGCGGAACTATACAGATGAGAAGTAGATAAGGTACGGCGTATTTCCAACTCTTTTCCAATGATGAGTGTCCGTAAGGTTCCTACAATCTTTAGTCGGACAAGACGTCCGGATGTTCCCCGTTCTACAGGAATTAAATCAATGATTTGTCCGAAATCAATCCCTGAACGTTGATGAATCAGTTCTGAAAGCTCCTGCTGCGAATAACTGACTTTCCAACGATAGAAGTCTGCCGTTTCCTGATCGTAGTTGTTTAGTACTTGGCTTAGAATTTTCTTATCCTGCGTATTACAAAAAGCAACAGGTGAGGTACGTATCCATTTATCAGCTTCCGCCTCTATGGTCAAATCGGGAAGTTGTTTTTCAGTCTTGCTATCCCGTTGTCTGATTAGATAAGGATGCTTTACGTTTTCCCAACAATTTTGGAACTCTTCAAAAGCTCCGCCACAACATTTAGAGAAACGGGCATCACAAATCGCTCCTTTATACATCAGCACTTCCCCCCGCGTGGCGGAGACTGCTTCGATGGCTTGTGGTGTTGAGGCTCGTGTAATTCCCTGATAACGCTGGCAATGATCATCGGCACATACATCGAAATTTCTATGTGCTTCATGGTCATACCACTTAATAAATGAAGAATTAGGAATGAAGAATGAAGAATTGGCTGCGCTGTCTTTTTGCAAAGTTCTTTTAAATTCTTCATTCTTCATTCTTAATTCTTTATTTTTTTCGAGTAGCCAGCTTCGGGAGATGACGGCGTGAGCCTTTAGTAGTTCTAAAGAAGCTGTTGCGCTCATCTCTGATGAAATTACACTGGTAAGATATTCTTCAATGGAAATCACATTGATGGCGGTTAGTTGTTCTCCTTCGATGATAATCTTTAATTCCCCTTTGAATTTCTGGACTTCTTTGCGTTCCCAATGGAAGTTGATTCCGATGGTCACATCTTTCAGTTCAAAGAAAGCATGTGCATTTTGTGGAGGAATGAAGGATAATTCGTCGTACTCTTTCCCTTGCCAATGAATCTTCCCATCCTGATAAATAACTTTCTGTGTTCCGGAAATTTTCGTTCCGACAGAAGAACTAAATTTCACCGGGAAAGAGAATTCAATCTCTTTCCCGGAAAGGATACCGACTGTTATTTGAGGTTGAGTCATAATACAGCTTTAATACGTTCTAGTATTTTTTGCAGTTTTTCTTTGGATATAGATACTTCCCGATAGATATCATATACTTTTTCAGGAGTCAGTTTCTTCATATCCTCTTCACGTACTATAGGGAATATGCCGTTCATTTCAGCTATAGCAGGACTGATGAGAATTTGTTCGTCTCCTTTTGCGTAATAGCAGTCGGGACGATGTTTGCTGCGTAAGAAGATAATACAATTGTAAGGGTGTTCGGCCACTGACTCAAATTGATCGTCGTAGTTCTTTCCAAAATGCTCTTTGGTGATTTCCAAACCATACCAGGCAAGAATATTCATCATTGGTTCTTTTCCGTTATTATTGGCAGCTAAGATGTCGTAAATCAGATGAAAGGTTTTCGACATTGTTTTCTTATTTTTCGCCTGAATCCTGATGAAACTGTACGGGAAATCTTCATAACTAATTCGCACCTTGTCGTTATCTATTAAATCTATGTGATCGTAATATGATCCCTGCATACTTTCCTCTTTACTGCAAGCTTGAAAATGGGCATGATCGGGAGCGGAAGCTCCACATTCCGGTCCATTATACAAAAGGAAGTATTCTCTCATTATGTCGGTGAATTCTATCATATCTTTAAAACGCCCGGCTATGGATTGCGACTTGTGTTCCTTATCTACAATTGTAAAGTGGTGTTTAAATATGGGATAGGGATTAACCAGTATCTGATAATTCCTATAACTGATGAATTCTTGTTCCTGCGGTCGGTTTGTTTGGCAGAGGAAGCAAGGCCGTGAGTGAATGGAGGCAGTATCTGTCTGTGCGGTAGTCGAAAGAATACGTTTCGGATTAAGGAATAGGTTCGCATCTAAATATTGCTTACCAAACCATTTGGATATTTCTTTTGTTCGTGACCGATACTGTTTCAATGCCTGGTAATTCTCTTTGGCTAGTTCCCAAGAAAGAGTTTGCTTTTGGAATAACCGTTCGATACTTTGCTGAATTTTCTCTAATGTCGTTTCTTGTTGCAGGATGCGCTGTTCCAATTCCCACGTACGAAGTCGGTCTTTATATAGATTATTCTGGTTGATTTTCTCAACAGGCAGTGCAGCATCCGAGTTGCCTTCCCAACGGCGGCAAAGGTAAATCACGTCGTATATTCTGCCTATCTGATAATCGTGTGAAATTTTCAATCCAAGGGCATAATCTTCTCCATAGCTTGTGTTCGGGACTTTGATTTCCCGAAGAATGGGCGTGTAGAATGCACGGGGAGCTCCCAGACCGTTGATACGTAATGCATTATTTCGTCCGTTGTCGGGTGTCCATTCCTTATGATCGATGATGCCGGGGGCAATTTCCTGCATATCAAAGTTAGTCATCATATAAGTGCCGATTACCATTGCACATTTCTGTTTATAGAAAGTATCAATGATGATTTGCAGGCTATGTTCGTCTTTATACACGTCATCGCTATCAAGTTGGACGGCAAACTTTCCACATTTCTCGTGATGGATACCTATGTTCCAACATCCGCCTATACCGAGGTCATTTCTTTCGGGAATGACGTGAATCAGGCGCTTGTCCGAACTAAGTTCACGGAGAACTTCACTGGTCCCGTCTGTCGAATGATTGTCGATGACAATGACATTGAACGGAAAGGTCGTTTGCTGGTTCAGTGCCGAGCGTACGGCATCTTTGACTGTACGAATACGGTTGCGTACGGGTATAATGACAGAAGCTTCATACTCAAAAGTGTGGGAAGAAAAGTCTACAGGACGGAAGATAGGATAAAGATATCCGCCAATTTCCTTCAAATGGTTGGTGCATGCCTGTTCCATTTCGATCTGTACCTGACGGTTTTTAGGGTCTACATAATCGAACTGCTTCTCACCGCTTTTCCGCTTGTCACTTTCTACTTCGGTATATAGATATTCGTTGATATGTACCAGTTTGCTCTTTTGGGATATTTTGAGTCTCAAATCATACAAGCCTGCATATTGATATTCCTCTTCCGTATTTTCTATAACTTCCTTGAATGCGTTGGCATTGAACAGTAAAACCGAGCCGAAATTGAAGTCGTCACGCAGGCTACCGGGTTGGTAATCAATGACCGGAGCTGTTTTTTGCACACCGTCTATCTGTTGGTAATGGTCTGCATATACCATGCCAGCTTGGGTCATTTCCATTACTTGAACCATTCTTTCAAGAGCGAACATGCCTATTTTTAGTGCAGTGTGTTTGGTATAGAGCAAGGTATATGTTTTATCAGAATGTTCTGCAATAGCTCGCATTGCTTGTGTAGACTGCATTTTTTCTACAGAGATGAGTTCGCATCCGGGAATACAGACATTGGTAATTGGCGATGCCAATAAATAAATTTTGTCTACCAGCGTCGATGCACGTAACTCCTTAACTGTTTGCACAGTTTCTTCCAACCGGCTGAAAGGAAGAAAACAGTTGATTGTTGTTTTCATTATTTTACTTTTTGTTTTGTAGTATGAGTTGTGTAAGATGTTTCTTTGTCTTGTCTTTTGATGAACAAACAAAGTCCAAGGAATGTGAACAGGGCATTGATTATCAACAACTCGTAACTAATTTGGTAACCGTTGAGCCATGCTTCCGAATTTCTTTGAAGGATATAGCAAAGAATAGGAGAAGCGATAGCTACCAACGGAATATATTTATCAT
>ERZ791734.1701-NODE-1701-length-16904-cov-5.736245_pt1 | contig 16904 bp, 14 predicted proteins | sample MGYA00509953_ERZ791734 | MGnify/ENA primary metagenome ERZ791734 (study PRJEB30046, sample SAMN00792038) | human gut metagenome | study: EMG produced TPA metagenomics assembly of the A metagenome-wide association study of gut microbiota in type 2...
TAGGAGTTTTACTGTCAACAGTTTGTATGTCTAAGTAGAAGTAAATTCCGATTTTTTGATTTCTTATAAGGTATCATACTTCACTCTCTATTACAATAATTACACTGTTTCTCCCTTTTCTATACCATAGCAATATGCTTCATTGTAATCCCCCTTTTATGGCACAAAAAAGCAACCGGAACATCTCTGCTTCGATTGCCATAATAATATCATATCTTTTTTGTTTTACGATCATATCATCGTTAGTCCGCCTACTTCTCATCAACGACCTGGAAAACATAAAATTTTAAATAGTAAGACTCATCCGCCGCCCACAGAATCGGATGATCCGCTGCCTGTGTGCGGAATTCCACCTGACGTAGTCTCTTATGGGTTGCCTTGGCTGCTTCCTTGACCGTCTTGGCAAGCAGTTCCTGCGTCATGAAATGGGAGCAGGAACAAGTAGCCAGATAACCGCCATCCTTGACGAGCTTGAGGCCCTTCATGTTAATCTCACGATAACCCTTGATTGCATTCTTCGTCGCCTGACGGGACTTCGTGAAAGCCGGTGGATCAAGGATGACCACATCATACTTTTCGCCAGCCGCTGCAAGCTTCGGAAGTTCATCAAGCACATTTGCACAGCGAAAATGCACCGTATCCTCCAGATGATTTAACGTGGCATTCGCCTTGGCCTGCTGCACTGCATACTCCGAGATGTCGAGTCCTGTCACCTCTGTCGCTCCTGCGATTCCCGCATTTAACGCAAACGTTCCCATATGCGTAAAGCAATCTAACACTTTCTTGTCTTTGCAAATGCGCTGCATCGCAAGACGATTGTACTTCTGATCCAGGAAAAAGCCTGTCTTCTGACCATTGACCACATCGACCATATAGCGGACGCCGTTCTCCACGATTTCGACATCCGTATCAAATTCCCCACCAATAAAATCTTTGATCTTCGGCAATCCCTCTTTCTTGCGCTCATTTGCATCGCTTCGCTCATATACTCCACGAATCTTAATTCCATCCGAAAGAAGCGTTTCTTTTAATAAGGAGACAATCGTCTCCTTGAACTGCTCCATGCCAAGCGCAAGACACTCTACAACCAGCACATCCGCATACTTGTCCACAACCAGTCCCGGAAGGAAATCCGCTTCTCCGAAGATGACTCTGCAGCAATTTAAGTCCGGCCTGCCCGTCGTTCCGATTCCCGGAATCGTCTTCTTTGCTTCATCCACTCCAATCACACAGTCATTGCCGCCCGCCATCACCTGCTTGCGGTAATCCCAAGCATTCTGCACCCGCATCCGCAGAAACTCCCTATCAATCTCCTGATCTGATTGACGCGTCATCATGCGGATGCGGATCTTTGAATTCTGATTGATAAATCCCCTGCCCATCGGATATCCGTCAAAATCGTGCACCGTCACAATATCTCCGTTCGTGAACGTACCAACGATTGTATCGATCTCATTATCGAAGATCCACGCACCACCGGCCTTGATCGTGCGACCCTCGCCTTTTTTCAAAGTAACTATTGTATGATTCTGCATCTGTTTTCTCCCTTAGCTTTTCTATTTCTTTTTGCGATATTTTGGATCAATTCCTATCGTGTAGACTATCATAGCCTTTCTTCGTTATGCAATGTCAATTCTGTATCCCATCGAAATCCACATTTCTCTGTGTTACCATTCCTCGCTCCATAAAAATGTAGCGAAGAATTGACTTCCCCATCTTATACTTTGTGAATTTCTTGCAGTCTAGAGACTGTTAGAATTTTGTTTGCGCTCAGCAATTCCCGTACACGGAAGTACGGGAAAGGTGGCATTTCGCCTGGATGGCGAATTGACACCGGTTGCGTCCCCATAAGAAACACATCCTCAAAATTCTTACAGACTCTTGATTGCAACGAACCTGAACAAAGGATGAGATGGGGAAGCCAATTCGTCTACCACATTTCTAATGATGAGTGTAACACAGAAAAATAAGGATTTCCAGCACTCCCCATTGTTTTTGAGAATCAAAAATGGTATAATGTTGTTAAATTATTAACGAAGTAAAGTTACTTCACTTTAAGACAAATAAGGAGGTCTTACGAATGGATTTTTCAGAGGAATACAGACAGAAACTGGTTTCTGCTGATGAAGCTGTCAAAGTGATCAAATCCGGTGACTGGGTTGATTACGGCTGGTGTACCAATACCGTAGACGCTTTGGATAAGGCGCTTGCGAAGCGTACTGATGAATTGAAGAACGTGAATTTACGTGGTGGTATTTTACTTAAACCACTTGCAGTGTTTGATCGTGAAGATGCCGGTGAACATTTTACATGGAACTCTTGGCATATGGGTGGATACGAGCGTAAGCTGATCAATCGTGGATGCGCATACTACTCACCGATCCGCTACTCTGAGCTTCCTCGCTACTACCGTGAGCTGGATTGCCCGGACGATGTTGCTATGTTTCAGGTTGCTCCGATGGATAAGCACGGATACTTTAACTTTGGACCGAGTGCTTCTCATCTCGGTGCAATGTGTGAGACAGCAAAATACATTATCGTTGAAGTAAATGAGAATATGCCTCGCTGCCTCGGTGGAACCGAGAACGGTGTACATATCTCTCAGGTTAACGCGATCGTAGAGGGCGAGAACCCGCCAATCGGTGAGCTCGGTGGTGGCGGAGCTGCAACAGAGGTCGATAAGACCGTTGCACGTCTGATCGTAGACCAGATTCCGAACGGTGCCTGCTTACAGCTTGGTATCGGTGGTATGCCAAATGCCGTTGGTTCTCTGATCGCAGAATCCGACTTAAAAGACCTCGGTGTACATACAGAGATGTACGTCGACGCATTCGTTGATATTGCTAAGGCTGGCAAGATCACTGGTGCGCACAAGAACATCGACCGTTACCGCCAGGTATATGGTTTCGGTGCCGGAACCAAGAAGATGTATGACTATCTGGATGAGAATCCTGAGCTTATGAGTGCTCCGGTAAGTTATACCAACGATATCCGTTCCATCGCTGCTTTGGATAACTTCATCTCAATCAACAACTGTGTGGATATCGACCTCTTCGGTCAGGTAAGTTCCGAGTCTTCCGGAACCAAGCACATCAGTGGTGCCGGCGGACAGCTTGATTTCGTACTTGGTGCATACCTCTCCAATGGTGGTAAGAGCTTTATCTGCTGCTCTTCAACCTTTACCGACAAGCAGGGTGTGATGCATTCCAGAATCCGTCCGACACTTGCAGAGGGATCCATCGTTACGGATACCCGTGCCAATACGCACTATGTTGTTACCGAGTACGGTATGGTCAATGTGAAGGGATTATCCTCCTGGCAGAAGGCTGAAGCACTCATCTCCATCGCACATCCGGACTTCCGTGATGACCTCATCAAGGAAGCTGAGAAAATGCATATTTGGAGACGCTCGAACAAGTAGTCACAGTTTGTTCACAATTTATTCATATTGCATTAAAACCCCAACTTTGTTGGGGTTTTTTTATAAATTTTACCTCTTGCTTTTGTGCACTTTTTTGGGTAATGTATATGTCGAGTTAGGAGGAGGTAAAAATGAAGAAAATTTTACGTAACATCAAAGCAAAACTCTTTACTAAAGTAGAAAAACAACATTCAGAAGAATATCTTCGCAGAATCGCTTTTTTTAATAAATATTCCTTATTATTCCATGCACTGCTGTCTTGTGGCATCGTATTTGTGGTAGAGATTCTTTCGCGAAGGAACTTCTTATCCGCCTGTTCGTTTGTAGGCGGTCACACGGGTGCGTTCCTTTTTAACGCATTTATCGTGTTTGCATCACTTTCCCTGGTATATCTGTTCCGCAGGAGAGCATTCTTTCGAATTATCATCAGCGGATTCTGGATCATCCTTGGAATTATCAATGGATGCATTCTCTCGAATCGTGTAACACCGTTCGGCTTTACCGATCTGAAATGTATCAATGATCTGTTCGCGATGAACAATACGAACTATTTTACTGCAGAAGAAGCAACGATCGTTGTCATCGGATTAGGCCTTTTTGCTTTATTCTGCGCGGTTCTTTTTATCAAGGGACCTCGTTATCAGGGAAGAATTCACAAGATTGTAGTTCTTGCATCAATCGTATCCGTGATGTTTATCGGACTTCCGGTTACTACATCCGCTGCACAGAATGCCAATGTTGTTGCAAGCTACTTTTCAAACATTGCGCAGGGTTATGAAAATTATGGATTTATCTATGGTTTCTCATCCAGCGTTGTGGATCGAGGCATGAGCAAACCGGATGATTACACCGAGGAACATGTTGCAGAGATTACGGACAAAGCAGAAAGCACGAAGCAGGAAACTACGGTAACAAAGGATGACGCACCGAACATCATCTGCGTCCTTCTTGAGTCCTTCTGTGATCCGGACGAGATCAAGTTCTTACATTATAATGATGATCCGATTCCAACCTTCCACAAGCTGGAGGAGAATTATTCTACCGGATACCTTACTGTACCGGTTGTCGGTGCAGGTACTGCCAATTCTGAGTTTGAAGTATTGACCGGAATGAGCATGCAGTACTTCGGAACCGGAGAGTATCCTTATAAAACAATCTTAAAGAAGACGGATTGTGAAAGTACTGCTGCAGATCTTGCATCCATCGGATACGGTACACATGCAGTACATAACAACGGTGGTAACTTCTACAGCCGTGTGAACGCTTTTTCTATGATGGGATTTGATACCTTCACAAGTAAGGAATTAATGAACATCCAGACGTATACACCAAACGGAAGCTGGGCAACCGATGACATTCTTGTCGATGAAACAATCAAGACATTGGATTCCACTCCAAATCAGCCGGATTTCACTTATACTATTACGGTTGGTACACACGGTGATTACCCGAAGGAGCAGGTGATTGAAAATCCTAAGTACACTGCAAACGGTGCTTTCGACGAAGAGACAAGAAATCAGTGGACTTACTACATTAACCAGTTAAACGAGGTCGATACTTTTATGGCTGACCTCATCGACAAGGTAAGCAAGCGCGATGAGAATACCGTGATCGTATTCTTCGGTGATCACCTCCCAACCATGGGACTTCAGGATTCCGATATGCGTTCCGGTGATATCTATAAGACAAAATATGTTACCTGGAACAACATGGGACTTGAGAAACAGGATGCTGACCTCTATGCATACCAGCTGATGGCAAGCATCACGAATTCCGTTGGAATTCACGAGGGAACCATTCTTAACTACCATCAGACACAGATGAATTCTTCTGATTATCTTGATGGTCTTGAGAACCTCCAGTACGACATCCTCTACGGAGATCGTTACTGCTACAATGGTGAGGATAAATATCCTGCAACCGATATTGTCATGGGAATTGATCCGGTTACAGTTGATAGCGCAACCAATTCCATCGGTGATTCCGAGGTTATCATCCGTGGATCGAACTTCACCAAGTGGAGTAAAGTATTTGTCAATGGAAGCAAGGTCAATACGATCTTCAGTGGTCCGAACTGCCTGATCATCAGCAAAGATGCCATCTCTGACGGAGATACACTTCAGGTAAATCAGATGGGATCCAACAATACGGTATTCCGTTCATCCAACACACTGACCTATTCCGATTCGGACGTGGTCGATACACAGGCTCCGGTTGACGGAACGGAAGTTGACACAACTGCCGACACTCAGAACTCTGAGTCTGCCGAATAAAATGCAATTTACTTGTTTTGATAGTTAATTAGATTATTGTGTCTGTGAATAGAGGAATTTGCAGACAACAAAAAAGATGTCCGATTGGACATCTTTTTTGTTTGTCTTATACTAGATATTTTTCAATACATTGACTGCTTCATCCAGATAATTGTTCTCCATCTGATAGAACTCTCCGGCATCTGCCTTCTGGGCAAACGCAGGATCCAGCGGAAGCTTGCCAAGCACCTTCGTTCCAAGTGACGCTGCCGCCTCATCAATGTGGCTTTCACCAAAAAGCGAAATATGCTTGCCACAGTCCGGGCATTTCAGATAACTAAAGTTCTCCACAACACCAAGTACCGGTATATGCATCATATTTGCCATGTTAAAGGCTTTCTTTACGATCATCTGAACTAATTCCTGTGGAGACGTTACAATGACGATTCCGTCCACTGGAAGCGACTGGAATACGGTGAGCGGAACATCACCGGTTCCTGGCGGCATATCGACAAACAGATAATCAACATCGCCCCATACGGTTTCATTCCAGAACTGCTTGACTGCACCTGCGATCACCGGTCCTCTCCATACAACGGGAGCTTCTTCGTCTTCCATCAGAAGGTTGATGGAAACGATCTTAATTCCATCCGGAGTCTCATAAGGGTACATTCCCCTCTCGTCTCCGACTAACTGACCATGTGCTCCGAACATCTTCGGAATAGATGGTCCTGTGATATCGGCATCTAAGATACCGACCTTATATCCAGCTTTGGCCATCTGTGCGGCAAGCGAAGCGGTAACAAAGGACTTACCGACGCCTCCTTTACCACTGACAACTCCAATGACATGTTTTACATCGGAATATGCATTCATTGGCTCCTGCATACTCTGTGGATTCTGCTTACTCGGGCATCCGTCACAGCTTTCTCTGCTGCAGGAAGATGCACCACTACAATTTGCATTCTCCGGCATTTTTACTTCTCTCCTTTTCAATTTCTATTCTATATGATAAGTTCCCTCCACGCATTCGCAAAACGGAACCTAATAGTTACCTTGTTAATACAGGCTTCCGAAACGAGAAAATGGGTAGTAGATCATATAAGCTTTACCGATAATCTCATCCTTCGTCACGTATGTATTGTCCCAGTATCTTGCGTCATAAGAATCGTTACGATTGTCTCCCATGACAAAGTAGCAATCCTCCGGCACCTCAAATTCAAACGGTCCGGTTGCGGTCACCCAATCCTCCTTGAGGTAGTCTTCCTCAAGCGGTACCTCCGAATCGTTGATATAAACCTTGGCTTCCTTGATCGTCACCTTTTCACCCGGAAGACCGATGATACGCTTTACATATTTCTCGGATTCATCGTCCGGGAATTTGAAGATTATGATATCACCGCGGCGCGGCTCTGTAAAGTTGTATGCGATACGAAGTCCGAACAGATCATCGCCCGGTTCGATCGTGTGCTCCATAGAGCCGGTCGGAACCGTCGCATTGATAATAATGTAATTCTTCAGCACCAGCGCAAGTGCAATCGCAATCACAAACGTCATGCACCAGCTTAGCACTTCACGCAATGCCGAATTCTTCTTTTCCGGCTTATGTTCATCCGTTTGCGTCTGAAGTTCTTTCTCCGTCTCAGATTCCACCGCCTGAGGCTCCTGGATCAGTTCCTCTAAACGCTCATCTCTTTTTTCACTCATATATTCCTACTCTCTTGGCATAAACCACCAACTAATAAAATCATCTCTGTGAAACTCGAAACCGACCAGTCCCAGATCGACACGATCCTTGTTTGTCAGCCGGCTTTCAATAAATTCGTTTACAGAAATCACAAAATCATTTTCCAGACACCACATTGCCTGTAAAGTTGCTACCTTCGACGGATCCCAGTCATCGACGATCATACCTCCGAAATCAATGATTTTGCTCCACCCATGGTTGGAATTGATCATACGCTGCTTGATATTCTCCAGAATAACCGCCAGTATCGCATGAACCTTCGGATGATACATAACCGGCTCCAGCATCTTATACAAACGATGCTCCTTATTCAATAGAATGTCCAGCGATCTCCCCTGATTATTCGTCACAAGGCAAAAGATTTCATCGTATCCGATCGTCTGCGGATATAAATGATAAGAATTACGATACGGCACAACACTTCGGATCATGTGGAAATCCGCAACCATATCATCATAGAGAATTCCCGGATAATCACTGATCAAATAGCGCTGTGACTTCCGGTATGGTGCCATCATCTGACAGAATATATCACGATTCTTCTCAAACACGATCAATTTATTTTCCTTCAAAAAGCGCTGAAAGTCAATCGGATAGTTCGTTCTGTAATAATCAAACAACTCCCTTGCAATAAAAGCGATGCGAATCACCTTGCCGGAAAAACCCTGCACAATCGTTTGAATCGGCAACGCAATCTGTTTTCCCTTCAGATAAACATCCACACATACCGCCTTGCCAAGAAGTGCCATCTCATCCTCATATTCTGTGAGAATCGATTTTCTTCCATCGTTCAGATACTGATTCAGGTTCATCGGATTTGCCTCAAACGCCTTCAGCACTTTTTCCCCGATCAGTCTTCGAAGTTCCTTCACATTCTCATCATTTGCCACTCCATCACGCGTCATGCGCGGCGTCAGGAACGGCTTCTTAATGTTCAAATGAAACGTCATATGGCGCAGCCATTCCGGCTTAATGCCAAGCGCATCCGGATCATCCATCAGCTTAAAGCCCTGCTGATACAGACAGGAGTCACCAATCAAAGCCTTATGCTTCGAGTTATAGATCCACAGATAGCCTTCCATAAGATCATCCAGAATACGGATGGATATGACGCCAAGTACATCCGCAAACGGATTGTCCATAATCCAATTGGAATCATAAATCGTCTCCCGCTTCCGGTCAAAGACAACTTCGATCGGATACGGCTGATAGAGCATCCACTTACGGATTCCCCCAATCAGTCCCTGCATCGTCAGGCGCATCGCATATTTCGGTTTTAAAACCAAGGTAATCTTGGAACCGGATTCCTCCCTGTTGCAATTCACATATTCGATCGATTCGGATCCTTCCAGCCACTTTGCCATCACCGGCTCTAATGATTCCTTATTCGTAATATTCCATGCTGTATTTACACACTTGTCTTTCTTCGATTCAATCAGAATCGCACGCGCCGCCATAAAGCAGGAGAGCATACCGACTCCGTAACGTGCCACCGGCTCATACTGGAGCTTTTGTATTGCGAAATCTTCACTCTGGTAGTAGCTGCAGCCAATCTTTGCGACATATTTTTCAATATCGCCACTATTCATACCGATTCCATTGTCTTCGATTGTAAGCCTCTGTGTCAGCGAATTATACGAAATCCGGATCCTTGCGTGATATGGTTCACGCATCGAATTAATCGCACGAGCCTCCTCGATTTCAAGGAACTCTGTGCCCCAGCTCCATTCGAGCGCTGCCCGCGTGTTGCAGGCATCAAACGCATTTTGCAACAGTTCACGAATGTATACTTCCGTATCTCCATAGAACTGCGGGCTGGAAAAAGCTGCTATCATATTGTCCTGATTCAAGTCAATGTGACATTGATTCATGTTTCTTCCTCAATTATAATTCTTCTTCATTGAGCAGTACCGCCTGCACGAGAAATCGATTCTGCGATTTGCCCTTGATGCAGGTCGAAAGCGTCAGAATGTGGCTTTGGTCTGTCGCCTGAATATCGTTTCGCATATTGGCACTGTCTGCTTTGTTGTATATCTTATCCAGATAGATCTGCCGACCGCTCTGTGTCGTGAAATCGTTGGAATAAAGAATGTGGAGATTGTCGCTCTCATAGGCTGACCAGATCTCATACACCAATACTTTATCCCCTGTATAGACATAAATATACGGGCAGTTTGCAAAGAACGCTGAATCTTCAAAATAATGAAGTGTCGCAAACATCGAATCGTCACGCATATTGTGTCCGTACACGACCGTATCAAAATCGGTAAAATCTTTACTGTTTATTTTCTCTGTATAAATACATCCCGGATATCCCTTACTGCCATTCATATTATAGTTCAGATAATAACTGTCATCGACAGCATTCTGAAGTATTGGATAATCAATATCGGTTCCGGGAATATAGATCCACGCATAGATGTCCGGATTGACCGCATGAAGTGCATCCCAATCAAGAGTCTTCTGCGGAATGCTGATTCCAAGCTGACTTAATTCCGAATCTTCCGTAGACTCGGTTTCCGTTTCTGTAATCTGCGTTTCATCTTCATTCTGAGACGGCACCGAGATTACGTTGTCCCCCATGGATTCCTGCAGCCGGTTTACCTGTGCTGCCAGATCCTCATACTGTTTCTCAGCCTGATTCTGCACATACCAGTTGCGCAGCAAAATACCTGCTATAACGATTAGTATAATAAGCAGAATAAGGGTAAAAAGTTTATAAATATTAAATGGTGCTTTCTGTTTTTTCTTTGTCGGATTCTGTTTTTCACTCATGATCCATACCTTTTCCTAACACTATGCAAAGGCGGCAGACTCCGTTCCGCCGCCTTTGTCATGTTTGCGGGCCTACCGCAGGTCCCGCATAGACCTTATACATGCATCCAAAAATTGTATCCAGTGTTTTTATTTATCTGTTCGCGTGTGCCTTCCTGCCGCAGACTGCAACGCCTGCGAGTGCGAACACTGCCACGATTGGCAGCGCAGGTAAAGACGCACCGGTCTTTGGTGAAAGAACTCCTGCAGAAGTTGTTCCGCCAGAGGCCGCTCCTCCGTTCGATGCGGACGATCCCTTTACGGAATTGCGTCCATCACTGTATCCGTCGTTGTAACCCTCATCATAGTTATCCTCAGAATCCTTTTCCGGATATTTTACCGTTACATTCTGATTGACGTTAACCGGATTGTTCTGATTATTACTCTGATTGTTACTCTGGTTATTGCTATTGCTGCTGTTACTGCTGTTGCTATTGCTCTGTGACGGGCCGGAAGTGTTATTACTATTTGTATTGTTCTTCGTACTGTTGGTGTTATTGTTTGTCTTATTGCCATCCGGCTGATTCTTAGACGGATCACTTGTTGGAACATTCGCACTTGTCGGATATTGCACGACTGCAACCGGTGATAATGAATATAAAGTCACGGTAACCTGTCCGTTCGACACACTGCTTGGTTTCACAACTTCCCACTTTCCGTTTCCATACTGGTGTAATACATATACAGAATAACCACTACTGATCGTAGTCGGATCAATACTCAATGTAATTGTAACGCCTTTGCTTGTATCAACATTATCGCCAACCGACAAATCCGCCATAGCAAGCACTTTTGCAGATGCATTCACACTGTTCGCAGCTTCGTTTACGCTTGTAACTTTGCTTGCATCTACTTTCTTCTTGGTAACATTGTAAATCGTGTTATTTGTACCTTTTACAGTAACATTCTTTACATTATTCACCCACTCCTGCGCTTTCTGGTCTAACGCCGCATCCGTTCCCGGTGAGTTCGCAGCAAATACCGTTGTTCCCATAGTGAGAACAAGCAGCATTGCCAGCATTCCCATAAGCATTTTCTTCATCGCTATCGCCTCCTTTCGTTCATTATTTGCATGTAGTATCTATCATATCAAGTGCGCGCGCACCGGATACCTTTTCCCTTACGCCTACTCCACCGGCGTGTAAAATACCTGGATCAGAAGCTTCTGCATCGCATCCTCTTCCACATGGTATTCTTCATATTCTTCGCCCATCACCGTCTCTCCAGGAACTGTATACATCTGGTTCTCGGAAAAATCATAATTCATCAGTTCCGTGATCAGGCTTGTAAAATCCACACTCGTGACAAGATAATCGGAGATGGAATCATACACATCCACAACCTTGGAAGAATCTCCTGCTGCAATTGTATGCAGCTTATCAAAATATGCAATAATATACTGTTCCTGACGACGCAGACGCTCAGTTGCGCTGTCATATTCTTTCGTGTCTCGTGTGCGAAGATAGCAGTATGCTTCATCTCCGGTAAGTGTCACATCGTCACCTTTGCGAAGATCGACATCTTTATCCCCATTCTTAATATTCTGAAGTACCGTGAGATCAACACCACCCACAGCATCATTCATCATCGGAATTGCCCCCATATTCATCGCAAGATATCCGCTGATCGGAATATTGTCAAAAAGCTTCGAAACTGCATCCACACTTCTTGTGCAGCTGATTCTTCTGCCATCTCCAAACGCGTGCTGCAGACAGATCTGCGCATCCACATTACCAAGGTCATTGCCGGCTTCGTCACATAGATAAATATCTGCGATTGTATTACGATTGATAGACACAACCTTAAGCGTCTGGTTTGAAGAGTCAACAACAAGCAGAAACATCGCATCGGACTGTCCGCCACTGTTGTAATCCTTCGCCTTGGCAACTTTGTCATCCGTATCAATGCCCATCATCAGATAAGTACGAAGATTCCGATTATACTGGTACTCTTTTCCTTCAAAAGACACCGTCCCCTCCTGCCACTTCTCCGTAGCCTTCGGTTCCTGCGTATCTGTCACCGATGCATCCGGTACTTCCGCCTGCGGACCGTAATCCACCGGCTCCTGCCGAAAAGCATTCTGCGCCTTCGTCTTTACACCAACCACAATGATCAGCACAAGAATGACCACCATCGCTCCGGACATAAAATACAAAACATTATGCAGTTTTTCAGATGGTTCATGCTGCTTACTCATGCTTCGGGTTTCGCTTCTTCCTTCTTACCATAATAACTACCATAATAGCTGCCGTAATAGCCACCATAATAGCTGTTCTTCTTCATCTTAACCTTGTTTAAGACGGCTCCGAGTACGCGGACCCCGGATGCTTCTAACTGCTTCTTTACATTAAGAATCAGACGTCCTCTTGCCATCCCCTGTGCAATCACAAGGATTGCTCCATCGCAATGCTTTGCAATCACAGCCGCATCAATTGCAGCTCCGATCGGCGCGCAGTCTAACAATACATAATTAAAATGTTCTCTGCCAAACTTAAGTAATTCCTCAAAATATTTCTTCTCCAGAATCTCCGTCGGGTTCGGAACCGATGGACCTGCAAAAATCATAAACATACCCGGAATCTCGGTTCCGTATAACACATCCTCCAGTTTCTTCTGACCTGAGAGGAAATGTGAAAGACCATAGATTTCACTTCCATCCGTCGAAGTCGCACGAAGTCTGCCAACATACACCGATTTACGCATGTCCGTATCGATCAAAAGTACTCTCTTACCGGATTCCGTCAGCGATCTTGCAAGATCCAATGTCACAGTACTTTTGCCTTCATTCGGCAAAGCCGAAGTAATAACGATTGTGCGAATATCATCTCCGCAAAACTGAATATTCGTCTTGAGCGCGCGAAGAGACTCTTTCATTGTATATTTCTGATCTCGTAATTTACCAAATCTAACTGTCTTCATTACAATCTACGCTTTCTTCTTGTTCTTACGACGTGACTTCTTGCGTTCCTTCCGGCTCTCACCATCGTACTCCAATTCCTCCATTGGAAGTGTTCCGAGAACATTTAAGCCGAGCTTTTTCTCAACATCTTCTGCATTCATGATCGTATCATTAAACAGATATGCCATCACCACAATACCGGACGCAAACAAAAGACCCAATACACCACCGATTGCCGTGTTCTTCAAAACACTCGGACTGACGGCCTCACCGTCCGTATAGCCCCACTGAATCACATTCGGCGGATCCTGATCCATCTTCTCTGCAATAAATGCAGCGCCGACATTCGCAATCTCATCTGCAATCGTCTTAGCCATCGTTGGGTTCTTATCTCGAACCGTAATCTTCAAAATTCGGGAATTGGACGGATTCTCAAGGGTAATCTTGCCTTCAAGCGATTCATAGGTTTCATTCAAACTCAGATTCGCGATCACCTGCTCGAGCACCGGACGCCCCTTGACAACAACCATATAATCGTTTGTCAGACTCGTTCCTGCCTGAATGTCCGCAAGACTCGTGATCGACGTACTCTTCGACAACACATACAACTCTGAAACCGACTCATATTGTGGCACCATAAGAAAGCGGCTTGCTGCATACGCAATGCCCGCTCCTAAAATCATCGCCAAAAGAATCCACTTCCAGAACGATACCAGTTCCAAAAAGAGATCCTTCAAATCAATCTCTATTTCATCGTTATCGATCGGCTGTATATTATCCATTGTTTCTCCTAAGTTTCCGTTAGTTCTATCGACTCATTTCTTAACGCAAGTCGCTTCTTATAAAATCGTATAGTTAGATATTATTATACTATATCGGCGCATTTTGTGCAATGATTGAGTCTTTCTCTAAACTTCGGAGAAAATCGGTTTTTCTGTCATACATCCGTCTGTTCACCTGTCTAGCGGAGCAGTTGATCTGCGATCTGATTCATAAATGCATAGTCCTGTGTATCCTGATCCACCTCCCAGATAATGATGCCTCCCACACCTGTGTCATTGATATAATCCAGTTTCTTCTGAAGTGTCAGATGGTCCTCATAAGACAGAAACCACTTGTAATGTTTCGAATCCACCTCATCATTATAGGCATATGCTGCACCGGCTTCCTTATCATACACCAGATGCCATCCCTTACCGCCATCATCAAAATCCCTGTCCTTCTGCCAGCGTGCTCCATCCTTCTCCAACCTGTATCCGCTACTCGCCTGTGCCTCAAATTCTTTGAGATCCCGTTCCGTCACGATACCAGACGATGCGCGGTACATCTCACAAGGTACACCGACAACTTGCATCGGATTCATCTCCTTCATCTTGAACGCAAGTGCATAAAAAGGCGTTCCAATACAAAGCTTTCCAACATCAATTCCGAGTCCTGCAAAATAATCAACCACTTTCTTCGTATCTGAAAAGCTTGTGTGATGTCCGGTTACGCCATCCCAGACACCGCTCATGTCATAGCTCATAATATTAATGCGATCCATGTAAGGTGCCACCGCAGCCCAGTCCTGCAGCGAAAGAATTGTTGTCGTCGATCCCGCGCAACACGCGGTCAGCTTCTTTACGCCTTTGCCAAAGGTCGCATCCATCGCCTCACGCATCTCTGTCATCAGCGCCGTAAAATGATCCGCATCCTCCCTTGCAGTTCCCCAGATAGGACAGCCCTCGTCATGATCCGGGTCACTCAGATCCGGAAGGCGCTCCCCCGCTATACTACATCCCGGGTATTCCCAGTCAATATCAATTCCCGACGCCCACATATGCTTTTTCAGGAAATCCATACAGCTTTGTATAAAAGATCTGCGTCCCTCTCTCGTATATGCCATCTCCGAAAAGTACCCGCATCTCGCCCATCCTCCGATAGAAAGCATGATCTCCACATCCGGATAACGCTTCGCAAACACGGCATACTGTGCAAAATGATTGCGCGGCAACGACGGATCGATCGCACTCGGCATCAGATCCTCCATATCATATTTCTGCCACATCGACTGTATCGTAAACTCCGTTCGTGGCGTATCCCCACGGTCCCGCCGTTCAAAAGATGTCTCTGTACTTCCGTCCGCCGGGTTCACCTGCCAGAAGGCATGTTTGATATTGGTCACACAATCCCACGGAATTCCTGCAACCTCTCCTGCCTGCTCCGCCGGCAGACGATCCAGATTCCAGTTTGCAAAATAAACACTGATTTCCTTCTTTTCTTTCATCAATTTGCTACCTCCCACATTATTGATCAACTATTTTAAATATAACATCTTTTTTCGAGATCAAATATTGCAATCCCTGTGCTTTTTTGTTCGATTGTGGCTTTGGCAAATCATGGAATTGTCTTGTTTGCATCCGCAAAAAGCGTTACTATGAGAGTAACGTAATTGCAACGATTTTTGCCGGTCATACAATGCTGAAGTTTTCCGGCAATGCATATATGCAGCTAACTTTATCAGGGGGATTGCGCTATGGAATCAGAACGCAAAATAAATGAAAATATAAAATACAAACTCGCAGACGCGATGAAGCAATGCATGAAAGAAGCACCGGTCGAGAAAATCACCGTCAAAGAGATTGTCGAAGCCTGTGGCGTCACGCGCCAGACTTTTTACCGGAATTTTCAGGATAAATACGATCTGATCAACTGGTATTTCGATAAAATTCTGTTGGAATCCTTTGAACACATGGGAGAAGGCAAGACGGTCTACGAGGGTCTTGTAAACAAATTCTATTATATCCAGAAAGAAAAGCTGTTCTTTAAAGCGGCCTTTAAAAATGACGATCAGAACTGTCTGCGCGACCATGATTTCGAACTGATTCTTGCATTCTATACACACCAGATTGAAGATCGCACCAAGCGCAAGATGCCGCAGCACCTGCAATTTCAGCTCGAAATGTACTGTCAGGGTTCCATCTACATGACCGTCCAGTGGGTTCTCGGTTACCGCAAGGATACACCCGAAGAACTCGCACGTTTCCTGACCGACGCCATGCCGCAGGAACTCGCCGAAGTCTTCCACGGACTCGGGCTCTCGTAAATTGTGGTTTACCGTGCTCAGATTAGATTCAAACGGACGATACCGGATATAAAGTATTTCACGAAAATTAGCAGTAGTTTGTTTATAATCAACGGACTTGGAATAATTTCAATGACTAGATTTTTTTCGGAGTTACGGCATCGAACCATACAATTATTTTGTTCAGGAAAATTTGCAAGTTAACTTCACCAACGATTTTGGATAGTTGGCTGAGATATGCGCTATTATCGATAGATAATGGAACGGTGAAGCAGTTGCAAATTTGTCCTTCAAAAATAAGTATGGCTCCGATACCTGTAGCACGAAAGTGTTCGTCATTGAAATCATCCAAAGTCCTGTTGGTTGGATAAAACTACTGCTAATTTCCTTTTTTACTTACAGATCCGGTATCTGCGTAATTGAAAAAAGAGAATCTGATTCGCGTCAAAAATTTGTGCAGTAATAAGGATTAGGGTGTCTTGGCAGGCAAGACCTTGCTTAAATAAACGTTGGAAATGCTATTCTCTATGTCTTGGAAATTTTGAACTGGGGCGAAGATATGTAAATATTTGCTTCTTGACCCCGGCGAAACTTAGAAGCGGGGACTATATATTCAAATATTCGCTTCTTCGCCCCGGTGAAGCTTAGAAGTGGGGACTATTCATTCAAATATTCGCTTCTTCGCCCCGGTGAAGCTTAGAAGCGGG
>ERZ791734.1709-NODE-1709-length-16832-cov-5.588663_pt1 | contig 16832 bp, 15 predicted proteins | sample MGYA00509953_ERZ791734 | MGnify/ENA primary metagenome ERZ791734 (study PRJEB30046, sample SAMN00792038) | human gut metagenome | study: EMG produced TPA metagenomics assembly of the A metagenome-wide association study of gut microbiota in type 2...
TCACATATTTTTTAATACTTTCCGCCTGTTCGGGAGATACTTCTACTTCACCGTTCTTGTAGATTTGTTGAGCTAGTTCCAACTCACCCAAATCGGCGGTTTTCTGATAGATCGCATTGCCTAACATTTTTGCAATATCAACGGTACTGTTATTCCCTTCGATGTCTTTTACTTGAATTTCTCTAAAGTCTATTTTCATAATTATGTGATTTGATTATTATCCCCAATATGCATTATATAAAATGCCATTTTTAAACTGCAACACGCGAGTCTGCTGCCTTCCATTATTCCAAACGGCAGCACAGCTGAAAAACTCATCAATACCTCTTTGACCATCAACTACAATGCCACCATCAATAGCAAGTGCTATATTATCTCGTCCTCCGGTTACACTAATAGATACACCCCTATTTATATCATAAGGTCTTGAACGGTGATCGTAGAATCTTCCTAAATAATCGACTCCCATTGTACTAAACGGACCTACAATAACTTGCCTATTTTTACTATTAAAACCAATCATATCATCGTAAAGGAACATCTCCTTTTTATCTATAGTTGGTATACTGGTAGAACCTGTCCCTATACTATTAGCAGAAATCTTAAAGCCTCCAATAGTGCCATCAACAGCTTCTATTCGTTTTACAACGAGTTTGTTTACATCGATAAAATCAGCGACGATCTTTCCATCACTGATAAACGTCTTCCCCCCAACCAATATCGCACCTGTTTTAGGGAGTGATAATTTCCCGTCTGCTGTCAATTCAAGCCCGGTTATATTGTGCTTAATCGAACCGCCTGTCATTAACCAACCTTGCGTTTTTGCTTGATTACCGATAAACAGACCAGACGTACCGAGTATATCGATCGTTGCATTTTGAGCTACTAATAAATGCGTAGCGACATTTATAAATTCGTTAAACAAAGTCCATTTCGTTACATCGAAAGAAGAACCGGAATTATGATCCGCACGACACGAATAAGTATTACCGTTGTAGATGATAGTATCTCGATACTGCGTGTTGTTAACATAGTTAGTATTTGCTTTCCACTCGCCGCGCGGACGGATTAGAGCACCGGGAAGCCCGGTTGCTCCGGTTGCACCCTTATCACCCTTATCACCCTTATCGCCTTTGTCGCCCTTGACCTTCGTCCATGTATAAGCAGAGAACGTGTTACTATCTGCCGCCGTGAAGTCGGTGTATTGTCCGATATACGCGCCCGGTGTCTCGCCGTTATTAGCGGTAAACGTCGTACCGTTGTCCGAGTACTTGATGTGTAAGTAGGAAGTTTGTCCGTTGGCTCCGGTTGGTCCGGCAATACCTTGATCTCCTTTAGGACCTTGCGAGCCTTTCAACTGTACCCACTTATAAGAAGCGTATCCGGTTGGAGCGGTCGCACTAGTTGTTACCGCTGTACCGATATAAGTGTTCGGAGTATCAGACATCGGATTACCGTTCGCATTAGCGGAATACTTCACGTGAAAATACTGTGATGTGCCGGGAATACCTTGCGATCCGGTCGGTCCTGTATCACCTTTGTCGCCTTTTGCTCCGGTTGCACCCTTATCGCCCTTATCACCCTTATCGCCTTTGTCGCCCTTGACCTTCGTCCATGTATAAGCAGAGAACGTGTTACTATCTGCCGCCGTGAAGTCGGTGTATTGTCCGATATACGCGCCCGGTGTCTCGCCGTTATTAGCGGTAAACGTCGTACCGTTGTCCGAGTACTTGATGTGTAAGTAGGAAGTTTGTCCGTTGGCTCCGGTTGGTCCGGCAATACCTTGATCTCCTTTAGGACCTTGCGAGCCTTTCAACTGTACCCACTTATAAGAAGCGTATCCGGTTGGAGCGGTCGCACTAGTTGTTACCGCTGTACCGATATAAGTGTTCGGAGTATCAGACATCGGATTACCGTTCGCATTAGCGGAATACTTCACGTGAAAATACTGTGATGTGCCGGGAATACCTTGCGATCCGGTCGGTCCTGTATCACCTTTGTCGCCTTTTGCTCCGGTTGCACCCTTATCGCCCTTATCACCCTTATCGCCTTTGTCGCCCTTGACACCCGTTTCTCCCTTAGAGACATATTTAAGCCAATCAGTAGAATTGTCTGTTGGTTCTTGGATTGTTTTGTCTGCAATACATATCCATGTACTGCCATTGCATACAACTTCATCATAGTACCAATATGTGCCCAGCGTCCATACTCCTTTGAAAGCGGGTACGGGAACTTCTGTTATACCATCGTTAGATAATTGCTTGATAGTCCCTGTCATATACACATTGCGGAGATACGCACTATGTCCGGTCATTTCGATACCAAACAATTTCAAGTTAGACAAGTCGCCCAACTGCATAGCGATCATTTCCTTTGAAATCTCCCAACCGTTTACACCTGTCAGGTAACGGACATAGCTTTGTGTCGAGTAGCTCGATTTTTGCCGCTCTTTGTTTGTGAAGTTACCATACGAAACGAAGTGCATAGCCTTGCAAGGGTGTGCGGTTGTACCAGAACGAAGCGCATATTTAAACGTAGAATCACCGATCTTTTCAGTAATACGAAAATAAGCGGTTTGAAATCCGGTTGAGTTGTTGAATATACCTTTGCAAATATCGTCTACCTCTATTTCTGCTATTTCGCCCGGTTCTAGCTTTAGATAGATAATTCCGTTCTCTGTGTCTACTGATCCGATAATCCCACCGCCCGGAGCGTTCCACTCTTCACCCGAAACGATTGATACGCGGTTGTAGCGTAATTCAGGAACTTCAAGGAAATCACGTAGACGAAGAGATTTTGCATCTATATGACCGTCTTTGCCGATCAGCCAACCGATTAAGCCTTCTGCGTAGTCATTTGAGGATATATCACCGGAAAAAGTCGCTGATTTGGCAATCAGTTTATCAAGAACGTTGAGTATTTGCGTTGTTACCGTCGTTGCGGTTAACGTATCCGTAGAAATACCCTTCGTTACGTCTAGCCCATTGTCAACGATTAAACCGCCTAACAATTTGATAAGGAATTGTGTTTCGTCTGGTGCTATTTTGGATAAATACGAGTCTTTTAAAGCGTCGATAGCCGCATCTAGTTCCTGTCTTATGCGCAAAGAAGAAAACGTATTATCGTCGGTCAGTGCCGTATTATTATCGGTCAGAGCAATAATACGAGACTTTATTTCAAATAGGGAACGAAGAGACGAAAATACATTGTTATCGGATGATGTACGCCCATCGTCCATCTTTAATACATCAAGATCAACGCCACCGCCATTTATAGGCGTTGGCGTTGTTGTACTAATACTTACCGAACCGGAATTGCGTAAATACTTATTCCGAAACGAATGAGGCACTTTCTTATTTTCTACTTCTATCATGTTTCTATTAATGATACGTTACAACTTTCATTTGCGTAATCAATACTCATTTGATCTACTATCATTTCTCTTTTGAGGGAATTTTCGTAAATCCTAGACAGTATCGAAAAGCCACGATTCAAATTATTGCTGTATCTAAATTTAGGAGCTTTATAATGTGTATAAAACTTGTCTATTAGTATTTGTTCTGGCAATACATTTTTATCGTGCAACGGACTATATACCGTTTTTAAATAATCAAATTTATCTCCTGATTTGGTAGCGCAATTTGAGTAAGAAGAAATGTTTTTTGCGTTTGAGTTGATTAATAGTTCGATGTCGTCCATTTCTGTTACATTATTGTCGTTTATCACGTTGCTGTAAACTACGTCGGAGTCGTCAACTGCGTTATTAAATATATCGTATGTAACTCTATTGTTAGTATACTTAAACGTGAAATCGGATATATGAAATGCAGTACAAGGATGACAGCCCCCATCCGTTCGATACATAGGATATTTTCCTAAATGATTCGGAGTGCTTAATTCAAAGCGTATCTTTCCGCATAGTATTTTATCATCTGGAAGTTTAATCGCGACTCCGTCCGTTGAGTCGTACAGATTAAATCTATAACTAACAGTATTCGTTAATCTCTTTTCATCATCGAAAACTTTATCACCTTCTTTGTTTATATGCACCAAATAGAAACCATCTTTAAGCGTACATTCGTCGTGATACCATTTTTCGACAAAAATATCTTCGCCATTTTCCCTATACGCATAAACCTTATTGCTATCGGCGAACCCGCCGAAAGCCTTTTCGCCGCTAGCTGAATCATATTCTCCCTTGCTTACAAATCTCCAATCTCCAAATGCATCCTTATATCTATACCATGTAGCCCCTCGATAAGTTAAGTTGTGTGTGATTTTATAATAGCCTCGATTTACTCGATCCGTATAATACTTTTGATTTCTCCATACTTCACCATCATAATAGTAATCATCTATATATAATTTGCAAGGAACCATCGTATTATCAAATCCGGCGCCATATTTTGTATTAGAGTATACTTCATCGGACGTTTTTATTATATCGTTTGGAAGAAAAGAGCCGGACATTCTATAAGCGATATTTATTATGAAATATCCTCCTTTGAATAAAGAATACTCTCCGTTTTTCAATGTTAAAAGAGTCTTTCGAGAAGCACTAATTATATTATACGCTTGCAGGAATGAAACGCAGGTTTTCCAACTTAAAGAAGACGGTTCCCCGTCCTCTGTTGTGTAGTCGCTGTACTTCTGCCATACCACACCGGAATATATATCATTAACGTTGTCGATAGTCACTTCAACACCTTCTGCCGGAATATCAAGAAAGGAAAAACTCGGTATCAAATACCCCCAATTACTATTAGATTTAAAAAACGAATTAAGAAGGGTGTAATTCTTTCCGTCTATATCCTTACCAGATATATAATATTTATTGGGATCGGAGTTTTGATTTACTATATCCTTATCGTCGTCGAGCAATTCCGGGCATAAGTTGGTTATCTGATTCATATTAGCAACAACAGATACTTTATTATACACATCACCAAGCGATATACTTCCCGCGCTTTCAGATACGCCAATATTACGCACATTCAATAGTGCGGAAGGGATTGTTATACTTTCACATGTATCGCTTATTCTATCATAAACGAAAAAATGAAGCTCGTCGTTTTTGATAAAATCATAGTCGATCATATAATAAGCATCCTGATACTGAATGAACGTCATACCGATATATTTAGAGATTTCTTCTAAAACATCTCTACTATTCATCGGCTCGTTAGCTTCATCAAAGAAGTTTCGTTCATGTATATAAATATCTTCTATCAAAGAAGTAGAAACATCTTTCGAGATTCTATTAGTTTTTTGAAAGTACAATTTGTTTAGAATCTTTCCGGGATCGGCAATATCAAGAATGTGCATTATTACATCTTTGAAACTTTTAAAATAGACCTCGGAAGAATTAATATAAGAGTACTTCTTATTTTCCAAAACGGAAATAGTATCGATTGCCTGTATCTCCACTATATTAAGCGGAGTTATATAATCGCTCGAATATAAATTTGGACTCATATATCCAAACCACTCTAAAACATCATCGGTTTTATTATACAAACGAACTTCTATATTTTGCCCTTCGGCTGTATATAGGTCTGATAAAATTCTATCTGTCAATATGCTTGTTACCGAATTAGACATTTTCAACGGTTTGTATAGAGTGTCCGATTCATACTCAACAGTAAACGGGCTATCTGTTAGGGTGAGTTCTTCGGAATACGTTGCAAAGACCGTATGAATTTCGATTCTATACGTCTTGTCTTTCCTGCTCTTAAACTCTGAATAATATCTTAATTTCATCTTACTTTGCTTTTCTGATTATAATGATTACTCAAAACTCCTTCCAAATCTCTTCCATGTATGCGAAACGTTACGTTTGCGGGCTGATTTCCATTTTCTGCAGACGGTGCAATCTTTTGCGATAAGGAGCCATATAAACCGCTATTAAGCATTTGAAACAAATTACTTTGCTGTGATCCGTTTAGAATCATCTCGCCTGAATTGAGTAAAGCCGGAACCTTATCGCCTGTGAATGATGTGCCAGGCACAATACCACCCGTTGCGAATTTAGGAATACTAGCCATTGCAGCGACGACGGCAGCAACGGCGGCTCCCGCCAATAACCAACCGACAACGGGCGTTTCTGCTGCGGAAGCTACGCCGCTAACTACTGCTTCGGTCTGTTTCGCAGTTATTAACGATTGAATAGCCGGAATAGCTTGCGCAATACTGGATATAACATTTGCGCCCCATTGAAGATACGCCGCCGCACTTTCATTGGTTATTCCAGATAAAGACCCCATAATACTACCAACTGCAGATAGAGATTCGGCATACCTTTCATTCATGTCTATATCTTCTTTTTTAAAAAGTGGATCATATTTCGGCAACTTTAAGTTTTTACCTTCTTTCCCATGAGTAGGAACTTTATCTTTATACGTTGGTTTTACCGGAAGAGACAAAGCGCCGTCTTTCATTTCACCATGAGCACTTTTGAACGTTTCTTGCTCTACAACAAACTTTAAACTTATCCTCTTTGATTCAAGTTCATTAATTGTTGCTTGAATGGCGGAACGCGCTTGCATGTCTGTTTCAGCAATAAGTTTTTTATTTTGCTCTGCGATTTGCGTGTCATACCAAGCGATAGAGCCCTTTTTCGGTTCTTCCTTTGGCGTTTTACCGCCTATTCCTGACTGTGAAGCACGGTTCGCCGCTTTCGTCATACTAGATAAATTCCGTCCCGCCGCCTCTGCCGCCGTTGCAACGTTTATTAAATTCTGCAACCATTCATCACTCTTCTTTACTAAAATCGCGTTATATTGTATTGCATCCTGATACTTCGATAACATCGGGCTTATTGCCTTACTCAATGCATTTGTATCTGTTGTTGTAACCGTGTGCACATTCATTCCAGAACCCACCGTTTCGTAAGTTGTGAATTTGGCTTTTAAACGATCGTATTCATCTACGAAGTCTTTATACTGTTTCGCTAATTGTGCCTTTTGTTTATCGCCTACCGAAGATACATCTAATCTCAACACTTTATCTATATCTATTGCCGAAACATCTACGCCGTCAAGTCCTATTGCCGCCTTTACCATTGCTTGTAATGCGTTTTGACTTCTTTGTTTATATTGTCCTACGATTTCCTCTTGGTCTTTCAGCGTCTTGTCTAATAGTTCCCTAGCTGCTTTCTTTTGCTCTTCCGTTGAATCCTTATCTTTTAAGATAGTTATTTGTTCTTGTATGGTTGCTTGATTCTTTGCATCAAAATAAGAGAATGACATCTTTGTATTTCCTAATTGATCCATCGCGTTGTATGCTTCGCGTGCTAGACGTATAGTTTCGGTTAACCCGTTCATGAACGGCGTCCAGTCTCCACTACCGATAGAGTAGAAAAATTGCTCTACGCCACCTTTTAAGCCGTCCATAGTACGGGCATATTCATCTCCTAGCGTCTGACTGCTATTCATTACTTTATTGAAACCCTCCGAGGCAGTTACGGCAATACCAAGAACCCCGGCGAACTTCATAACTCCCGATACTGCAACGCCAGACATCTTAGAAATGTCGCTTTGAAACCCGTTTACATTCTTCTTCGACTTATTTAGATTTGCGTCAAAGTCATTCGTTTTAAGCAATAATCTTGTTACTATATCAGACATCTTTATGCGTGTTTAATTGTGATTCTACTTCTTTTGCTTTAGCTCGTAATCGTTGCATCTCTTCGTCCGTTACGCTCGTATCTTTCTTTTCTTCTTCATCCCACGGGAACCGGAGTATATCGGTTTGCTTTAGCGTCTTTGTGCTATTAGATTGCGCTATAATGAAACCTAACAATCTAGTTTGTTCCCACGCTTCCCGATTGCGTCGATTCAATCCGTCTATAAACGATTCAACCTCGATAAAGTCCATTTTATCGAGGAAGTAATCGGGAGCGATCCCGCCCTCACCGACAACACGCGAATAGAGTTCGCGAATACTTACTGCTTTCGTTTCCGTGTCGTCACCTTCTTTTTTTTTACGTCATTTCCCGCCGATTGCGAACGTAGTTTGATTTCATCCAAAATAAACTCTTTGAATTGTTCGAATAGAGTCAAATCATTTTCGCACAATTCTATAAACTCGTCAAATTCCATATTAAACGAATCCTTATTACTAGCAATCAGGAACGAATAAAACAAAATGTATTCATCTAATAATTTCCCGAACTGAAACGGATAGCCAGATATAGATTCGAACACAAAGAACGCACGAAGCGTATATTTCAAAGAGAAATCTTTTCCGTTAAGTGATATTATTTTCATTGAATAAGTCGTTTAGAGGGCGGCAAAACACCGCCCGTAAGTTATTTACTAGCTGCTTCCTTTGCAAGCGGTCCGGTTCCTTCGAAACTGATTGATAGTGTTGCTTTGTCTCCATCCGGCGCATTCGCTTCTAGCGAAGTGATAACCGCACTACCTGTATATGCACCTTCCGCTAGCGTCCATCCGGCGGCGGGCATTTCGTTTACGTCAGGATTGCCAACAACGCCAAATTTCAGAACAACAGGTTTATGCGCCAAGAACAAAGCGAATAGTTTATCGTAGCTATTCGCATCTGCATCCGCGCTAAATACGTTTTCACTGGAAGCGTTCCAAGAAAGTTTTTTAATGTCCTTTTCCGTCCAGATACCCGAATCTTTACTTTGTGTGTCGATTGTTTCAGCCGAAAGCCCCAATTTGCAAGATGTGGCAAGTGCGATGGCTTTACCGTCGATGAATAACATTAGGTCTTTTCCTAACACAGATTTTGCTTTACTCATAATTTTATCGTGTTTTAGTTAATTATTCAGTTTTAAATGAGAATACGAGGCTTTGAATAAAAGTATCTTCTATAAAATCCTCATTCGCACTAATTAGTTTAGAATCGATCACATCGAAGTTATCATAACTTCCTCGTTTGTTTTCGAGTGATTTACGTACCTCTTCCGCGATTGTAACAGAGTTCAAATAGTTATCACTGGCGACAACGATCTCAACCGAAACTGTGTCACCCGTACCGTACCTATCTTTCGTATATTCCGGCGTTAAGGAGTTGCGTTTGTAGATCACAAACGGAAAAGATGTCTCCGTTTTGGTCGAGATAGCATATATTTTATCAGAAACCAATTTTGCCAACTCTGTAGAGTCGCTTAATCTCTTGTATACGTGTGCGCCTATTGATAAACTCATTTCTTTTTATTTGCTACTTTCATTATAGAATCAATTATATTTTTCTCTAGTGAGTTCTCTGCTTCTTTCTGCTTCGATTTGACCGCATTAGAAAAGAAGTGGGAAGCATTTATAATACCTCTATTCGCTCCTTTTTTGGTAGCTCGTTCTTTGGTTCCTGATTCAAACCATTTCAGCATATAGGCGCGTGATCCCTTTTTGCGTCGGTCGATCAGGTCGACCCGTGCGCCGGAAGCATTGCGATAAACTGCTATGTTTATTTCGTTCTTTAACGGTTTGAACGATACGCCATTCTTAGAACTGCTAAATTCCGCATCATTAACAGCAGAAACTAGATTTTCCTGTGCCTGTTTACGAATGATAAGAATCGACTTTCTAAGAGCGGAGGAAATTGCCTTCTTTGCTTCTTTATCGTTCAACCGTTTAAGTAGTTCGTTTACTCGCGTTGCATCCACTTCGACGCGATACAAGTTGCGCCCGGTGTAATTGTCGTTACTCATTGATTACCTCCGCTTCTATAACCGTTGCTTGTTGCTTCCGGTCGTGATTGATAGATAGAATCTTGTATTTCTGCCCGTCGTATTCGATCCTCATTTTAGCGTTGATCTCTTTACAGATGCGAATCATTATCGTATTAACGGTCGTATTATATATCTCGCCGTTCGCTTCTTTACGTGCACCCGACTTAAAGCGAATGTATGCGCGTTTATCGAATACTTTCACCCAACTTTCAGACGTGCCGCCCAGATTATCGCGCTTTGACTCGCTACGGTAAAAAGAGATCATTTCGTTTAATAATCCTGCTTGCATTACGTATATCGTTTTAAAGGTTGCAGTAATAGTTCTATGTGCCCCGGAATAACTTGCGGAGTGGCAAATGTTACCGATTCACGGTTTGCGTAGTAATTCGCTATAAGGATGCGGATCGCGTGCCAGATACGCCGATCTATTTTTGCGTCCTTAACGTAGGTATCTAGCGGATTATTTAGATACGATTCGATAAGAAGTTGAACGGGTTCGATAAGCCCGGTTATATACGCGTCGTCCGTGTCGAAGTCAACGTTTAAATGCTGTTTGAGTTCTTCGAGTGTTACGTATTGTGCCATATTGTATAAATTAGAAAGGGCTAGAGCCGAAGCCCCAGCCCTTTAGTGAATGATAGGTTATAGGATTAGGCAGAAGCTTTTTTCTTTGCGATGGCAAAGGCTTCCGGGCGAGCTACAACAATATCATAATCAGTATTCAACACAAAGTTTACGACATTACTTTTCGCTCCGGTATACGGGTCTATAACTAAATCCATATCGCCGAACTGACCGATAGCAGCGTTGGAGAATACACCGAATCCGATAGAATCGGCGTCCATGTAGTTAGTAACAAGAACCGGATAACCGTTCACCATACCATTTTGGCAGATCATTTCAGCAGCCCCCGCCGCTTTGGGAGTGGATTTCAAAGTACCATACACCTTTGGAGTGCAAACATAGGCGGCTGTACCGTCCGTAACATCTACGCCCGCATCCATGACAGTAGATTCAAGTGCAACAATATTCGCGAACGTCAATGCGGAAGTATATTCTACATCCGGTTTTGCCTTTACAAACACGCCGTTACTTGCACCAGACAACGCAGCCCCCGAAAACATCCATTTGTTCAAAGTACGGGCAACACCAAGCGAAATTTGTTTTAAAACTACGTCCTGCAAAGAGTAGTTCGTTTGGTTGATCGCACGCTTAGACACCGGGATAGAAATAGATACACGTTTGGGTGAAGCCTTGATTTTGTCGATATTCAATTCGGTATCGGTAACCGCAACGTTTTCACCCTGAATTGTTGCTTCAACAGCCGCCAATGTTGGGAAAACAAGGTCACCTACAAGCCCGCTTTGCATCTTGATACCTAGTTTATCAATAATCAAGCCTTTTTCTAACGGTTCAATGATTTCACCGATTGTAACAGGAACCATGCTAGCCGCATCGGTTGTATCTGTAACAGTCACCGCACGTTCTACAACTTTAATACCGCCTTCCGATACTACTCCGTTGTATTCTTCCAAAGAGCGATGATTAACGACGTCAAAAACAGCCTGTGAAAACAACACGCGACGGTCTGACACCAGTCCCGCGTTAATATCTTCAAGCGCACGGCGTTCGACTTTCATTTCCAAAAGTTCTTTCTTTGTTTTTAACTGCTCAAACTGCTCTTTCTCGCTTGCGTCGAGTGCTCTTTTTTCCGCTTCTGCTTTATCCAACATAGCGCGCATCTGCTCTTTGTATTGAGCAATAGTTTCAAATTCTTTTCTCATGTTTTAAATTGATTTGCGTAAATTATTAATTTCATTTAGATAGTCTTTATTCTCGCCGGACAACTCCGCTATCGTATCGTCCATACTCCGCACCGTTACGTCTGTACCATAAAAAGCAGGATCAACAACGGGAGATATATCGGAAATCCGATCAATCATGTGTACAGTACGAAGCAACAACCCGTCTTTCATTGAATAGGAAACTTTTGTTTTATCCTTTTCATTTAAAGCATACGCAAAAGACGAACCGAAAATATCACCGCGTTTAATCATTTCTACGGCGAAATCTCCATCGGGAGTACTAGGAGCCTCAAATCTGTATTTTAATCCGTAGTCGTCAAGTTCAAGCGACAAAGTTCCCGCACCACGATTAGAACGAGCTAACAATCTCTGTTTATTATGATCTAACAGAGCTTTAACATCACAACTACGCAATAACTCTTCCGTTATAGCTCCCTTTTCGATCACCTCAACAAAAGCGCGTTGTTTTTCCCTGTCGTACAATACACGGCTTTCTTGTCCGAATACAACCGCATAACCTTCGATTATTCTTCCATCTCCAACTTTAGGAGCACCTAACTCTGTATAACTTCGTATTTCCATATTTTGCAAATATCATTTTACTATATGTTTGTTTCTTCGTTTTTGGGTAGCTCTACTTTTTGACTAGCCGCCTCGATTGGTTGAACGTTGCAGGAGATAAACACTTTGTCGCCTCCTTCAACGGGCGGTTTTCCTAAAGCCCTACGAGTATCATTCGGGGAATGAGCTCCCATTTCTTCCAAAGCTTTATAATAGCTTGCTTGTGTCGTTAAATCGGTTTGATATAAGCATGACAAATCAAATGAAATACTATATAAGTGAGCGACTGAATTAGGAATCAGCTTGTAATTAAATTCAGCCTCGATTTGTTTCAATATTGGTTGCAGTGTATCAGTTAAAAAAGAAACATTGCTCATTTCAGAAGCTTTGTAATTAGTAGATTGTCCGGCAAATACTTTATCTGGGTGAACTCCGTAAAATCTACATATATCAAGAATACTGAATTTCTTTGTTTCCAATAACTGCGCATCAACCGGATTTATAGAAAGTTGATGAAATCCAACATCGCCGGGAACTGAAATAATGTCTCTTCCTGTGTTTAGTTGTTCCTCTATGCGATCTCCAACCGTAGAAAGTTGAATATCCGTCATACCTGCACCGGGCAACCCTTTATTTATCTCTTTTGCACCGGAAACAAGCCCCTTTATTTTACTTCCATTCTGAAAGGTTCGTAAATTCTGATTATCTGCACTCGCGGCTATGGAAAAGATACGGCTAGCGTACATTATTGTGCTTACTCCTGTATATCCCCCGTCCAAACTATTATTTTTAAGATGGATTATTTCGTAGGATTCAAAACGCCCATATATCCGGTTATATGGATCAGAAATAATATAAACATCATTCAATTTGTCATAGGTTACTGTATTATTTGCGCATAATACAAGTTCGCTAACACTGCCGAACTTTCGACGGATAACGATGTAGGCGTTTCCTTGATTTACGATTTGAACAACCATATTCCTAACCATTTCAAAACTATTCATTCGTCGGTTAGGCATACGGGTTAATATCGTATATAAATCGTTTTCCTCGTCTGGTGAGAAATATCCATCTTTTTTCCGTTTAATTATAAGCGGTAAAGACGCGATAGTCCCCGAAAGAATAGAAGTACATCTATATGCGGCTGAAAGTTTCATTGCTTGATTACTGTTATGCACATCTATTGGCTGACCGGGTAACGATGGTAATCGGGAGTTTATCGCCGCATCTTTATCCGTTGTGCTCATCTCTGCATTTAAGGCGCGTTTTTGCGTCTTTGAACGTCCCAATTCAAAATTAAAAGATAGTTTCATTATACCTCCATGTTATTAAATAAGTAGAATGTCATTAGGTTTGTTATAGTCGAATCAATCTTCGCGTTATGCGTTTTCTTGACTGGCTTCTTATTCATGTTCCGATCTTCGTCTAATACCGCATTACTAAAACAGTACGGCGTAATCGGATTAGGGCTAAAGGTGAGCTTACTCCGATACAAAGCAAGTTCAAAGGATTCGATAGGGCTTGTAAACGTTCCGTATGTCTGTTTAACAGGCTTAATATATTCACTCGCACCGCCTACGGAATAAGTAAGAAGATTCACAAATTCAGCCGATTTATAAGGATCATAGCCAACTCCCATAATTTGTAGATACTTTGCACGCGCAAGTATATCGTTTACTATTTGCTGATAGTCGATAATATCACCGTCACAAAGAATTAAATAGCCCGCTTTCGCCCAACCTTCGTAAAGTTCCCGATTCGGATGATCTTTCAAAGCTCCTTCCGGGAAATAGTAGTCCGTATGCGAATGAAAAGAGCCGCTTTCTTTCGAATAGATATTATAAGTAACCGAAGAGAAGTCGTCTCGAACGGACAAATCAACCGCCACCATCGTAAGCGGATAAGTACCAATATTTTCTATTCTAATATCTTTGAATCGTTCTTCGATCTGCTTTGCCTCAATCCATTTTGTTGTTTGGTCGGTAGTAAATACGTTAAGTAACTTTGTTCGAAACTCTAGCGCGTCCGGTGCGCTATATAAAGCCTTCTGGTATGCGTCGATATAGAAATCTTCATAAACAGTTATACCCATGTGTGGTTGCACTTTACGCCACGTTGCCGGATCGCCTTCCTCGTCGTCTACGTCTGGCTCAAAGATGTGTGCAAATATGGAATCATTTTCAATCTCACCTCGTAGGATCGATTTATACATTTTGAGCATTTCGACGAATGGAGCCGTTTCTTTATCGGATGCGGTCGTAATTACTACGGTTAAAGGGTTGAGCCGTGCGCCCATTGAGGAAGTTAATACATTCTTCAATGCGGCGCTATCGGCTTGTGAATACTCGTCTACTATTACCATGCTTGCGTTAAGTCCGTCTAATTTATCCGGGTTAGAGGCAAGGCAACGGGCAAAAGAGGTTTTTCCCTTTATGCGGTTATATATGATTTCTCGATTAATTTTGAAGTGCCTAAACTTCGGATCGAGAGACTTTAAAATATTACGTATTTCATCAAAACAAACTTTCGCCTGATTATATGAGTTTGCAGCAACGTATGTTTGTGCGTTCGCATCACCGAACAACAAATCGTTAATCGAAAGACTCGCTACGCTTGTTGTCTTACTGAATTTACGTGGAACGAATAGAAGAGCTTCACGAATCAAACGTTTGTTTGTTCCGGGCTTGTAAAATGCGAGAATGTTAGAGAACTGAAACACTTGTATCGGAGTCAGCTTGTATCTAGTTTTTCCCTTCGTGCCGGAAAACTTCAAACGCTCATAGAACGTGACGAACTTCTTTACTTCCTTGATCCGAAACTCGTATTTATCGAGGAAAACAAAGAAGCGGTGAACGGCTAGTAACTCGTAAAGGTTGTGCGCGTCCGGATTGTTAATACAACCTTTGATATACACATTTAGTCTTTCGTCTGCCTTGTCTAGCTTATACGAATCAACGTCGATGTTATGCAAGTCGGAGATAACCGACTGCTTTAACGCTATCAAATTGTCTCTATTCTCCTTGTTCATCGCGATCTATTTTGTTTACTTCGTTAATCAGGTCGTTTACTTCGTCGTCGTCAGATGCAGAAAGCGTTTGAAAGGTCAAACCAAGTTCGCGTAATTGTTTGCGCGTTGCTTCGAGTGCATCGAATAAAACTTTGAAAGCAGGATGCGCCGTAAGTTTATCATTATTTTCGCGGGACACTTCTTTCACGTATGACTTCATACGCTTCTTTGAAATATCGTTTAGTGCAATTTGAAACGCCATATATGAACCTGCGCAAAGAGTTATACAGAGGTCTAAATCTTCCGTATATGTTCCCTGCGACTCCATCGCGGCGCGAATCTTTTCTTTTATGTCGTCCAAATCACACATTTTTATAGGCTTTTTGCATATAGGAAAAGATTGCAAGTATTTGGTAGCTCGGAAGATGCGCACAAAAAGCTTACCCCCAACGCGCACCCCCTCGTTTCAAAAATTACTCGCGCGTGTAAATATGAGGTGAGGTGGGTTTAGCGTATCGCGTTAAAAAATAAAAAACCGCCCCCCTCTTTCAAAATAAAAGATTTATTAGCATTTAATTTTGAATGTAATAATAAAACTACTATTTTTACCCAAAAAGAAAGACTATGAATAACTTATTAATAATTGGGAATGGATTTGATTTAGATTTAGGGTTGCCAACTAAATACTCTAATTTCATTGAAAGTAAATACTTTAAAAAACAGAACATTAGGAGAGGAAGTAAACTATTTAAATATATCAGTGAAACATATCATGATAAAAAATGGATTGACATTGAGAATGAATTAAAAAGATTTGCCTTAGATGATAAAGGGAAAAATATTCTATTTAATAAAACAGAAAAAGATTTTGAACTCTTAAGAGTTTCATTATGTGATTATTTATCTAGTTTAAGCTATGAAAGTATAAACAAAGAGTCGGCGGCATGTATGCTTATTGAATCAGTTATAAATAATTACCTTTTCAAAAAAGTGTACACATATAATTATACAGATTTAGAAAAGATCATCGATATATTAGATGTAAAGAAAACCTTTAATAATCAAATTGAAATAGAGTATGTTCATGGAAAAGTAAATGATAAATCAATAATATTAGGTTTTGAAGATTCGGCAGAAGTGAAGGATGATTATTTATTTATGATAAAATCATTTAGCCGTCATTTTCGCTCGCATAATATACAATACGACATGATACTTGCCGATGAAGTAATCTTCTTTGGACATTCATTGGGAAGTACCGATTATCACTATTTTGAACATTTTTTTAGAAACCAATCGAATGAACAAATAAAAAAAGAAGATTCTAAAATAATTACGATATTTACCTATGACAATAAATCTAGATTAGAAATATTAACTCAACTTAGAAGCATGAATGAGAAAAAGACAAATCTACTATTTAGTTTAAATCAATTAAATATCTTTTGCACAAAAGATGGAGAAGGAGATAAAGAAAGGATAGAAGAATATTGCAAAAATCTTAAAACAAAAGGGATCGCCGCTCAAAAAGAAATCATAAGCAAGACAGCAGTAGATCAAAGAAAAAAGGGCTAACAAAATATTAGCCCTAATAAAGTGCTATCATTTCAAAAACTTATCAACAAAACGTTCCGTCATTCGTTTATTATTCGCCTGCACCGCCTCTTTCGAATGACTGAAAGCGCGCCGATGTTTATCGGAATGGCACGAATGGCATAGACTTTCCAGATTGTTATAATCAAACATTAGTTGTCTCATTCCG
>ERZ791734.1718-NODE-1718-length-16735-cov-3.939688_pt1 | contig 16735 bp, 13 predicted proteins | sample MGYA00509953_ERZ791734 | MGnify/ENA primary metagenome ERZ791734 (study PRJEB30046, sample SAMN00792038) | human gut metagenome | study: EMG produced TPA metagenomics assembly of the A metagenome-wide association study of gut microbiota in type 2...
ATCCGCACTGCCATCTGGTCTACAACCGGGTCGGAAACAACGGGCAAACCATTTCGGACAAGAACATCAAAATCCGCAACGCCAAGGTCTGCCGGGAGCTGACCGAGAAATACGGGCTATATCTCGCGCCGGGAAAGGACGACGTACGGCGGGAGCGGCTGCGCGAACCCGACAAGACTAAATACGAAATCTACGATGCTATCAAAGGCAGTCTTCCCAAGTGCAAAAGTTGGAACGAACTGGAAGGCAAATTAAAGGAACAGGGCATCGGCGTCCGTTACAAGTATTGCGGAAATACCGACCGCAAGCAGGGTATCCTCTTCTCGAAAAACGGCTTCGAGTTCTCCGGATCGAAGATCGACAGGGCATTCAGCTTTACGAAACTCGACAACCGGTTCACCCTCCTGCAACAGCAGGCGCTGCATCGGGCCGAGCTCCTCGGAAACCTCTCGGCGGCGGCAGGCAATTACCGTTCGGCATTTGCCGGGTTGTTCGGCGGCATGGGCGGCGGTACGCGCGAAGAGCCTGCGGCGCCTAGCCCCGGCGGAAAGATCGACGCGATTCCGCTTCCGCCGGCCAGTTCGCCGGTCGGAGTATCGGCCGCACAGTTGCAGCGCAAGCCGGGAGAAAGTCCCGAAGAGCATATAGCACGAATCACGGCACTGCTCGATGCCGCTGCTGCAGCGATGGCCATAGCCGCAATGGAACGCCGCCGCAGGATGGAAGAACAGAAAAGAAGAGCCAAAATGAAAATATAACCTTAAAACCGGAAAGCCATGAACGACAAAAATAAGATCGACCTCTCAATCGAGATGTACGAAGACCTCAAGGAAACACTTGTCAAAGCCATTAAAAACGCCAAAGCAGGCGGCGTAGGGAACGCAGGTTGGGAGAATACGCAGCTGGAACGGATCGAACGGCTGATAGAGGCCGCGGAACGCTCGCAAGGGCAGATCGCACAGCAGCTCGAACAACTGCAACGGAATACGGCCTTGTCCGGAGCAAAAACCGAGCAGGAGCGGGAATTTACCGACAGATACAACACACTGCTGACGCAATTGGCGGGCAAACTGGGGACAATCAACCACGAGACCCAGCAAACGCATACATTGATCGAGCAGGTCGGGCAGGCCGTCGAAGCATTGAAAAGGCCCGGCGCCCTGCCCGTGCAGGAGCATCGACATACTTATACGCTCGACATTAAATCCTCGAAAACATTTCTGACGATGTTCGCCATGCTTGGATGTATTTTCCTGCAAGCTGCATTCATCTACCGAATCTCGGAGAATAATCGTCAGTTAGCTACCAACGATCTGAAATACCGTTACGTGAAGATGTGCGGGAAAATCGGCGAAAAGGAGCTGATGGAATTGGAAACGGTATTTTGGGACGAACAGTATAGAAACCTCCGCGATACCGTCCGAAACCAAGTCGAACGCTACGAAGAAGCCGTAAGGCGTCAGGCTGAACGGTTGGAGCAGGCGACTGTTAAGGAGCGGAAAGCGAAAAAACTACTCGACGATGCTGAGATATTGCGACAACAAAATTAAAATAATTCCAGATTCAATAATCTCGATTTCAACAGTAGGTGGGGCGTAAATCAAACTGTGTTAAAGTTTGTATTCGGATCGATTTTGGGTGGCAGGAAAAATATTTTTCCATTCTATTGTATTTTTCATTTTATTTTCATACATTTAGAATGTTAATAAAATTAACGCTTTATGAAAAAAATTATTTCTTTTATTATGGTAATCTCTATTTTTTTCCTCTTGTAAAATAGAGAAAAATGCCGACTCTCAATTAACGACTACAGAGTCCAACATTGAGCATGTATGTATTCCGTTAACCGACGCACAAATTATTGGGTTGTATAACACATTAACTACTGTACAGACTCGTGCGGTTGTTTTAGTAAGCAGTTTAGAAGAATTTAAGAGCTATTTGAATACTTCTCTGGTTGCTGTCTGTTTTACAGCGACATGGAGTGGACCATGTAAAATGTATAAGCCCATTTATCATAAAGTATCAGAAAAATACACTGCCAGTGTATGTCGTTTCTTGGAAGTTGATGTGGATGAATCTCCAGAACTGGCAGAACTATTCAATGTTGTTAAAGTTCCTACAACTATTATAATTAAAAACGGAGAAGTCGTAGCTCAAGCGTTGGGCATCTTGACTGAAGCAGCTCTAACCGAATTAATAGAAAGCTATAAAGTCAAATAATTATTTTAATTTTTTCAATTTATGAAGAAACTTGTCTTATTGTTAGGGATTATTCTATACCTCGTATCTTGCAAGGTCGAAGAACCGAAATTTGCAAACCAGTCAACATTTTTAGAAGCCGAAACCACTACAATCGAACACGTGTCAATACCATTGACAAATTCGCAATTACTCGAATTATTTCGCAATATGAGTCCTTTGGCACAAACGCGAGTGGCCGTATTTAACCTTCTGACCGAGGAAGATATACGAATATGGTCAACTACAGGTCCCGGAGTATTAGCGATATACTTTTGGGCTCCATGGCATGGCCCAAGCAGAATGTATGCTAGTAGATTCGAAAAAGTTGCAGAATGGTATACAAACGAAGAGTGTTATTTTGGAAAAATTAATTTTGAAGATATAGATCAACAAATTCGAACAAAATACGGAGTTAATGAAATGCCCACAACTTTTATCATAAAGCAGAACGAGATTGTTGCAAAAGCAGTAGGGATCATAGAAGAAAGCACATTGAAGGCGTTAGTAAATCAATATAAAGCAACTGCAACAAAAAGGACAAGTCCTGACTAAAAGCCAGGACTTGTCCTTTAAGAATTTATCGTCTATTCGGTCACACGTTCGAATGTAAATGAAATAAACGGAGAATATGTAGTCGTCGGTTTAGTTTCTTCATAATATATTTATCGACTAAGAATGATTTTGAATTATAGTCAACAAAATAGATTTTCATCTTATTGGAATCTTCATCCTTAAAGTTTATTCCAATATAAGCCTCTGTATCTTCGCTCTGCTCTGTTGCAGAAAAATAACGGTTTACGTTATCAAGCAAAATCAATTGAAGCGGAACCTTCGTCCCCATTCCCTCTCTTACAATGATCTCTTCACCTTTCGAAATACCTGAGTTCTCCCGGAAAAAGTTTTTCAAGGTCGATTCAAGCGAGGTCGTAAGACCCTCTTCCGTGAAAATCAACCGGTCCTTTGCATTGTATGCGGGTAAAGCAGCCATATCGGCGTCGAACGTAGGTTTGTCGTATTCAGAACTGCTTCCATTCAGATTGGCAAACTCCGTAGGATCATAGTTGCCTTCGGCACTCATTTTCCATGTACCTTCCAGTTTGCTGAAATACGATCCGAAAATCGTTACGGTAATCTCGTTATACTGTCCCCGGACGAATCCTTTGTTGTTCTCCAGTCCGGTTTTCAGAACGACCTTGTCTTTTCCGGTTTCCAGCGTGCCGGCTTTAAGGGTAATGGCACCTGAACTTTTACCCTGAGCGACAACCAGTTGTTTAGCCCCCTCGAACGTAAAATTGGTATTCTCGACAGCCGTCGAACCTTCGGCGATCTCAATGGGAATGACGATATCCTGCTCCGCAGTATATTTTGCCCCCGTAGCCGTATAAAGATCCAACTGAACGGAACCGGTCTCACCCATGGTCATGGATTTGACAGAGAAGGAATACATAATTTTACCTTTCACTCCCAGACTGATCTTCGCCGTGGCATTTTTCCCGGGGATAAAGTCAGCCACCGAGCCCAACGTCGCGACGATTTCCTTGGCTTCGTCGTAGTTGTCCAAAGCCGTTACCGTAATCGAAAGCGACTGATTGTTACCTCCCAATATGAATTGTTCGGCCGATACGGAATACTCGGAACCCTTGACAGCCGTACCCGAGAAAGCAACGGGAACGGTGACGGGCGACGCAAGCGATGATAAATCTACACCGCTGACTTGCAGATCCAGTGTTACAGAACCTGTCGAAAGCGCGAGCACCGGCTTCGCAAAAGAAAGCGTAGGCGTCGATTCATCGTTGTCATCCGAACAAGCGCCGAATAACAGCGGCGCCGCGAGCAATGCAAATAAAAATTTTCTCATAACCAAAGTTTTAATTAATAAAGGTTTGTTCAACAGTTATTTCGAACCTTCCAGAAAGGCTTCATATTCATCTTCTTCGCTTGCGATCTGCGCCCAATCCTCATTCCCGAGAAATACACCGTCGGGCATAATGTATTTCGTCAAATAATCCTTAGCCAAAGGCGGCGTCTCATCATAGTTGTCATCACAGCCACTCAGCGACACAACAGCCGCAATCGCTGCGACAAACGCAATCATTCGTCTTTTCATCGTATTGTTCATAATCCTGATTCTTTTATTCCATTTTATCGTACCCCGGATTTTGCTCCAACCCCTCGACCAATTGAATATCGGGAGCGTAAAGCGGGAAAGTATACATCCAGGAATAAGTCGTGTATTTCAGTCCCTGCTTGGCGACCCAGAATTCCGGACATCCGTTACGTTTGAGTTCGTACCAGCGATCTCCTTCAAGGAAAAGTTCCTTGCGGCGTTCGCAATGAATAGCATACAGCAGCGGAGTCAGCGCATTTCCCTTGGCATCGACCTGAATCAAATCGTCGTGATCGACCGGAGGCAGAGTCTGCATCGTGTAGTCCGAGACATCGGCAATGCGCTTTCGTCGCAGTTCGTTCAAAGCAGCAAGGGCCTTTTCGGGTTCTTCGCTATGATAGTAACTCTCAGCTAGAATCAACTGCAATTCAGCGCTTCGCAGGCAGGAAAGCAGGTTCTTAGCCGGCAGTCTTTTGGCATCGATCGACAGCGTGAAACGCACATCTTTTTCCTTTTCGGCGAAAAGATCGTAAAACAGGCGGGAACAAGGTCTGTTTTTCAAATAATTCTTTGAATTCGTCAGCGCTGTAGATTCCGAAGATCCAGCATAAATCTGTGCCTTGAAGATCATGTTGCCACTCTTGGCCATCTGTTCCCCGATCATCGCCTTGTAAGGTTCCGCATCGAGCAACGGATATTTTTCCAATAACTCCGAGGCATACTGAGCTGCCAAACGATACTGCTGTGTCCAGAAATAGAGCCGGGCCAGATAGCCTTTGGCGACATCGGAATTGAAGCGGTAGATCTCATCCTGAATGTCGTATTCGATCGCTTTATTCAAATCCTCTTCGATCCGTTTGACGGTCTGGTTATAAGTACTGCGAGTAGGCTTCGCCTCCATATCAAATTCTGTAACCAACGGTACACCAGGCCCCGGATTATCCGGATTGCAAGCCTGACAGAAGTTGCGCAGCAAATTATAATAGCAGATACCGCGAAGGGCATACGCCGTACCGAGCACGTCCATCCCGAGCCGGCTGCTCCGGTCTTCGAGATAACCGATTATGATGTTGCAATCCCGAATCACCGCATAAAGATTCGTATACAGAGTTTGCTTAGCGGAAAGTTGCTCTCCTATGTAAAGCGAAATATAATTTCCTCCGGGATATTGAGTCAGATTAGCAGCCAGGTTATCGGCATAACACTCCAAATCGGCCATTTCCAATCCGTCGCCCATCACGACCTCCTCTCCGTAATCGATCTCGTCGAGATGCGCATGGAGCAACGCTGAAAATTCCTCGGCTGTTTCGGGGATGGTCTGTCCGTAAGGTTTTATATCCAAATAGCGGTTGCAGGATACGGCTAATAACACGAGTGCAATCACTGTGAATGTCTTTTTCATACTCTCTGTTTTGAAATTACCGTTTCGGAATTAAAATCCGATCGAAAGTCCGATCGAATAGGAGCGGCATTGCGGGTACACCGCACCGGGAGTTTCAGGGTCCAGCCCCGAGTAATTCGTGAACGTCGCCAGATTGTTCATCGTAAACGACACGCTGCAATTTTGCATGTGAAGTTTCTTCACCCACGCGCCGGGAAGGTCGTAAAGCAATGTCAGGGAACTGATTTTCAAATAAGAAACATTCTCCAGCAACAGACAGTTCGTAACTCTTGATTCGGAAGGAAGACTCTGGGCGATAAGATTGCCGTTCTGATCGTAAAGGCGCCCTCCGTATATGTCGATCAGACGCGGATAACCGTCCGTAACAGGATTATCCGGAGTCCAGCGATAGGTTACATCACGCACGACATTGAGATGGTTGACATAAAGGTCGTATTTGGAGTTGGGAATGGGCTCCTTATCCACACCGGTCATATTCCGGTCACTCACCGAACTGTAGGATGCGGGGGATACGATATCGTTCAGCACTTTGCCGTTCAACGAAAACACACCGTTCATACTGAGCGTAAGCCCCTTGTAACGAACGGACGTATTGAACCCGCCCGTCCAGGGAGCCGTCGATGTACCTACATAGAAAAGATAGTTTTGCATGTTCCGGTAGTCCGCGACTTCGTTTATTTTCGCATCGGGACGCAGTTCGTAATTGTAGAATCCCGTCGATGGATCGATGCCCGTACTCTTGCCCGTGATGATCATCCCCTGGGGATAACCTACATAATACTGACCATAGATACCGCTGTTGGGCGACACGTATTTGGTCAGTTTGTTCATATTGTAAGCCGCATTGGCAGTAAAATTCCACGCAAAATCCTTATAACGCAGAATCGTCGCCCCCAAAGTGAACTCGACTCCCCGGTTCACCTGTTCGGATGTATTATATCCCTGCGAAATAAATCCGACTGCCGAATTCACGCGCGAAGAAGTCACGAGATCGTATCCTTTACGGTTGTATGCTTCGACCTGCAATCGCAAACGATCCTTGAAAAATCCGATGTCCAGACCCGCTTTGATATCCCAGGTCTTCTCCCAGCTCAGATGCGGATTCGGGGCATTCGAAATAGTCCCCATCCGGTAGGAATCCGTATCGGAAATTCGAAACGTGTTATCGTATTTCATGATGATTACCGGATAGACCGACTTATTGACACCGCCCGTATAACCCGTGGCCAAACGGAGCGTCATCGAACTGATCACATCCGAGATTTTCCCTTTCATCCACGACTCTTCGTCTATATTCCAAGAAAAACCTGCCGACCAGGTAGCATTGAACTGCTCCTTGCTGCCGAAATTATTCGATCCGTCGGATCTTACCGAGGCATTGAAAACATAGCGGTTGAGCAGGATATAGTCGATCGTACCGTAGAACGAGGCCATAGCGTTTTCCGTAATAGCTTGCCCGGTGGAATTATCGAGGGTCTTCCCGAAACTGACAAGTTTATCGTAATCGATCACCGAATTGTTTCCGCTCGCAGGATAAAGCGGCGTCGAGTGGTTGCCCGTAACGGGGTCGTAGCCGTAACGTTTGGTAAAAATCGTCTTGGCGTAATTCCGGCTGATCTGCGCTCCGGCCAACACATTGAGCCGATGTATTTCGTTGAAAGTATGTCCATAGGCGAAATGTCCCCGTAACATATAATTGGTATTGTATGTCGAAGTCTGATAAATGGAACCATAGATTCGTTTCGAAGTCGTCGTATTGTTTTCGAACGGCCGATCCATCCATGCCGCATAGGTATTCTTTCCATTGATATTCTCCCCGTGATCCGAAATATAGGAGAACGACGCCAGACCCACGAACTTCAGATCCTTGGTGATATTGACCGTCGTATTTCCCGTCAGTGTGAAGTTTCCGCTGGTACTCTTGGCCGAAGTCTCATTGATCTCCCGCATCAGGTTGAATCCGTTTTCGGGAAGCGCTACCGTATAGCTTCCATTGATTTCACTCAAGGAAAAATAAGTCTCGTCAGCCCGATAGGAACCGTCGTCGTTATAAGGGCGTTCATAGGGATTGGCGAAATAGGCGTATTTGAACATATCCACATTGCTCGACGGTGCCTTGGATGTCTGATAGGAGAAATCCGTACTGATACCGAACGATACGACTCTGTTCGGTGTTACATCGATCTTGCCGTTGAAATTGTAACGGTCGTACGAGTTTTTCAACACAATGCCCTGATCGTTACCATATCCCATTGAGAGATAATAGGCCATTTTGGGATTACCTCCCGAAATGGAGAGATAGTGGCTTGTGGAAACTGTCGTCCGGAACAGTTCCTCGAACCAGTCTGTCGTATGGCTGCCCAGTTCCGCAATCCTGGCATCCTGCTCTGCGACGCTCAATCCCTTATATTTGCCGTATCCCGAACGAATCATGCCCACGATACCCACAACCGGATAGTAACTTTTGCCATCCTGAAGATTATTCGCATAACCGGCAGCTGCAAATTCGTCCCATAATTCCTGCTCCCAGGCCAGTTTCTCGCGTGAGTTCATCAAATTGGCAGACCGTACAGGCCGCGTCTGAATGGATACGGTTCCCGAATAGTTGACGTGCGTAGGTCCCGACTTGCCGCGTTTGGTCGTTACCACGATCACACCGCCGGCAGCCTGAGATCCGTAAATTGCGGCAGCGGCAGCGTCCTTCAACACGGAGATCGACTCGATGTCGTTAGGATTGATCCCACCGATGCCCGTAGCAAAAATATTCGAAAAGTCTCCGGAGCGAATCTGCGTGTTGGAAACAGGAGGTGTCGGGACCTCCTTCTGCATCGGTACGCCGTCAATGACCCACAGCGGTTCGGCATTGCCCGTGATGGTGCTCGTTCCGCGAATGCGGATCTTCACGGCTTCGCCCGGACGGCCGGATACGGATTGCACGCTCACTCCGGCCAGTTTGCCCTGCAACAGTTTGTCTACTCCCTCCAAAGGCGAAGTCTTGAGATCTTTTCCTTCAATCACGGCAACCGAACCGGTGCTTTTGCGAATCTCAGTTTTGGCAAAGCCTGTCACGACGACTTGTCCGATGTCCGTGGACTGCTCCTTGAGCGTTATATCATAACCGACCCGATCAGGCTTTATCTTGAGTTCCTGCGGTTCATAACCAATGTATGAGAATCGCAACGTAGCGCCGTCGGCAACTATGATCCGGAACGTACCCTTAATATCAGTATTCACACCGGAATGCGTTCCTACGACAACCACGGACACACCGACAAGCGGTACACCATTCGTATCCTTGACCGTACCCCACACCGGATGTTTGTTCCCCTCGCTCTCAGAAGCAGCGACGGCAGGAAGTATCGTTACAAGTAACAATGACGTAAATACGAATGGTAAAAAATTTCTTAAAGTTTGCTTCATACGCATTATCCATTAGTTGTGTTTGACTATATCGATCTCCTGCTGAGGCAACCCGAGAAGATGTTCCGTAAAATAATAGCGGATCAGATTTACATAATATGAGTTCCCGAGACCATGATCCGCTCCGGGAATGACCGTCATGTCGAAACGCTTGCGGGCCCGGATCAGCGCATCGGCCAGCCGGGCCGTAGATGCCGGATGCACATTGTTGTCCATGTCTCCGGTGATGAGCAGCAGCCGTCCGGCCAGCCGGTCGGCCAATTCGATGTTGGTCGGAATATGACATTCGAAATGCGGTTTCCCGTCTTTCCCCCAGGTCTGCTTTACTCCGTGGAAAGTTTCGCCCCACCACTGGGAGTAAATATTATTGTCATGGTTCCCCGAAGCAGCCACCCCGACCTTGTAAAATTCCGGATGGTTCAGCATGGCGGCGACCGTCATGAAACCGCCTCCGGAATGTCCGTAAATTCCGACTCTTTCAATATCGGCGCAAGGATAGCGGGCTGCAATCTGCCGGATCGCGGCCATGTCGTCGGCCAAAGCATAATCCCGCAGATTCCCGTAGCCGAACGTATGGAAATCGCGTCCGCGCCAGGGGCCGCTGCCGCGGTAGGCGAAATTTATGACGACGAATCCCAGCTGTGCGAGCGAGCGATTGATTGTAGTTGTCATCCAAGGTAAAGGCCTGCGGAACCAGATCGACATGGGGGCCGGGATAGACATTGCTGATGATCGGGTATTTCCGCCCGGGTTCCCGGTCGAAAGGAAGGTAGACGATGCCATAGAGCCGGGTCACGGAATCCGCAGCCAGCACTTCGACGACTTCCGGTTCGTGCCATCCGCGGGCATAGAGTTCCGAAAGGTCGCACGGCTCCAGTTCGATACGGCCGCGGCCTTTCATGTCGCAGACCTGATGCCGCGGGGCACGATCCATACGCGACCAAGTGTCCGTCAGGAAACGTCCGTCGGGAGAGAATGCCACCGAATGTTCGCCGTTTCCGGGAGTGAGCAAAACCGGCTCGCCGCCGTTGAATCCGGTTTTGTAATAAAAGCGGTAATGCGGATTGACACCCGGTTCCCGTCCGTAACCCTCGTAGACGATCGTCCGGGCGAGCGTATCGATACGTTCGATCTTTCCGGCGACGTATGCGCCCGAAGTGACGGCCCCTTGCAGGCGTCCGTTTCCATCGTACAGGTAATAATGACCGTATCCCGTTCGCTCCGACCACCAGAGGATATCGCGGCCTTCATTCAGGATATGGAAACAAAATTGCTGGTCATTCTGGGCCGGTTTGCACACCTCGCGGATAATCGGCTCGACACGGTGCGCCGCGAAATCGACCCGGCACAGTTCCACGCTGTCGCACGTCCGGCTGCGACTAACGAGCCAGGCATAACGGTCCGTATGAGCGATCATGCTGAACCGGGGAACTTCGACTTTCTGATCGGGCCAGCGGGCGATGTCGAGTTTCCGAATGCACATGCTGTCGGCATCGACCAGCCAGGCATCGTATTGAACGACATGCTCATCGCCAGGCATGGGAAATTTGTAGCTTTTAGCCTTGGGGCGCGGTCGGGCGAGGTTGTCCACCAGCGTGAGCTCCTCCACCTCGCGCTTGTCTTCGCGCACCAGCAGGTAATAATGGCTTTTCCCCATCCAGCGGCCGATGGCGGAGCTGCGCGCCTCCGGCCCGACGACGTTGTTCCCGCCGGTGGAGAACGAATGATAGCGCTCCCCGTCGTGGGTCAGCCGTACACTGTCGCTTCCATCTCCGCGAAAGAGCATGAGGTCATGACCGACAGCCGTAACATAATACGAGCTGTCGGCGGAGTAGCTGCGCCGATAGTCGCCCCGCGAGAAAAGATTCCCGCGGGAAGCATCCTGCCGGGGCTTTTCGCTCAGTTTGCCATTTCGGCCATCGTAGTGCAGCCGGTGCTTATTGAAATCGAACGTAAAACCGCGGGGATCGGAAGAATCGAATTCAAGGCCGTAGAGCCGTAACTCCTTCGGGGTCGGCATCCGTGATGAATCGGCGTATGCGGCCAACTGCCGCGTCATCGAGAAACTGTCGAACAGCGGGCGTTTCCGCCAGGTGCGGGTATCGACCAACCAATAACGGCGTGCATCGGCGTCATCCGACGTATAATGGAACCAACGGCACTCCTCGCCGATCCACTGAACCGAAACATATTGGTTACGGATCAATCCACCGAGCGAATCGGACGAAAAGCGGTCGGCCCGCGCCATATAGGATTCCTGAGCACAGAGCGGATAAAGACTCCATACCGTTAAAAATACAAGCAACCGTTTCATCGCTCTCCGAATTTGCTGATTTTCGACGCCTCTTTCATGGCCGCCTGCGCATTGAGAATCCCTCCACCGAGACAGACCTGACGCCCCTGGATCATGCGGGAAGTTTCGGATTTCCCGGGAACAGGCATCTCGTCCGCCGGAAAATGCGTAACGGTACGAATCAGAATTTCCCGTATCTCACGAGCCGAAAGATCGGGATAGAAACTCCGCAAGACCGCTGCGACACCGGAAACTATCGGCGCAGCGATACTCGTTCCCTGCGCCGTATCGTATCCGCCCTCGGGAGCGGTCGATCGTACATTTTCTCCGGGGGCGAGCAGATCCACATTTTCCGCTCCGTAGTTGCTGAAAGAAGCGACCCGTCCGTCGGGCGTCGAGGCCCCCACGACGATCTGGTTTTCCAGACGGCGTCCTTTCGTGTCCCGGCAAGTCGGAAATATCGGACGGACATCGACATTGACGCCGTCGTTGCCGGAGGCCATAACCAGCAATACGTCCTTGCTCCGGGCATATTTCATCGCAGCCAGTACTTCATCCCGGTGAGGCGATAGGTACTTGCCGAAACTCATATTCACCACCTCTGCGCCGTTATCCACCGCATAACGGATTGCCGCAGCTACATCGCGGTCGTATTCATCGCCTTCGGGAATGGCACGGACGGAGAGGATCTTTACCGGGCGCGGCAACTCCCCGGCCGTCGCCGCACACGCCGCAATCACTCCGGCAACCATCGTCCCATGATAGGGATCGTCGCCGATAAGATTGTTTCCGTAACGGAAATTCCGGAAATCGTCCGGGCGATTGCCCAATTTTATATGAGGATCGTCATTCAGGGAATCGAGGCTGGCCACACGTACGGCGGACAAACGATATTCGCTGTCGATCTTTTCCACCGCTTCGTGCCACGGCATGTCGGGTGTGAACATAACGGGTGTGGAAGCCGCAATCGACAGAGGCAGCGCAAGCCCGGTCGTGTCGGCCAATTCAAGACGCTGAAAATCGGCGACCGTTGTTTCTCGATCACCGTATTTCAGGCGCATCAATGAATCGCAAATGCGGAAAGCATCGGAACGAATACGCTGATATTCGGTAAATTTGATGTAGGTATCGAGCCGGGCGGCCCGTTCCATCTGCTTATAATAGGCATATTCGGCCTTTGCCGAAAGAGTAAGGCGGCTTGTATCAGCGTCCTTGAAGCGAGGCCGAAGCCGTTTGTATTCCCGGAAAGGTTCCGTGCCGGCCCTTCGAAGACTCTCTCCAACAGCATTGCCGAGGAAATTCCAGCCGTGAATGTCGTCTACATAGCCGTTTTTATCGTCATCACGGCCGTTAGCAGCCTGTTCGCGTGGATTGGTCCAGATGAAATCCGCAAGAGCCGTATGCGAAACATCGAACCCGCCGTCGATGACGGCGACGATTATTTCAGATTTTTTTCGGGAGGGGGGGGGGAATTTTACCTCTTGCCGCACAAATCTCTGTCAGACGGACTCCGCATAGCGAATCGGAAGCGGACAAAAACCAAGGGGCATCCGTTTGTGCAGATGACGGTACTGCCGCCAACAGATACACGGCAGAAAATAATACTTTTGAATTCATATTGCAATAGATATCTGACGCGACAAATATAGTGAAAATCTGAATTTATTACATTTTTTATATACCTTAATGTCAAATTCAGTAATACATTAACACTTCGTTCCAAAAAGATAAAATTGTCTGCGGGGAAAATGCGGGGAAAACCCGAAAATTAAAAATCGCTTAACCTGTCATAATCAACAAATTAAGCGATTTTACTTGTACCCGGAGCCGGGGTCGAACCGGCACGGCCATTACTGGCCACAGGATTTTAAGTCCGGCGTGTCTACCGATTCCACCATCCGGGCGCAGTCTTTCGCCGAAAGACGCCGGCAAAAGTACGAAAATATTTACGATTTGCCAAAATCTATGTAATTTATCATCGCCGCATCGTCGTCGGGCCGGAACCAGCGGATTTCCGGATCGCGGCGAAACCAGGTGAGCTGCCGCTTGGCATAGCGGCGCGAATTGCGTTTGATCAGCTCCACGGCCTCGTCATAGCCGATACACCCGTCGAAGTAATCGAAAAACTCGCGGTAGCCGACCGTCTGCAACGCATTCAGTTCCCGGTAGGGGTACAGCGCCCGCGCCTCGGCTTCCAGACCGTCGGCAAGCATCCGGTCCACCCGGCGGTTGATGCGGTCGTAAAGCTCCTCGCGCGGCAGGTCGACGCCGATTTTCACGATTTCGAACGGACGCGCTCGCCGTATGCCGGTACGCTGCCGGGAGTAGGGCATGCCGGTTTGAAGGCATACCTCCAATGCCCGCACGACACGCGCCGGATTGTTGAGGTCGACAATCCGGTAATACTCCGGGTCCAGCTCCCGGAGCTTCTCGGCAAGCGCTCCGAGTCCCTCCTCCGCCAGCCAGCGATCCATCTCCTCGCGCAGCGATTCGTCGGCCTGCGGCAGGTCGTCCATGCCTTCGCACAACGCCCGGACATACAGCCCCGCGCCGCCGACGGCAACGACGTAATCGTGGCCGGCAAAAAGTTTTTCGAGCCGCGCAAGGGCCTGCACCTCGTATTCCCCGCAACTCAAGTAATCCTTTATATCGTGCGAGGCAATAAAATGATGCTCAATCGCTTGAAGCTGATCGAAAGTGGGCTGCGCCGTGCCGATCGGCATCCCCCGGTAAACCTGCCGGGAATCGGTCGAAAGGATCGGAGCGGCGTAATGGCCGGCCAGACGGATGCTCAAATCCGTTTTGCCCGAACCCGTCGGCCCGACGATGACCAGCAGCCGTTTAGTACTCATCGTCGTAATTATCGTCGCCCTCGAAATCGCTGAATTCGCTCATCACTTCGCCGAAAATCGACCCGTCATCGTCCTCCGCGCGCGTTTTCGACGGATCGTACTGGTCGGGAGCTGCGGCCTGCGCATAGATTTCACGCGGATAGGAAGCGCCCTTCTCGGCCTCGAAGGTTCCGGTAAGTTCCAGAAAATAAGCACGGTCGCCGAACATGTCGAAGAGATAGATCAGACGGTCGCGGCGGTTGTGGATGACCTGGCCGAGCGTTACGCTCTCCATCGCCGCGGGAGCGTCCCCGGAGCCGTCGTCCATCTCCACGCTCGTAAATTCGCGCTGCTTCTCCCAGCGGTCGTCGGCCGTGAAGAACGAAGCCATACAAGGCTCGTACTCAAGCGACTGAAGGATGAAATCATGGAAATCGAGCAGCGTCATGTCGTACATCGCCTCATAATCACGCACGAAATTGTCGTTTTCGTCGCTCAACATCCGGAATCGGAAAACCATCGACATTGCAGTAGTATTTTTAGAATATTGTTTCGTTACGACACCAAATATAACACTTTTTGTCAATCCAACGCCGCAAGCCACGCAAGAACGTCACGGTCGTCGGGATAATCGGTCAGGGCCGGAGACTGTGCGCAGCCGAAACCGGCGCGGCGGCTGTGGGGGAGACACCCGGTGACGACGCATTGCAGTTCACCGTCATGCCCGGCAAGCCATGCGACCACTTCGTCCAACGTCGCGTAATGCGCATAGGCGATCCGGCTCAACGCCGCCGGAAAGGCGCATTGCTCGACAGCCACGGCGCATCCCAGATCGACAAACGGCCGTCCCTGCATTTCCAGCAAGGCGCGCTGCTGCCTGTAATTGTTTATATATTTATCGTTTACAGGCGGTATTTGAAGCGCAGGTTCATATCCTTCCGGCGCGAAAATCAGCGACACGCTGCGACACCCCAGCCCGGAATAGGCCCAGATGTCGTCGGCCAGTCCGGCAAGCTGTTCCGGCGTCTCGCGCCCCGAAAGCACGGCTACCGACTGGCGGCTGCCCCGCAGCAGGGAGGGAATGCCGGCGTAATGCGCCCGGAAATAGCGGTTGGCGTTGTCGCTGCCGGTGGCGATCACGGCGTCGACGGGCGACGTTCCGTCGTACAGGCGGACCGGCGCGGAAGGGTCGATTTCGCGCAGCAGCCCCACGACATGTTCCATCAGCACGGAATCCTTGGCGGAGGGCTTCACGAGACAACCGTGGCCGCTCACAAGCACGCACAGCAGGTCGAAAAAACCGACGAGCGGGATATTTCCGGCCATGACGACCAGCACGCGCCGCGGCTCCGCAACCGGAAGGGCAGGGTAGTCAGCCAGCCACGCTTCGAGCTTTTCGCGTTGCAGCATGTCGCAGGCGATCGCGCGCACCGCACGACGGATGTCGGCGGGCGTAAACCAGCCGTTGACACGGCAGGCGGAGTCAATGACCGCGCGCGTCGCATCGTCATCGCCGAAACCGAGCAGGCGCGCGCCCAATGCGGAAAATGTTTTGATCATGTTTTTCATGGCTACAAAGATACTATTTCACGTTGTAATCCGCACATTTTTCCAAAAGTTGTGCTATTTTTGCAAAAGGGCATACAATAACATGTCAACGACTATGGAGAGAAATTTGAAAGACGCGCTGCAACACCGGCGCAGTTATTATGAACTGACCCCCGAATCCCCGATCGACGACGCAAAGATCGAGGAAATCATTCATTTTGCGATACGACACATCCCGTCGGCCTTCAACTCGCAGTCGACGCGGCTGGTGCTCCTGTTGCACGAACAGCACAAAGCGTTCTGGGAGATCGTGAAACGGACCCTGCAAGCCATCGTTCCCGCAGAGGCGTTCGTCGCCACGGAGCAGAAGATCGACCGCAGTTTCGCATCGGGATACGGCACGGTGCTCTACTACGAGGATACGACCGTCGTGCGGAAACTGCAGGAACAGTTCCCGACCTATGCGGACAATTTCCCGATCTGGTCGGAGCACACCTCGGCCATGCACCAGCTGGCGGTATGGACGATGCTCGAAGACGCCGGGTTCGGCGCGTCGCTCCAGCATTACAACCCGCTCATCGACAAAGAAGTGCGCGAACAATGGGATCTGCCCGCAGCGTGGCGGCTGATCGCCCAGATGCCGTTCGGAACGCCGGGCGGAGAGCCGCAGGAAAAGAGTTTCAAGCCCTGGGAAGAGCGCATACGGATATTCAAATAGAAGCTCCCGTAGAAGCTCCCGGCGGCAGGCATATCGTAAAAAAAATTGCAGAATACATTGGAAAAATTTGGAGTTTCGAATTTTTTAGTTACCTTTGCACTCGCAATTACGAAACATGCTTTTGCGGAAATAGCTCAGTTGGTAGAGCGCAACCTTGCCAAGGTTGAGGTCG
>ERZ791734.1722-NODE-1722-length-16716-cov-4.086910_pt1 | contig 16716 bp, 13 predicted proteins | sample MGYA00509953_ERZ791734 | MGnify/ENA primary metagenome ERZ791734 (study PRJEB30046, sample SAMN00792038) | human gut metagenome | study: EMG produced TPA metagenomics assembly of the A metagenome-wide association study of gut microbiota in type 2...
AGTTTAGGTTGGAGATTAGAAAAATAAAAAGACGGTAATTGTGTCAGGTTATTTTCAACATAATTATGGTAGTATGCTACACAGACGGCATTGGATAAATTGGGATATGAAAATGAAGCTATTGATATTTCATGCTTTAAAAGAATGTTTCAAATGCATTTTTTATAGTTGGTGATGGAGAACTGAAAGAGGAAATACAACATATATATAGATAATTATATGGGGAACTCTCATCTGATAACAGGATGGGTAGAAAATCCCATGAGTTACATTAAATTGCTTGTTGTAGCAATATTGTTATGATGATGGGAAGGCTTTGGATTAGTTTTGGCAGAATATATGCTTGTAGAAAAAACTATAGTTGTAACAAATGTAGATGCCATACCATATATTACACAAAATAGAAAGAATGGATTGTTGGCAAATGTAGATAATATTACTCAAATATATAACCATGTTTTGGAGATGTATCAAGATAGCCGATTAAGAAATAGATTAATTCAACAGGAAAAGAAGATGTTTGCCAATTATATGATGCAAAAAGAATGGTAAAGGAACATGAAAAAATATTTTATATATTAACGGAAAACTAATTAAATAATAGATTAATTACTAAACTAAATGGTAATAGATGTTGGCATATTGAAAAGGAGTCAAATACAAGATGATTTGTTCTATTGTAGTATTATATGAAAATGAAGAAAAAGAGTTGGAACATATAAATGATTATTCAGAAATGGTTGATAAAATTTTTGTAATAGATAATTCGAAAAGAACAAATAAAAAAAAAATAGAAAAAATTTTGTATGAAAATGATTGCATAGAAAAATTAGAATTTTTCCATTTTCCTGAAAATATAGGTTTATGTTGTGCATTGAATTTTGGAATGGAAAAGGCTCATGAGTATGGCTGTGAGTGGGCACTTATAATGGATGCAGATAGCTCTTTTTTAAATAATATAGTGAAAATTTATTTGGGATTTTTAAATCAATCAATTTATGCTGATATAGCAGTACTTGCACCAGTACATATATTTGATAGAGGCAAAAATAAAACATATGAAGGATTTAAGCAATGTAAATGGGCAATGACATCAGGATGCTTTTACAATATAAGTATTTTTATACAGTTGGGAGGATTTAAGGAAGAATTATATGTTGACGGTTTGGATATTGATTATGGATATAGAGCTAATAAAAATGGATATAAGATAATTCAGGTAGGAAATGCAAAATTAAATCATCATCCAGGGACAACACATGTATTAAAAATTGGAAGTAGAGAGTTGGTTAAATATGGATATGCAACACCATATAGATATTATATGCAGGCAAGAGCCTTGATTTGGGTGATATTTAAGTATAGACAATTATCAGATGTGCTTATATATTTTTATAAATGGTTTAAGGTCCTTTTTTTATTTGATTCAAAAAAAGAATACATAAAACAATTACTTGAAGGTACTAAAGAGGGAATAAAACTATGGAAAAATGAAAAGAAATAACTTTATATGGAGATTATAATATTATGAAAAAAAGAATTTTACATGTTAATATAGATAATAATGGTGGAAATGGAGCATTTGCACTTGTTATGTATTTATATTCCAATCTAAAGAGTGACTATATTTTTGATTTTTATACTATGGGTAAATTTATAGAATCAAAGGAATTAGAAAATATAGAGAAATTAGGTGGGAAAGTATATTCGGCAGATTTAAGAAAAAATAAATTTTTGGGGCATTTAAAGCTTCCATTTAAATTTAAAAATTGTATAAAAAGGAATAATTATGATACAGTACATATACATAGTGAAGTTGCATATAAGGTGTTTTTGTATGTTTTGGGAGCTAGGCTGGCGGGAGTAAAAAGAATAATAATACACGCACATAGTTCAAAAATAGATGGAAATTATGTGCTTATAAAAAAAATAGCACATAATTTGACTAAAAAAGCAATTTGTAAGCAAGGAACAGATTTTTTAGCTATATCAGAAGATGCAGCAAACTGGTTATTTACAAAAGATGTAATAAATGATAAGCAGCATTTTAATTATTTAACCAATGGTATATCTCCTCAAAATTATTGTTTTAATGAAGAAACAAGAAGAAGAATGAGACAACAATTTAATATAGCAGATGATGTCATTTTAATAGGTCATGTCGGAGCTTTAAAAAAAGTAAAGAATCAGTCCTTCTTGATAGAAATTATGTATAATTTAAAAAATAGTGATGTTAATACAAAACTAATGCTCGTTGGCGAAGGTGAAGATAGAAAAAAATTAGAGCAAAAAATAGAACAATTAGGTTTGCTAAATGATGTTTTGTTATTGGGAACGAGAAGCGACGTTTCGGATTTAATGCAGGCATTTGATATTTTAGTATTCCCATCATTTTTTGAAGGGGTTCCTATGACTTTAATAGAGGCACAATGTATAGGCATGCCAATAATTGCTTCCGATACGATACAGAATACCATAAAAGTTAATAATAATGTAAAATTTGAATCTTTAAATAAAGGTATAGAATATTGGTGCCAAATAATAAAAGATAATATTGATTCGCATATATATACAAAAGGGTTTGAAAATGTTTATGACTCAAAGTATAATATCAAAAGTAGTGCAAAAAAACTAGCATCAATATATTCTGGTAAAAAGTAGGAGCTAAAAATAATGAAAACTAATTATTCAATTAAAATACATAATAAGCAAATGTTTGGTTTTAGCATGACTTTAATGATATTAGCTATAATAATAGGAATATCAGGAAATAATATAGGGGAGTTTGTATTTACCACATGTGTATTTCTATATATCGTGATAAAAGCTAAAGTTTCATATTTTACTTTTTTTTCTGGAATATTATGGTTTAGTTTTTTGCAGGAATTCTTTGCTTCTATTAATCCATTGTTGGCTAGTGGAAAATTACGATGGGATACAAGTGTTCCTATATATTACCAAGAATTATATATTTGTACAATATATTTTTTTTTAATAGAAATATTAATATTTTCTATTTCAAATGTACTTGATAATGAAAGAGCTATATATAAAACAAAAATAATCATAAGCAATAAAATTGCAGTAATATTTTCGTTGATGTCATTGTTCTTGATTATATTAGCATATCCAACAATACCATTATTAAGTGCAGATTTATCAAGAGATCAGGGGATAATATCGTCATCATTAATAGTTCCGATTGCATTAGTTATGCTTAGTATAACTATAGATCATGTTAAAAATAGTAAATTAATTTTAGCAGTATGGATTATTGAAAATATATGGGTATTATTTCATGGTGATAGGGTAATTGTATTCGGTTTAGCAATATATGTTATATTAAAGTATTTAAATAATGGATCAGAAAAAAATATATCATGGTTTCAAACTTTTTTTAATAAAAAGATGATGTTAGCTATTCTGGGTGGTGTATTGCTTATTTCTATGGGGATACGTATACAAATAACGAGGATGGGAAGTTCATATCAATTTAGTATATCAAGTTTGATAAATAGTATTTTAAAACAGGGAACGGCAGCAGATGTTGTTCATTGTTTTAATTGTGCAACTAATATGTGGAAAACTGGAAATACAACAAATGGATTCACATATATGCAATATATAGTCAATTGGATTCCATTTTTAGAGGATCCATATGCTCCGGCAAGAATACTAATGAAAAGATATAATACATTAGGAGGAGGACTGTTTTTTTGTGAACCTATGATGAATAATGGTATAGTAGGAACTTATGTATATTCAACTTTGTTTTTAATGTTATTAGTGTGGATTTATAATAGAAGAACTTTATATAGAGCCTTTTTAGTAATTCCATTTGTGATTCTTATATTTAGATTTGCATGGTATGCAAGCTTGGCAGGATGTATAACTATGGTAGCGTATGTAATTCCATTTTTATATTTTATATCAAGAAAGTTTAAATGAAATAGAAAAAATAGTTGTAGAACACTAAAAGAAATGGAGAATAAGTTAAATGAAAATAACTCATGATTTAAAAATAGCGGTAGCGGGAACTGGCTATGTAGGATTATCAATTGCAATATTATTAGCACAAAATAATTATGTTGTGACTACAGATATTGTTCCTGAAAAAATTGAAATGATAAATAAAAGAATATCACCAATACAGGATGAATATATTGAAAAATATCTTAAAGAAAAAAGTTTGAATTTAGTTGCAAAATTATCTTCAGACGATGTATATAAAGATGTTGATTTTGTTATAGTAGCAACACCAACAAATTATGATTCAGTGACACAGCATTTTGATACATCTGCAGTAGAATCTGTAATAGAAATGGTAATAAGGAGTAATCCAAGAGCATGTATAGTAATTAAAAGTACAATACCAGTAGGATATACAAAAAGTATTAGAGAAAAGTATAAGACAGATAAAATATTGTTTTCGCCAGAATTTTTAAGAGAATCAAAAGCATTATATGACAACCTTTATCCAAGTAGAATTATAGTGGGATGTGAAAAAACAAATAATAGAGAAGCAGAAATCTTTGTAAATCTTCTTCGAGAAGGAGCATTAAAAGATGATATTGATACTATAATAATGGGATTAACAGAGGCAGAGGCAGTTAAACTTTTTGCTAATACATATTTGGCTTTGAGAGTATCATATTTTAATGAATTAGATACATATGCAGAGATAAAAGGACTTGATACCAAGTCTATTATCGAGGGAGTTTGTTTAGATCCACGTATTGGCAATAATTATAATAATCCATCATTTGGATACGGTGGATACTGTTTGCCTAAAGATTCAAAACAGCTGTTAGCTAATTATAAAGATGTTCCTCAGAATATGATATCAGCAATTGTAGAAAGTAATAAAACTAGAAAAGATTTTATTGCAGATCAAATATTAAAAAAATCTGGTTATTATGATTATAATACTCAGTCATTGTATAGCGCAGAACAGGAGAAGATTTGTATTATAGGGGTATATAGATTAACAATGAAATCAAATTCAGATAATTTTAGACAGTCAGCAATACAAGGCGTTATGAAAAGAATAAAAGCAAAAGGTGCGACAATTATTATATATGAGCCAACATTAAGAGATGGAAGTACTTTTTTTGGTTCTGAAGTAGTAAATGATATTAACAAGTTTAAAAAAATGTGTAAGTGTATTGTTGCTAATAGATATGATGATGAATTGAAAGATGTTGAAGATATAGTATATACTAGAGATTTATTTAGAAGAGATTAAAGAAAAGTAGATGTGAGAAGGAGTTATTATGTATGATGAATTAGTTAGTGTTATTATTCCTGCATATAACTGTGAAAAATTTATACAGCAATGTGTTGAGTCAATTTTACAGCAGACATATAAAAATATTGAAGTTATTATAGTAGATGATGGCTCGAAAGATAATACAAAAAAAATATTGCAAAGTTATAATGATAAAATCAAATATATATATCAAAATAATGCGGGAGCACCAGAAGCAAGAAACAACGGGTTACAACATGCAAAGGGAAAATATATACTGTTTTTTGATTCGGATGATAGAATGCTTCCAAATATGATAAAAGAATTGGTTTTTGAACAACAAAAAACTAATTCTGATCTTGTAATTGCAAATTACATATGTATTTCTGAAAATGGGGAATTTATTTCTGAAATGAAAGAATATGAAGAAAATAAAACTTATAATATTGAGCAGTTTATACATCTGTTACATCAGATATCGCCGCTTCCAGACAATAAGTTATTTTTAAAAACTATAATTGAAAAGTATTCTATAAAATTTGCAGATGTTAAGGTTGGTCAAGATCTAAATTTTTTTTTAAAATACATAGCACACACTACAAAGGTGGCTGTAAGGAACAATAATGTTTGCGAATATAGAATTGTGAATAATAGTATTTCAAGAAAATATGATAAAAGAATATACGATATTGTAGAATCATTGAATGATGTAGAAAGACAAATGAGTTTTTATGACAATATAGAGCTGGAACTTTTTGAAATGGAATTAAATAAAGTAAGAATAGTACATTATTATAATCAATTAAGTAAATGCCGATATATTCAAGATAGACAATTGAGAAAAGAACTTATTTCTGATTTTTGGGACGAGCGAAAGAAAATAAATAATAAGTGTTTGAAAAAAATGTGGATAATAAGGATTAAGTATTTAATGAAATATTTATGGATGAAGTTATTCATGCACTAAAAGAATTATGAGGTAAAAATGGCAGATAAAGAAATTAGAGTAGCTGAATTAACTATACCAAATGCTGAGAATTATGGCTCTGTATTGCAAGCATATGCAATGAAGGAATTTTTAAAAGAAGAAAATTTGAAAATTGATATAATTAATTATCAGCCTGAATATTTAAAACATAGATATTCTATTATTAAAATTGATAATTCATCTATACGTTCAATAGTAAAATCTTTAATTAGTTCAATAATAAATTTTAAGTATAGAATGAAAAAGAAAATTAAATTTCATGCATTTAGAAAAAAATGGTTAGAATTATTAAAATGTAAAAATAATTACGAAGAAAAATTATCTACATATAATATGGTATTTGTAGGAGGGGATCAACTTTGGAATACTAGGATAACTAAAAATAATAAAGTCTTTTTTTTGGATAAAATTAATATAAATAAAAAAATTGCTTTTTCTGTTAGTATGGGATATTCTGATAGAAATAGTATAGAAAACAATTTTTATAAAAAATATGTAAATAATTTTGATTATATTTATGTCAGAGAATTGTATGATGTGGACTATATAAAATCAATTGTGGATGATGAGAAAAAAGTTGGTTATGTTTTAGATCCTACATTACTGGTAGAAAAATCTGTTTGGGATAGATTATTACCAAGTAGAATCATAAAAGAGCCATACATACTTGTATATATGTTTAATAATGATTTGGAAGTAATAAAGAGCGCAAAAAAAGTTCAAAGTAAACTGTCTTTACCAATATATATAATTCAGGATTCGTTTAGGAAATATGATAAAAATGGATTTGAAAATGTAAAAGGGGTCGGACCATTAGAATTTCTTAGCCTTTTTAAAAATGCTGAATATGTTATTACAAATTCTTTCCATGGAACAGCTTTTTCAATTATATTTGAGAAAAACTTTAATTGTATACCTTATAAAGGAACGGAAGGAAGAATGGTTTCATTATTAAATTTATTAAACATATCTGAGGCATTAGATGGTGTATATAATAAATTAGATTATCAAAAGGTTAATCTTATAATAGAACAAGAAAAATCAAAGGCAAGAAAAATAGTAGAAAGTATAGTGGAGGACAATAAATGATTTTACATATATTTCCATATGAGAAATTTACACAGGATTATATAAAACGTATTAATAAATTATTTGATTCAAAACAACACTTGTTTTGGGTATATGGTAATAAAATTGATGCTGCAATTAAAGAAGCAAGTGCTTCTAATATAATTTTTGAAAATGATGTAAAAGGTAACAAATATTTAAAATTATATGAATATGCAAATCGTGCAGATAAAGTAATTGTACATTCCTTGTTTTTTGGAACCAAAAAGTTGCTTTTTTTAACAATATTAGAATGTAAAAATAAAAGTAAATTTTTCTGGAATATTTGGGGAGCTGATTTGTATAATGAATATTGGGATAGAAAGAAAAATATAAAAAATCAATTCAGAAATTTTATAAAAAAAAGGTTTATTAAAATGCTTCCAGCAGTTGGCTATATAAATGGTGACTATGATTTTTTAAAAACACATTATAAAACTAATGCAAAATTTTATATTGCATCATATTCTTATGATTTTTTTGTTCCTGAGGTAAAATGTTCAGATGATGATGAGAAAACAATTAATATTTTGCTTGGGAACTCAGCTACAAAAGAGTGTAGGTATAATGAGATGATTGATAGATTGAGTGAGTATAAAGAGTTACCTATTAAGGTTAAATGTGTGTTATCATATCCTGTTGAAAATAAACAGTATGTAAAGCAGGTTATAGAACATGGAAATAAAGTTTTGAAAGATAAATTTATTCCTCTTACAAATTTTATGACATATAATGAGTATACTGAATTATTAGCTGGAATTGATTTAGCTATATTTAATCACAATAGGCAACAGGCTTTAGGAAATATTGCAAGCTTACTTTATTTAGGAAAAAGAGTTTTTATTAATCCACAGAATGCATGCAAAGAATATTTTGAAAATATGGGTGCAATTGTCTATTCTACGGATGATTTAAGTGAAAAAGAAATCTGTAAAAAAGAAAATCTGAGAATGAAAGAAATAAATCGTAGAGCAATTGATGAATTTTTTTCAGATAGAGAATTTAAGATACATTGGGAAAAAATATTCAAGGATAAATATTGAAAATGAATACATTAAAAAAATTATTTGGATTTTCGCTTGGACCAGTACTGGGTGCGATATTAAGCAGTATTTCTGTTCCTATAGCAACACACTTTTTGTTACCAAATGAATATGGAAAAACAAGTATGTTCAATTTAATGTATACTATATTATTAATGGTTGCATATTTGGGATTTGATCAGGCATTTATTAGAGAATATCACGAAATAAAAAGTAAGAGTAAGGTATTGTTGAATGCAATAATTGTACCTGCAATAATTACTATAATTTTAATGATTTGCGTAATACCATTTTCAAAAGATATATCATATTTTTTGTTTGAATCTAGGGAATGCAGTAAAGTAGTTTATATGTTTGCATTTGCACTTCCTCTGCTATTATTTGAAAGGTTTATTCTTGTAAATTTACGAATGCAGGAAAAAGCTGTTCAATATTCATTATATTCATTGTTTACAAAATTTATATCTTTCGTATGCACGTTGCTGTTTTTGTTTAAAATTAGACAAGACTTTTTAGCAATTGTATATAGTACACTTTTATCACATTATATAGGAGATGGCATTTTAATTATTAGATATCATAAAATGCTGAAATTTTCCAAAAAAGATATAGATATTGAACTTTTAAAAAGTATGGCAATATACGCATTGCCGTTGATTCCAGCTACGGTTATTGGTAGTATATTTAATGGTGAAGATAAGCTTTTTATAAAAACATTTTCAGATTATTCAGAACTAGGATATTATCAGGTTTCAATGACAATTGCTAATATGGTATTAATATTGCAACAGGCTTTTTCTACGTTTTGGACACCTACAGTTTTTAGATGGAGAAAGGAAAAGGTTTCAAATTACCGGTATGAATTTGTACAAAAAGTAGTTATGCTTTTTGCAAGTATATGTTTTATGGGAATACTTTTAGTGAAAAATATTCTTCCGATATTACTTTCACAAAAATATGAAAGCACAAAGTATATTTTACCCTTTTTATTATTTTATCCGATTATGTCAATGATTGTGTCAACAACTGTATCAGGTATAGATTTTGCAAGAAAAACAAAATATACTTTATATTTTTCAATAATAATTACTATAGTAAATTTTATACTTAATTGGTTATTAGTACCTCCATTAGGAGCTACTGGAGCTGCAATAGCAACAGGCTTATCACATATTATTTATTTTTGGATTAGAACAATTTACTCGCGAAAACTTTGGTTTGATTTTGAAATAAAACACTTAATTATATCATCAGTATTGTTGACAGTAGCTGCAATAATTAATTCATTAATAGGTATCAGCGACTTTATAGTATATATAGTTGATTTTGCTATAATTGGTGTAATGCTAATTACATATAGAAAAACCATCTTGGAGGTATGTGATAAATTAAAAATTGTTAGATAGAATCAAAAATAAGAAAATATGAAAGGATAAATGTATTGAAAAATTTAATTAAGAAAATAGTATCAAAAATATTAAAAGTGCCATTTGATTGGTTAAGTTATTTTTATCGGCAAGCTAAAAGAATGTATTGGTTTTCGTCTGCATCTAAAAAAGAAGATGATATAGAGTTAGTAGTAACAAAGCTAAGAGTATTAACTCATGAAATTGATAAAGGACTCTCAATGCCCGAACCAAGAAAAGGTTTTGGAAAAGAGAAAATAAATTTAATATTACACTATATGAGAAAATACCTTGAAAGTAATAGCTTTTATGAGTATAGTGCATATTTGGATGCAAGAGAGATTCTTGAGCGGTATATAGAGGCGAAAGAACAATATGAATTGGATGTAAGTATGATCAAATTAACAGAATTTCCAGTGGATTTTGTAAAGGCAAGAGGAAGAATTTCTAGTTGTGATCGAAGAATTGTAAATAACTGCGAGAATTTAAATTTTAAGCAAATTGCAGAGGCAAGGCATAGTGTTAGGTATTTCAAAAAGGATTGTAAAGTAGATGACGAAATATTTAAAGAGGCAGTAAAAATAGCTAGACTTGCCCCATCAGCTTGTAATAGGCAATCAGTTAGGGTGAAATTAATTAATGATAAATGCATAGCAGAAAAAATTTTAGAAATACAGGGAGGAACGAAGGGATTTGCAAATACAGAAAATTGCGTGTTGATTATATCAGATCTTTATTCATATTGGTATGATGCAGAAATGAATACTGCATTTGTTGATGCAGGTATTTTTATGATGAATTTAATATATGCATTGAAATATAAGGGAATTGATAGTTGTCCTTTAATATGGGATGATAATTTACAAAAGAGAGAAGAACTTAATAAAATTTTAGGGCTAGAATCCAACTATATGATAGTCAGTATTTTAGCTGTGGGATATGCGAATGAAAAAGCAAAAATACTATATTCTCCGCGAAAGGATGTAGAGAGCATTATTTTATAAAAAGGAGATAGAGATGATTGATTTTAATATACCACCGTTTGTGGGAACAGAGTTTGATTACATGAGAGAAGCAGTAAATAGTCATAAGATTTGTGGGGATGGGAAGTTTACAAAGAAATGTAATGAATGGATGGAAGGTAAATTTAATGCACAAAGAGTCATGCTTACCACTAGTGGTTCGACAGCTCTTGATATGGCTGCATTACTTTGTGGTATTCAGCCAGGAGATGAAGTGATTTTACCAAGCTTTACATTTTCAAGTACGGCAAATTCATTTGTACTTGCAGGAGCAAAATTAGTTTTTGTAGATATACACCCAGATACAATGAATATTGATGAGTCGAAAATAGAAGATGCGATTACAAATAAAACAAAAGTTATTTGCCCAGTTCATTATGCTGGTGTTGCATGTGAAATGGATACTATTATGGATATTGCTAAGCGGTATAATTTGATGGTAGTTGAAGATGCAGCACAAGGTGTTATGAGTAGTTATAAAGGAAAAGCATTGGGTACTATAGGAGATTTTGGTTGTTATTCTTTTCATGAAACTAAAAATTATTCTATGGGGGAAGGAGGAGCTATTGTAATAAATAATTCTGAATATATAGAAAAGGCTGAAATACTTCGAGAAAAAGGGACTAATAGAGCACAATTTTTTAGAGGACAGGTAGCAAAATATAATTGGGTTGATTTTGGAGATAGTTATTTGCAAAGTGATTTAAATGCTGCATATCTTTGGGCACAATTAGAGAAAGCTGATGAAATTAATGAAAATCGTTTGGCAGCTTGGAATATATATAATCGTTCATTTAAGTTGCTAGCTGAGAATGGATATATTCAATTGCCAACAATACCATCTTATTGCATTCACAATGCGCATATGTTTTATATTAAATGTAAGAATTTGCAAGACAGGCAATCGTATATTAAATATATGAAAGAACATGATGTAAATTGTGTTTTTCATTATGTTCCTTTACATAGTTCACCAGCTGGCAAAAAGTTTGGTAGATTTAATGGTCGCGATATATATACAACTTCAGAGAGTGAGCGATTAGTGCGTTTGCCATTATATTATAATATTAATGAGGATGATATACAATTTGTTGTTGAAAAAACTAAGGAATACTTTTTATAGTTATAGGAAGGAATACTTTTTATTATAGAAAGTGTTTAAAATATATACATAAAAAGCAGGTATTAGGAATAATTGGAGGCACAAATATGTGTGGAATAGTAGGCTTTGTAGGAAACAGGCAGGCAGCCCCGATTCTTTTGGATGGGCTGTCAAAATTAGAATATCGTGGATATGATTCCGCTGGATTAGCGGTGCGTGATGGAAATCATCTGGCACAGATCGTAAAGGCAAAGGGCCGTCTTATGAATCTGATGGAAAAGACGGACGCGGGAAATTCCCTGACAGGAAGCTGTGGGATTGGACATACACGCTGGGCAACACATGGAGAACCAAGCCAGACAAATGCACATCCGCATATATCGGGAAATGGCATGAAATCCGGTTCCAGTGAAGTAGATTCTGAAGTAGTTGGCGTACATAACGGTATTATTGAAAATTATGCGGAATTAAAAGAAAAACTGTTAAAACATGGTTATACATTTTACAGTGAAACAGATACAGAAGTAGTAATCAAACTGGTGGATTATTATTATAAAAAATATAATTTAGGCCCGGTTGATGCGATTGCGAAAACAATGGTGCGGGTCAGAGGCTCTTATGCATTGGAACTGATGTTCCGGGATTATCCGGACGAAATCTGGGTTGCCAGAAAAGACAGTCCGATGATTATTGGTATTGCGGATGGTGAAACTTATGTAGCTTCCGATGTACCGGCTATTCTGAAATATACCAGAAATGTATATTATATTGGAAATCTGGAATTTGCAAAGCTGACTGCGGGAGAGGCACATTTCTATAACCTGGATGGCGATGAGATTGAAAAAGAAACAACAGAAATCAAATGGGATGCACAGGCAGCTGAAAAAGGCGGATTCGAGCATTTCATGATGAAAGAGATTCATGAACAGCCGAAAGCAGTACAGGATACATTAAATTCCGTAATAAAAGATGATGTGATAGACTTTTCAAATATGGTTATTACTTCGGATGAAATTGCAAATTATGAGCAGATTTATATTGTGGCATGTGGTTCTGCATGGCATGTAGGAATGGCTGCACAGTATGTAATAGAGGATCTCTGTGACATTCCGGTGCGTGTGGAACTGGCTTCCGAATTCCGTTACCGGAAAATGCCGATGCACCAGAATACACTTCTCATTGCGATTAGCCAGTCAGGAGAAACAGCCGATACATTAGCTGCATTAAGGCTGGCAAAGGAAAAACAGCTTTCCACAATGGCGATTGTAAATGTAGTAGGAAGCAGTATTGCCAGAGAAGCAGACAGGGTATTTTATACACTGGCAGGACCTGAAATATCGGTAGCAACAACCAAGGCGTATAGTGCACAGCTGGCAGCGATGTATTGTCTGGCAGTGCAGTTTGCAAAAATAAAAGGAAACATTACCCAGGAACAGTATGCGGATTATATATCCGAGTTAAAAACGATTCCGGACAAGATTCAGAAAATTCTGGAAGATAAGGAACGGATTCAGTGGTTCGCGGCAAAATATGCCAACGCACAGGATGCGTTTTTTGTGGGAAGAGGAATTGATTATGCGATAGGAATGGAAGGAAGTCTGAAATTAAAAGAAATTTCCTATATTCATTCCGAGGCATATGCGGCCGGTGAATTAAAGCATGGAACCATCAGCCTGATTGAGCAGAATACACTGGTAATCGGCTTATTAACCCAGAGCGGGTTGTATGAGAAAACCATCAGCAACATGCTTGAGTGCAAAAGCAGAGGTGCATATCTGATGGGATTAACCACATATGGAAATTACAGCATTGAAGATCAGGTTGATTTTGCCGTATATGTTCCAAAAATTGATGAGCATTTCAGTGGAAGTCTGGCAGTCATTCCGCTTCAGCTGCTGGGATATTATGTCAGTGTTGCCAAAGGACTGGATGTGGACAAACCAAGAAATCTTGCCAAGAGTGTTACAGTAGAATAATGAAGTAGAAAAAGAGTGTTCAGTACATTTTATCTATGTGCTGGATGCTCTTTTTGCGTTATGAAAATAAATATTGACAAAAATAAAATAATATTGTAATATATAGTAACAAAATAGAAATAAATAATACACTTGAAGTATGAAGAACAGAACAGTAAAGGATTTGACAGTGAATAGGAAAATGAATATAATGGACACAGGAGGAGCAGGGTATGGCAGGATATAAAAGAGTAAGTGAAATGACGCTGGAGGAAAAACGGGAGAAGGTTGCCGGGTTTAATGTGATGGATGATGTCTTTTTCCAGAAGATGATGGAAGACAAAGAGGTATGTGAAGAACTATTAAGAATCATCCTGGAGGATTCCGGAGTGCAGGTGATAGAGTGTATCCCACAGGCATCCCTCAAGAATCTGATCGGGAAGTCCGTGATTTTAGATGTTCTGTGCCGTGCCAGGGATGGAAGCTATTATAATGTGGAAGTCCAGAAATCCGATGATGATGACCATCAGAAAAGGGTAAGATATAATACGGCACTGGTAAGTATGTATACGATGCAGGCAGGGAAGGATTACAAGGAACTGCCCGAGGTAAAGGCAGTCTTTATTTCAAAGTTTGACATATTCCATGGAAATCATGCCATGTATCATGTGGACAGAGTTGTAAGGGAAACCGGTCAGAAAGTGGAGAACGGACAGAGTGAGATATATGTCAATGCAAAAGTAAAAGACCGGACATCCGTATCAGAACTGATGGAGTATTTTACAGACAGTAATGGAAGAAAAGAAATATGTCCGAAACTTTCGGAGCGGGTTATGTTGTTTAAAACAGAACAGAAAGAGGTGACAGAGATGTGTGAATTAATGGAGAAAGAAAGACTGGCCGGATGGGAAGAAGGCAGAGAACAGGGACGGGAACAGACAGAGATTATGCTTTTGAAAAAATATATGAAGAAACACAGGGTTAGTTACGATGAAGCCTTTGATGCACTGGATATAGCAGAAGAAAGATATGGTGTATATCTGGAAAAAATAGAACAGAAGGAATGATAATGTACCCTGTAAAATGACATAACAGGAAAAGGGGCATCCGGCATAGTTTATATATGTGCCGGATGCCCCGTTTGTTTACCCGATCAGAACTTTTTTTCCTTCAAAAGCAAAACCATAGTGCCGGATGTGATCCTTTGGAATGCCGAGAGCCAGAAGCTCCGCATCATAGTTTTTTTCTTCGATTTGCTGTAAGGCTTTCTGCAGTGCTTCTTCCAGAGTCTCGGTATACATTCGGCTTTTTGACTTAAATTCCATAATAATAGCAGGGAGATTTTCTTTCTTTGGAATGAGCATAACATCGTATCTGCCAAAACCGCTTTCCCGGTTGGATTTCAGCGTGTAGTTTTCCATCTGTTCTGCCATCAGTCCAAGTACAAATCCATGATAGAATTTTTCCGGTTCGTCCTGTCCGACATCAAAATAACTGAATGTGGCAAGACACAGACGGTTCATAAAGTAATTCATGGCTTCTGTATCGCCCAGGAGCAGTGCTTGCATAAACTGGCTGTAAGAAGAATCCTTCTGCAGAAACCAGTTTTTAAACATACCGACAAACATAGCTCTGGTTTCTTTATTGGTAATTTTCAGGTAATACCAGGGTTCCAGCAATTCTCCCCGGTACTCAACCTGTTCCGGTTTAAGATAACCGGCTGCCATCAGGAGACTCCAGATGGCATTTTCATTCTGATCCAGCTGGTGGAAGACAATCTGTTCATCAAAAGTGACAGAGATTTCATTTCCGAGCAGGAGTTCCTCCATCTGTTCCTTGATTCTGGAAGAAGCGGTGCGGATCAGCCTGCTGACCAGCTGGTTGGAACTGGTGGAAGCCCAGTAGGGACGAAGTTTCCGGTGCTTCAGGAAATTGGTGATGGACCATGGATTATAGATATCTTTTTGTGAGCCGAAGATAAAGCCATCATACCACTGTTTTACCATCTGCTGTTCCGGGGAAAGACCAAAATCATCAAGAGCCTGAAAGACTTCCGTTTCGGTAAAACCGAAGCAGGTGGCATACTGTTCGGAAGTGGTGGTGACAACATTCAGGTTATTTAAGTCGGAAAAAATGGACTCTTTTGATACCCTGGTAATGCCGGTCATAATTGCCCGTTCCAGATAAGGATTTGTTTTAAAAGTGGAGTTGAACAGGCTGCGGATAAAAGAAGTAAACTCATCCCAGTAACCACCCATATAGGCTTCCTGCATGGGAGTGTCATATTCATCCAGAAGAATAATGACTTTTTGATTATAATAACGGGTAAGATACATACACAGGGTATTTAGTGCAAATGTGGTTTCTGAATCTTCCATATAAGGTGTTATATTTTCAAAACTCTTTTTTTCAGTGTTGCTGAGCAGATCGCTGTCTGTCAGGTAATGGTTCTCCTGATATAATCTGGAGATCAATGTTTTAATCTGAAATTTTGCACCTGACAGTGTCGTTTCCTTTATCCCGGCAAAACTTAAAAAGATAACAGGATAAGCACCTTGGAGTTTTCTATACTTTTCATCTTTCCAGATGGAAAGGCCTTCAAACAAATCGCCTCTGTCTTTATAGTGGTTGGAGAAGAAACAGCGCACCATATCCATGTTTAATGTTTTGCCAAAACGGCGGGGACGTGTGATTAAAGTAACGTCATCGCCGTTTTCCCACCATTCACTGATAAAATCACTTTTGTCAATATAATAATAGTCTTCCGTTCTTAATTTATCAAATCCCTGTATTCCAATACTAAGTTGTTTTTTCATGCTGCACACCTCATTCCTTTCTGACTGAT
>ERZ791734.1752-NODE-1752-length-16436-cov-4.626457_pt1 | contig 16436 bp, 11 predicted proteins | sample MGYA00509953_ERZ791734 | MGnify/ENA primary metagenome ERZ791734 (study PRJEB30046, sample SAMN00792038) | human gut metagenome | study: EMG produced TPA metagenomics assembly of the A metagenome-wide association study of gut microbiota in type 2...
TGGAAAGTCCTATATCGGATTTCTGCACAATATAATTTCGATTACATTTGTGCGTGTTCCGGGTTCGTATCTGGCATCGAAATATTTTACCGATACGCTGTATCCAATGGGACTTGCGGCACCGGCGGGGTCACTGGTATCCGTGGCAATTTGTGTGACTGCATTTATATTGTTAAAGAGAAAAAGCCAAAAATTGTTTTTATGGAAAATGTAAAAAATTTTGCTACCCATGATGGTGGTAAAACGCTTGAAATTGTAAAAAAAACTATGGAAGAATTAGGTTATACATTTAACCAACGTGTTTTAAATTCTGTTGACTATGGTGTGCCTCAAAAACGTGAACGAATTTATATGGTCTGCTTTAGGAATGATATTATAATTAAAGATTTTACTTTTCCCAAAGCAATAAAACTTACCAAACATGTCGAAGACTATTTATTACATGACACATCTTTAACAGAACCTTTATATGTAAACCGACCTGATACTTATTATAATGGTTTACAAGACAATACTTACAGTAATAAATCAATCCGGTTAGGTATTATAAATAAAGGTGGACAAGGTGAACGAATTTATAGCACAAAAGGAATTGCTATTACGTTTTCTGCATATGGTGGTGGAATATTTGCAAAAACTGGTGGATATTTAGTTAACGGCAGACCGCGAAGACTTCATCCAAGAGAATGTGCCCGTCTTATGGGATATCCCGATTCTTATAAAATATGTAAAAAATCAAATCAGGCATATCAGCAATTGGGAAATTCTGTAGTTATAGATGTTCTCCAATATATTGGTATTGAAATAGGAAAGGCATTAAATGGTTGACTAATGAATGAAATCGAGTTTAAAAATTGGATGTTCAAAAAGAATATTAATCCTAAAGTCCAAAGTGATATAATATCCAGACTTAAAAAAATTGAAGCCGAAATTGATCATTGTGATATTGATGAACAATACCACAATGATCAATGCAAACATTTAATGTCATTATTTCTTAAAATGGGGATTAATGACGAAATGAAACAGTATCCCAATGCCAACTTTCCTATCGGCAAATACCATATGAGTGTTTTTAGATATGCTCTAAAACAATATATATTATTTTGTGAACAAATCAACATAGAAACTCAATGAATTCACTATCAGAAATACCTGATTTATTATTTTTAAGCCTTATTGAAAAAATAACATTTGCATTATATGTATTTGATAATTTACGTAGTTCATACTCTCCTTTTTTTGCCGAAAACATAAATTCTTGATATTTATGAATGAAACGAAGCTTATGCAAATTTTTATCTGATGATACAAACAACTTGTTACCATCTATTCTAACATTCCTAATATTATAATTATGTGCTTTATCATTTGATAACAGTTTTGCATAAGCAACAATATTAGTCTTACCAATGCTGGAAGAACCACTTCTTTTAATCCTATACTTTGCAGAAACGTCAAAATATTCATTCAATCTATCTACTGGTAATATTGTATAATTATTAGTAATAAAAAATTGAACATTTTTATTTTTATAAGATTCAATTATCCATTTAGCAAAGACTTCCTGACAATTATCAAAAATTATTTCTTTTCCAGCAGTACCAGCATTCCTATATTCCCCAAAAAACTTATTCATATAATTCATAATAACTATTGCATATTCATTAATACTATTGCTATTTTGTGTGCTATATTCAAATAAATTTGTTTCGATTCGTGGGGTCAAAACAAATTGTCCACACTGTGCCGGAGAATGTTTTACATCTATATAAAAATTCTTTCCTGAATTTGTTCTCACTAAAATATCCGCTGTTGTTGAATTTGCTCCCCCAAAATGGATAAATCCAGCATATTTACCAAAATTGTTATTTAGATATTCTGTACATTCCATTTCAAATTTTTCCCAAATCTTCATAAATTTAAATCTCCCTTTTTATTGCATTCTCAAAACAATTTATATCATTTTTATCCTGATCTTTCTTTTTTAATTTCAATTGGCATATAACATTTGGATTATATAAATTTGATAATCTACGTACCTCATATATATAACTATAAGATGTAAGTATTAATGCCTCCTTAGAATATTCATTATTTTCAATAAGATATGTATATTTCATACCTTCAATCCTCTTTTGATTCAAAAGAGAATTACTTGAATGTAAAAAACATCGCAACTTTTTTTCTACTATTTGAAAATCTAATGTTCCGTCAATCTGCTTATTTTTTAATTCCTCACTTAATTCCGCATAGTTCATTTTGGTAACTTCAGTTGAACCACTTCCCTTTTTACGGTATGTGGCAGAAATTTCAAAATATTCTGAAAATTTTTCGACAGGTATTACAATATAATCTACTCCTTTAGTCATAAAAAATTCTACTTTTTTTGCCTTGTAAAAATCTCGAACCATACCATACAAAATCTCTTTTTCAACCGGAATATCGATACCTTTTTTACCAACTTTTTTATATTTTTCAAAATTATCATTCATATAAGATATAATTTTACTTTTATTGACCGACTGAGTTCCTCTGCTTCTCTCCGACTCATCAAATTTTTCATTTTCTTCATCGGGAAATAATACAAATTGACAACATTGTGATTTATCACACTTAACTTCTATAAAGAAACTATTACCATTTTTCTTTTCAATTTGTATATCTTCATGAGTACTATCTGATTCCCCATAAGGAATTACATTTACAATTCCTGAATATGCACTCTTTATGTATTCATAACATTCCTTTTCTGTTTTTTTCCATTTTTTCACTTCTATTCTCCTTATTTTTATGATTTTTCTTTATCATACCATAATTTTTAGAAATGAAAAAGAATTTTTAAATTTTCTTGTCAAATAAAACTTGAATATTATAATTTACTTTTTTGCATACTTATTGTAGATAAATATATCAGTACTAAAAAAAGAAATCTCTAATTTTTTTAGAAAGGTTGCAAAAAAATGAACCAGAATCTATCCCTCTCTTTTGCCCAGAATTCCCAGACTCTGGATCGTCTGTTCCAGGGCTGCGATGACATAAAGAAACACACTATGAAGCTTGGCAGCGAAACCGTCGATGCCTGCATTTACTATGTGGAAGTGGCGGTCGATAATATGTCCGTTGAGGAATCGGTGATCGGAAAACTGCTCGGCAAACTGATGAATCTTCCAAAAAATGAAATCTATGGTTTTCTCGCCGCAAATGCCCTCGGAATTACGGATGTAAATGAATTAAGCACCTACAACGAGGTTCTGATGGGTGTTATGATCGGAGATGCCGTTCTAATCATTGACGGATATGACAAAGCGATCAAGATAAAGAGCAAAGGCTATCCCATGATGGGTGTATCCTCGTCAGAACGGGAAGAGGTCATGCGCGGCTCACGGGAAGGATTTGCCGATGCATTAAAATGCAATACCGCCCTGATGAGAAAACGAATCCGCAGCAATCATCTGAAAGTCAGAGAATTTATCGTGGGAAAAGAGTCCAACACAACCGTTGCACTGGTCTACCTGGACAATACCGTAAGAACGCAGGTATTACAGGAAATAACCTCCAGGATTAACCGGTTAGAGATATCTAACCTCACAGACAGCGGTATCATCGAACAGCTTACGGAAGAAAATGTCTACTCCCCGTTTCCGCAGTACCAGACCACGGAACGTCCGGACACCGCCGTCCATGCCATCATGAAAGGGCGCATTACCTTATTCGTGGACAACACTCCGGTTGCCCTGCTTCTTCCTGCAAACTTTAATGATTTCCTGAAAACACCGGATGATTATTACGAACGCTATACCATTGTCACACTTGCAAGAATTATCCGCTATCTGGCGGCATTTTTCTCCCTGTGTCTGCCCGCGGTATACCTCGCCGTCATGAATTACCACCCAGACATTCTTCCGGCAAACCTGCTCTTCTCCTTTGCCGGCGGCAGAGCAAGTGTGCCTTTTCCCAGTGTGGTGGAAGTCTTTATCATGGAATTTGCCTTTGAACTTCTGCGGGAAGCTGGAATCCGTATTCCGGGACCGATGGGCAGTACCATCGGCATCGTCGGAGGTCTTATCATCGGACAGGCAGCAGTGTCCGCCGGCATTGTCAGCCCGGTAATCGTTGTAGTTGTCGCTTTCACGGCACTGTCTTCTTTTGCCATTCCGAATAATGAATTATCCTCGGCTTTCCGTATTTTAAAATATGCCCTTTTACTCCTGTCCTATTTCCTAGGCTTTTTCGGAATCGTACTGGGGGTATTAATGATCGGGCTGCATCTTGCTTCGCTGAAAAGCTTTTCCCTACCGTATCTTATGCCGATTGCCGCAGGAGATGTGAACAAACGCAGGGATATGAAAGACCTTATTCTGCGCTTTCCATTAAAAAAATTGTAGAGGAGTTATTATGTTTGCTGACAACCACAAATTATCCACAAACGGAATCTGGAAGCTGCTGCTTACGGAAGAAACCGGGCTTGCTCTTCTCTTTTCCGTGTATTTTGCAAAAAAACTGGACATCCTGACCGGTGCCATGATTCTGACCGGCATCTTTGTCCTTTCCCTGCTGTACTTAAGACTGGTATTCTATCTGCTCGAACAGAAAAAAGTCTCAGGAAAGCTCCATCTCTATATCCATTTTAAGAGATATGTCAAATCCTTTCTGCTGGCTGTTTTCGGCGTGCTGATGCTGATTAAATACGTCCATGAAAATCTGCTTCCCGGAACGATGGTATTATTCATTGCCCTGTGCATATTTCTCTGCTGCTTCCTGGTTGCCCGCAAATCCATCGAAATCCGCAGCCGTTTAAGTGAATTCCTGTACCTTTTTATCATTGTCCCGATTACTATTACCGTTATTTATGAATTTTTCTGTATTGACTACCGCAGTTTCTTTTCCCTGTTCCGTGAATCCTTTTTTCCGGACTGGGAATTATCCTTTTTTAATATATTAAAAATACTTCTTGTAATATTTTTTTCCTTTGTGATTCTGTCGCCCTGGAGTCATCTGCTGACGAAAGAGAGTTTTTTCCATGATGCGGACACTGCCAGACACTGTATGAAACGGACCACTGTTTTCCTGTATTTCCTGTGCCTGACCCAGTTCTTCCTGACAGAAATGACCTACACTGTAGAACCGGTGCTTTCCATTACCCTCAGCCTGCTGATGTATATTTCCGCCCAGTTGTATTACGGACTTCCATTAAAAAAGCTTCCTGCACTGACGTTTACCGGTGCTGCATTTATTTTCAGCATAATCCTGCTGATACTTCCATCCGTCCTTCATGCCACACATCTGTACACCTACTTATCCGGGTTTGAATTTCACACACTCTACGACAGATCTGCCAGAATCATTGATGCAAGGGAACTGGAAAACCGCAGCTTTGTACTGTCCCTTATTATTTCCGAGGAAAATGGGGAAATACTCTATACCTGTGAACTGGCGGATTACTCGCAGGGTGCGGGGGAATTGTCCTCCCATTATATCAAAGTAAGTACTTTAGATGCTTATCCACTTTCCGGCGGAAAACCGCTGGACTTTTCCCACATCCGTGCAATTCTTATCGACAATCCGGTGGATGACTTTACACAGGGTGATTTTTATGCACTAATCGATGCTTATCGTATCCCCGGAAAAACACTGATTTTCCAGAAAAAGGACTTCCCCCGTACCTGTGATCATCTGCTGTCCGGTTTAGAGCAGATTCATCTGGGAGAAGTCCTCGACACCCTTGCACAGAATCAGGGCATCCGCAAGCAGATTATGCTGCGTAACCTTAATTAGTACAGGTTTTCAATATTAATATTTGTATAAAAGAACTGCAGAATATCCTGACAGGAATAACCGTCACCAGCCATGGTATTTGCACCATTCTGGCTCATGCCGGCTCCATGTCCGTAGCCGCCGCCCTGTATCAGATAGCCGGTCAGGTTATTATCCCCGTCCCGCACTTCATCCAGTACAAAGAACGCACTCGGAAGTCCTGTGAATGTATTTACGGTACTGCCATCATTCTTATTGATATCCAGTCCGTATGGATTAAATATCTTACGGATATAGGACTCGGTACGCACCATTACCGTAGCAGCATCCCCGTGGATAATCACATAATCAAGGACACCTCCGGTATTTCTTGTTCCCGTTTCCACGGACTGCACATTTCCGACACTGCTTATCTCCCTGCTCACATACTGACCGCCTTCGAGTGTCAGTACCTTCTCCGGACCGGAGCTATACAGCGATCCGATGATCTGATTTACTCCCTGGGAAATCTCTGCCAGCGGCATGGTTACATTCCATCTGTACCACGCATAATTCTTATCCCAGGTGTCATAATTATTCGTAATAAACATACGGAACTGGCTTTCGTCCTTCAGATCAAGGGATGGGTTTTCCTGGCTTAACAGCTTTCCGCAGATATATTCATAACCGCTTCCACCCCAGATCGTGGCATCCGTACTGCTGCCGCAGGAAGTCGAATAGAAGAACGCACTGATTGGCCCGCCGTTACAGGTCATAATCTGTCCGTATGTGTCATCCACCGCCTGCGATGTCGTGGTCTGCTCTTCGGAATTGTTGTATACCTGATATGCAGTACTGTCGTCTACATGAGCACCCAGCCATGCATAATCGTTCGATACCATGTGTTTATACGCATATGTTCTGGCACAGACCGCCTGTGCCTTTAATGCCTCTGTCTGATAGGTATACGGCATTTCGCTCGGCACAACGGCATATAAATACTGCTCTAACGGAAGTTCGTTGACCAGAACCAGACCATGTTCCGTCTTAATGACCTCGATTGAACCGCGGTAGGACGGACTGCCGTAACCACGCTCCAAAGATGCCAGTGTTATCTTCCCATCCGCTGTCATCGGGCGGATCGTCAGACTGCCCGCTTCCAGATATTTACTGTCCTGCGTAATGGTAAATTCCTCTCCGGCAGTGAATTTCTTCGTCTCCGTTCCATAGGTAAACTGATATTCCCCTGCGGACGTAATCCGTACACTGTCATGATAAATATCCTGAAATCCGTTCGTTTTTAATACCACACGGATATTCTGTGCCACAAAATTCCGGTCAATCAGCACCGCACATAATTTCCCGTCTTCAATCAGGAACTTCTGCACATCATAGCCGACCACCATATCATACAAGGTCTTTGACTCAATATTTCCATAGGTTTTATATGCCCGGAATCCATCCGCTATCTCATAGTTTCCCTGTCCTTCGATTTCCACCATATGGTCCGTATACTTTAACAGTTTTCCACTGACATACCCCTGCTTTATCTTATAATCCGTGACTTTTCCACTCTTCAGGGACAAATCGGCGATCGCATTCGTGACGGACAGATCCTTGTCATCCACCTCAAACGTCCGTACGATGCCGTTAATAAAGACGTTGAGCTGGCCGCTCTGCACACTGGTAACAAGTACATTTGGATAGGTGATATTGGAAGATACCAGTTCCGTCACGCAGAGAATCTCATCCGACTTCACCAGTACCTTAATATGTTTATCCATGTAATAATCCAGTTCCAGACCGGTAAATTTATAATTTCCCACAGACGTTACCACCGTCCATTTCTCCATGGAGGTGACATTTGTCTGGCTGGCAATCACGGTCAGGTCGATTTCCTTTGTGCTGTCCCCCGCCAGCTTCTCTGCCATCGCAGAAACAACCTCCGCCCATTTCTCATTTGTAATGCCCTGGGAAGATTTGTTATTCTTCACGAAAGACAGCAGCTTCTTATCCGTAATGCCCATATTTTCATACAGATTTTCCAGTTTCTTATATGTAAATACCGATTCTGCCTCTTTTTTGGAAGGAATAAACTGTTTCTCGGTAAAATATTCCCGCTCATACAGCAGATTCATGTACGGCACATACCATTCCTCGTTCTTTGAAAAATGCCCTGCCGCACTCTCGCAGTCATCCCGGGTTGCGACCAGAAGTGCCACGGCACGCGCCGCCTGACCGGTGGTCACGAAATTTCCATCCGGACTTTTCTCCTTTCCTCCCATTCCCCTATACACCAGCACCAGTATAAGCACCGCAATACAGACAAATAACGCAGTGATCAATTTCTTATTCCGCACACAGTTCCTCCTTTAAAATAAAAGTTTTCAAATGCAAAAACAGACTGTCTTACGACAGTCTATCTCTTCTCTTATTGCACAAATCCCAAGATGCCGGTCCCGCACTTTTGAGTCCTAGCGAAGCTAGGTGGGCAACCGCAGCCAAACATTCTGAAGTCCACTCGCAGGAGGCTTTCCATCCTGTCAGCAATATAGGAATCCCGTTTAAACAAATGTAGGTTCAAAATATACGGGGTTATCGAACACCCCAGGAATCGTATCTCTTTATCATCTACTGATAGTATATCCTATTTTTAATATATTATCAAGATGTTTTTTTAGAACTGATAATTTTTAATAGAATTTCTTTTTCGTTCAATCCAGCATCGGTCAGAACCAGGTCGAATAATTCATTCAGAATCCTGCCCATCTCTGCACCCGGACCAATTCCGTACTCTGACAGAATCTTTCCATTGACTGCCAGTTCTTTCAGACTGAGTGCATCTCCATCGTCCACGATCTCCTGATACAGTCTCCGCACCTGCTCAAGCACCTGCGGATCTTCATTCCCGACTGCCTGGCGGAAATCCAGATAATCGAAGAAAATATCACTGCCTATGTTTACCGCCAGATGACGGATCGCTGATTTATCCGCACACAGCTTTTCCTGCCGGTATGCATGGTATTTTTCGCAGATCCGTATCGTCTTATTGTCGAATTTCAGACTTTTTAATACACCTTCATATGCAAGGCCGCCGAGAAACAGACTCCAGCGGACATAATGCTGCTTTGGCGATCGGCATAACTGTGCGAGCATATCCGCGAGGCTCTCCTGTGCCGGTACCTGCGGGCATCCGTCAAAGATCTCCGGAATAATTCCGGTGAAAAACAGAAGCTCTGCACGTTCCGGATGGTCGGACATAAGCAGCTTCTCCAGCTCTGCCTGTATTCTCTCACGGCTGATTTTCCGCAGACTCGGTGCTAATTCCGTCAATGCCTGCAGGGTTTCCTCTTCGATGGAGAAATCCAGGGCGGCACTGAACCGCACCGCTCTTAAAATCCGCAGGGCATCTTCCGTGAACCGCTCTTTTGCCACACCCACACAGCGGATAATGTGTGACTGCAGATCCTCCACTCCGTGGAATTTATCCACAATCCCGGTACGGTCACTGTATGCCATGGCATTGATCGTAAAATCCCGGCGCTTCAGGTCTTCTTCCAAACTCGGTGTGAAAATCACTTCTTTCGGGTGTCTGCCGTCCTCGTACTTTCCGTCAATCCGGTATGTCGTTACCTCATACCCTTCATGATGCATCATGACCGTAACCGTGCCATGTTCAATGCCCGTGTCAATGGTTCTGTGGAACAGTGCCTTGACCTGCTCCGGCTTTGCAGATGTGGTAATATCCCAGTCCTTTGGCTGTTTTCCAAGAAGGCTGTCACGCACACATCCGCCCACCGCATAAGCTTCGTAAGCGTTTTCTTCCAGAATCCCGATGATTCTCTTTACACTGTCCGGTAATATAATCTTCATTTTAGTATGCCTTGCCCCAGTAAACCATCTTCTTTGCAGGTTTTCCGCAGCATACGCATACATCGGATAACTGTTCCTGTGCAAATGGCATACATCTGGAAGTGGCAGTGGTTTCTTCTTTAATCTTGTCCTCACATGCCTGATCTCCGCACCACATAGCCTTGATAAATCCAGGCTTATTTGCTACGGCATCCTTGAACTCGTCATATGTGACAGCAACGCTGGTATGTGCATCTCTGTGCTTTCTTGCTCTCTCTAACATCTCATGCTGGATGGTTTCGAGTAATTCGCCAACCTTAGCCTGAAGTTCATCGAGGGAAACCGTTACCTTCTCTCCGGTATCTCTTCTTGCGATAATTGCCTGATTTGCTTCGATATCCTTTGGTCCAATCTCGACACGGAGCGGAATTCCTCTCATTTCCTGCTCTGCGAACTTGAATCCCGGACTCTTGTCCGTATCATCTACTTTTACCCTGAATCCTGACAATACTTCCTTTAATTCGTATGCCTTGTCTAACACGCCTTCTTTTTTCTGCATAATTGGCACAATCATTACCTGTACCGGTGCAAGCTTCGGCGGTAATACCAGTCCATTGTCATCACCATGAACCATGATAACTGCACCGATCAGTCTGGTGGTCATACCCCAGGATGTCTGATGTACATATTTTAACTTATTGTCTTTGTCTGTATACTGTATACCAAATGCCTTTGCAAATCCGTCGCCGAAATTGTGGCTGGTACCGGACTGCAATGCCTTACCGTCATGCATTAAAGCTTCGATGGTATAAGTAGCTTCTGCACCTGCGAATTTTTCCTTATCTGTCTTACGTCCGCGGATAACCGGAATAGCAAGGAAATCTTCACAGAAATCTGCATAGAGGTTTAACATCTGCTGTGTTCTTGCCTCTGCTTCTTCTGCTGTCGCATGTGCGGTATGTCCTTCCTGCCATAAGAACTCTCTCGAACGCAGGAACGGTCTTGTCTCTTTCTCCCATCTTACTACGGAACACCACTGGTTGTATACCTTCGGCAGGTCTCTGTAAGACTGGATATCGTCTTTATAAAAATCACAGAATAATGTTTCAGATGTAGGTCTTACACACATTCTCTCCTGTAATGGCTGTAAACCTCCGTGTGTTACCCATGCAACTTCCGGAGCGAAACCTTCTACATGATCCTTCTCTCTCTGTAAAAGACTTTCCGGGATAAACATTGGCATATACACATTCTGTACGCCTGTTTCCTTAAATCTTTTATCTAATTCATGCTGAATATTTTCCCAGAGTGCATATCCTGCGGGTTTGAAAATCATACATCCCTTTACACTGGAATAATCCATCAGTTCTGCTTTTTTTACCACATCGGTATACCACTGGGCAAAATCAACATCCATGGACGTAATTGCTTCGACTTTCTTATCTGATGCCATTTTAAAATCCTCCTAAATCTATATTGCCGGGGAAATATACCCCGGATGGTTGTCTTTCCGATCAATGACTGTTAAATTTTAGCATAATCCCGTGAAGTTGACAAGGTGTTGTGCGGAAAAGAAATAAAAAATTACCCTGCCATATTCGACAGGGTAATTTTTTTCACCGAAAAATATTTCCAGATTAATTATCTTGCATTTTTCTTTCTTGAAAATGCTACAGCACCTGCTGCTGCGGACATAACTGCTGCCAGAGCTGCTGCTGCCGGTGCCGCATTATCACCTGTCTTAGGGATGGATGCGTCCTTTGCTGCTGTAGTTGTTTCAGCCTTTGTTTCTTCCGCACCTGCAACGGTTTCTGTTGCTTTTGTTTCTGTTTCCGCAGTCTTTGTTAAATCAACTTTGGAAAGTACATAATCAGAGCAATGCGCAATTTCAAATGTAGCATAACCGTCTTTTACGATAACCTTTGCATTTACAAGTTCAAATTTTCCTGTTTCCGGATTAAAGTAATATAATCCCATGTCGTCAGCATCGTCAAATCCGACTTTTACTTTAATCTCAGCCTTACCAGGAAGTTCTCCTTCATGTCTGAAGTGAATAATCTCAGAATCTTCTGCCGCCTTTACTGCTGCAAGACCCTCTTCTACTTTCTTAACTGCATCCGCATCTTTTCCTTCGAGATCCTTGCTTGCTGCATCTGGATTAATCTTAAATGTTGTGATTGTCTTTGAAGTAAGTTCGGTATTGATGGTTGCAATACTCTCGTCCTCAACACTCCAGTAAATCACCTTGTTGGTAGCATTTACCGGTTTTACGGTTACCGGATAGTTGTATACACTGTCTGTCGGAATGGATACATCATCGCCAAGCTCGACACCTGTAACACCTACATAATCATCCGGAACTTCTGTTCCTGCTGTCTTTGCAATGATTTCAGAAGCATAGTCATTTAACTCAGCAGCAAAGTCAGTAGTCAGGTCAATAATCTTTCCATCTGTTTTCTCTGTTAAATCCTTGTATTCATCCTCTAACAGAATACTTTCTTCGCCTCCTAAATAGCTCTCTGTCTTATCATCCCATGTATAAGTCAGCTGTCCTTTGTGTGTAACTACTGTGGTACGGATTCCTTTTGCCTTTAACTGATCAATCACTTCATCCATGCCTTTATAGCCCCACTGGTTTGTCTCATTGATTGTAATTTAATAGGTAATTGCGAAACACTTAAATTTTTGTAAATGCATATGCAAATGAAACATTACACGAAGGCACGCTCTCGCTACATTCGGCTAGTAGCGGTACTAAGATGCTAAAATACAGCATCCAAGTACCGACTGCCTCATAGTACCTTCTTAGTAATTGTTCAATTTGCATATACAATAAAGATAAGTTATGAGTTTCGCAATTAACTATTGTAATTTAATTTTATTTTTTGAATTTTTGATAATTCTATTAAATTTTAGCACGATGAAGTGATAAATGCAAGATGTGACAGGGTGGTTTTTTTTCTTCCGTTGTACGACCTGTTTATTTTTTTAATACATCCATGATATACGATATAATATTTTCTTCTGAATTTAATCGATTCTTTATAAAGTAATTTTTTAATGAATTTTCATCTATCACTTCATTTCCAGGTTCGTCATCTCTGTATCCAATCCTTTTCTCAATCCACGGATCCTGAGAATGGCTTATCAATTCAAGTGTCTTAGGAGAATAAATTCCGAATGTTTTTATTACCAAATCTATTGCCTGCATCTCATCTTGTGAGAGTTTTGACAGCATACATCCATGTGTACTTTTTATTCCACTGTCAATCGGATTAAATTTATATTTTTTGTATTTATTATATATCTCCGGATATACATATCCATGCTGCCATGCCTGACATTCTTCCGATAATAATTTTTCTCCATTTAATGCATAATTAACTCCATTAGAAAAACCTAATAATTTCTCCAATGCCAGTGGCGTAACCTCCCCCAGTCTTGTAATAATATAATTAGCTACCTGATTAATTTTAGAATCTGAAATCTCTTTTAACGCAGAATATCTGACCATAAGCTTTCTATAAGCATTTTCTTTTAACTTATATTTATTCTCTTCTACTTTATTATAAAATTCCTCTTCATTATTTAAAAACTCATGTAATGTATCCGAATACTGTCTGGCAGGAATATATCCTTCAAAATACCTTTTTATCGTTGCCTTGCCAAACCCTGCAATATCCGCCAGTGCTTCTTTTCCAACATCATATTTTTCTAAAATTTCAACTATTTCCTGTTCTAAAATAATCCCTTTTAATTTCTTATATGCTTCTATCTTCTCTAATGATCTTCTTGTATTATAATCCAGATCTGTTGCAACTTCATGTCCACACTCCTTACAACGACCTACTTTAAAAATAAATTTAACAGATTCTCCTTTATAAGTTTCTTCAATTACTTCTTCTTTTTCTGTAAATTCTACTAAATCTTCACATTCGCTGCAGTAAGCTAAATTCTTGTCGTTCATAATTCCACCTACTTCTTTCATTTTTTGTTTTACTTTCTTTTCTGGTTTACTTATCTTTATGTTTTATATATATGTGGTATCCAGCATATGGAAACACTTCCATATGCTGTTAATATTCCTATTTTACTCTATTCTTATGAAATGATACAATAAAAACTTTCTTATATGGTATTTTTCTATTATTAATTTTAATATAAATTATCAATTTCTCTTTAACAATGCCACTATCATCAGCATCTCTTCTTCTCAATTCACAGGGATATTTAAATACATATAAATATTCTTGCGGCAATCCCTTTTCTAACCTCTTCTTAGCACCTTTTCCAACATCTTTTATCTTTCCTACAAAATTAGCTTCTTTCAAATCTTTTAAAATTATATTCTCATCCTCTGAATCAAATATATAGTCATCCGATAGTGCAGGATTCTCTTCTGTGGGAGCCTGTGGTTGATAATTCCTTTCATCAACAGCTCTTCTTAAGTCTTTTAACATCTCACTGAGTTCTGATTCAGAACAGTAAACATTTGGTTCCGCTGATACCTCTTCATCAATCGCATCAATAGGAAGCTTTGCCAGATGCCCTATTTTTTCTTCATTCATGCTTTACCTCTCTTTCTTAAGTGATACGTTTTCTTTATTTTTTATTTTTTCGTATCATTATTATAGCATAATAAAAAAAATTGTCAATCACAAAAATTACTTCTAAACACAAAAAAGGGCATCCAATATTTTCCCAGTCTTGGATGCTCTTTCTGTACATAATGGTTTACTTTATTTCCGGCACGTTCTGCGCCTGGCATTATTATAATATGCATCTGCTCAAAAATCAAGACCAAATCCTGTATTTTATAATACTGTCTTTCTATCTCAACTCCACGTCCCAGCCTGCCAGGTATCTTCGGATTAACGCACTATCCTGCAGATTAACTTTTCCATTGCCGTCTACATCTGCCACGCTTTCATCTATAGTAACGTCCCAGCCTGCCAGATATCTCCGGAGTAATGCACTATCCTGCAGATTGACCTTTCCATTGCCATCTATATCACCGGCAATTCTGACTACTTCTTCCTCAACGATTGCATATGTACTGAAATGATTGGTTTCAAATACCAGATAATCTCCTTCAATATGTGCTTTCATATTAGTTTTGCTTCCATCAGCTTCAATTCTGTAAATATTCAGCTTGCTTCTGTCATATCCCTGCGGAATAGGAACTGATACCTTTACAACACTTTCCGGCTGAACTACTTCATCTTTTTTCATCATATATATATCATATACTTTAAATTTATCTGATATAGCTGATAACGCATTCTGGGCTGCATTGTATTCTTCTCCTTCTGTTACCTGATAACTTCTCATCACAAATCCGCCGGAGCTTCCTGCATCTACTTTCACACCATTGTCAATAAGTTCATTCTGGGCATTTGTTGTATCAATCCGCAATACATTGCTATATGCACATTGTGCGGTCTGTACAATCTGTGTCAGGAAATTTCCGTATTTTCCTATTTTGAATACCAAATCCAATGAAGCCTTTGGAAAACCAGTAATCGTGATTAATTCATTGTACGCTTTCTGTTCTACAGAATATCCTACATCTATCATAGTATTAAGTATCAAGTCACCAATATTTATATCCAAAGTCTGGATAACCTTATTTAAACTTTCCGCAACTTCATTTACATGCTGTTTTGCATCACCCATTGTTGCACTTACTGAAAGTATGGTTCTTGCCTCTTTGACAAGGAAATTAAATGTTTCTTCTTTCATCTGAGAGGTAAATGTTTCCACAAGCTTATCTCTTAACGCAACTTCCATATTGTCGGATTTCTGTATATTACCTACCTCTTTCCATACAAATACAAGCATATCAACGAAATTATATACCGTACAATAAGCGGAATCATTGATGTTATTACTTACTTTTATATAACCGCCTCTTGGCACTGATATCGATATCGATGTTTTTTTGGTAAACCGTTCACTTTTAAACGATAGCATATTTTGCGTAAATGCATCCTGTAACAGAAGCAGTGATGAAAGCACCGTTCCTTTCAGGCTGGTAATATTATTACCTCCAAATTTATCTATTTTCTCACATTTGACCAGTTTACCATTACTGTCATACACCTCAACTACACCTATTACACTCGTCTCATTATATACATTCATTGTAACCAGATTATAATCGTCATTAATTATTTCCTGTTTAAAATCTGTAATATACATTCCTGATGTATAACAATTATACTCATCTTTTCCTTCCTTATATACAGGCATGGCATTTGCGGCTATATTAAAATAACCATCACTTACAGATATTGTTCCATAAGCTTTCTTTCCGGTTGCATTATCTGTTACAGTTAATGTAGCTGTTCCTTCATTCTTTGCCTTGATTGTAATTTTTGTTCCATTATCTGTATTCTCTATGTTTCCATAGTCTGCTACAGACGAATCTGATATAACAAACGAAAATCCTTCTTCTGACGCAGCCTGCTCACCATCTGTATACAAAGCTGCCAAAACATCTATTGTGTCTCCCGGTCTGAGGCTTGATAATGCTTTTTCTGAAAACAGACGAACCTCGTCAATTCCTTTTGCATCCCAGTTAATCCATGTGATTTTATCATGTGTTGCTATCATCTGCGCCCAGTTACCTTTTGTATTATCATAGTACGCATAAATGGATTCTGTATTTGGAAATACCTGGGCAGTTATTTCAGGGGCAGTTCCATAAAAATATATATTCTGGATTCTATCGCAATACTGGAATGCATATCCATCTATTGTCTTTAATGCAGCTGGCAATTTCAATTCTGTCAATCCGCTGCATTTATAAAATGCACGATATCCTATCGATGTTATATTTTCCCCAA
>ERZ791734.1757-NODE-1757-length-16420-cov-4.023404_pt1 | contig 16420 bp, 10 predicted proteins | sample MGYA00509953_ERZ791734 | MGnify/ENA primary metagenome ERZ791734 (study PRJEB30046, sample SAMN00792038) | human gut metagenome | study: EMG produced TPA metagenomics assembly of the A metagenome-wide association study of gut microbiota in type 2...
GACCGGGGCTTGCCGGGGCAGCGTACTGCAATGCGGCAGGCAGCATCGTCGCGGAAGCATCCAAGATCAATACCAAAGCCACCGAAAAAAAGTTCCGTCCGCAACGCATTCGGGCGCTGCGGACGGAATGGCGTCCGGAAAGAATGGATCGTGTTATTCGATCTCCATCAGAACGGCGTCGGTAGCCACGGTCTGCCCCTGACGGACCAGAATCTGCTTGACCGTACCGGCGAAATCGCTCGTGATGGCGTTCTCCATCTTCATCGCTTCGAGAACGGCGACCTCCTGTCCGGCCTTCACCGCGTCGCCGACCTTCACTTTGAGTTCGATGATGCGGCCCGGCAGCGGAGCCGTCACGACGTTGCCCGTGATCACGGCCTGCGTCTCTCCGGCGGGCGTCTCCCCGGCCTTGGCGGCAGGTTCGGCCGGCTTCGAAGCCTCGTAGGCCTTCACCTTCATATTGGTCAGGAACGTCTTGGCGACCAGCGGGAACAACTCCAGCAGCAGCACCTCCTTTTCATCGGCGGCGAGCTTCACGCCTCCGGCTTCGGGAAGCTCGGGATTGGGCTGCATCTGGTATTTCGAGGTGTCGTAGGGAGTCTCCTCGCGCACGCCGCAGATCTTGAACCGGAACTCGGGGTCGATCTTCACCGGCGTCTTGCCGTACTCGCCCTTCACGAGGCCCACGAACTGCGACGACTTGTTGGTGTACATCGGACGTCCGGCCTTCTCGTCGAGGGCGCAGTTGACGGCCTGCGCACCCACGATCTGCGAGGTGGGGGTCACCAGCGGCGGCAGACCCGCGGCCAGGCGCACCGAAGGGATCAGCTCCATGGCGCGGGGCAGGATCTCCTCGGCCTTGAGCTGCTTGAGCTGGGCCACCATGTTCGAATACATGCCGCCGGGAATCTCGGCCTTCTGCACCAGTTCGTTCGGAGCCGGGAACCCGAAATAGGCCTCGATCTTGCGGCAGGCGTCGATCGTGGCGTTCTCGTCGTCGTGCTGCGCCGCGGCGATCGCCCGGTCGAACAGGGCGTCGATCTCGGCGGGAAGCGTGTCGGTCACCGGGTTGAACGCCTTCGGCTCGGGTTTCTCGACGCCGAAGACCGACTGGTTCAGCTCCTTGCGGATGTCCCGCAGCTGGGTGTTGATCTTGGCCACGGCCTCCATGTTCACGCCCGTTTCGATGCCCAGCTTCTTGCAGAAAACATGGATCAGCTCGATGGCCGGGGCGCCCGTGCCTTCGGCGAAGTACCAGCAGTTGGTGTCCACGACGTCGACCCCGGCGATGATGGCCGAAAGCACCGAAGCCAGTCCGTAGCCCGGCGTGCAGTGGGTATGGAAATCGACGGGAACCGAAAGGTTCTTCTTCAGCAGGCGCACCAGCGTGGCGACGCGGCGCGGCGGAATCAGACCCGACATGTCCTTGATGGTGATCATGTCGGCGCCCAGTGCGGCCATCTGGCGGGCCTTGTCGAGGAAATAGGCGTCGGTGAAGACCGGTTTGGGGGCCGATTTGCCCGTCAGCCTGGCCCAGAAACCCGGTTCGGGGTATTTCGGGTCCACGGTGTAGCAAACCGCACAGTCGGCGATGCCGCCGTACTGCTTGACGTATTTGACGGTCGATTTCACGTTGTCGACGTCGTTCAGGGCGTCGAAGATCCGCATGATGCCCAAACCGCTCCGGATCGAGTTGCGGCAGAAGCCGTCGATGATTTCGTCCGTATAGGGCGAGTAGCCGAACAGGTTGCGGCCGCGCGAAAGGGCCGTGAGTTTCGAGACATCGCCCACTGCCTTGTGGATGGTTTCGAGGCGCGTCCACGGATTCTCGTCGAGATAACGCATCACCGAGTCGGGGACGGCGCCGCCCCACACCTCCATCGCATAGAAATTGGCATCTTTGTAGAACGGCAGGCAGCGGTCGATCTGCTCCTGGTTCATACGCGTCGCGAAGGACGACTGCTGGCCGTCACGCAACGTAAGGTCTCTGATTTTGAGATTTCTCGCCATTTTGTAATATCATTTAAGGGTTCTTTGGCACGAATCCATTGTTATTCGAATAACAAAGGTAATAAACCCTCACGAATATGCAACTTTTTTCCGGGGAATTTTCAGGAAAAACGCCCCGGCCGCTTTCTTTCCGTAAAAAAGACGGGAAACAGAACGATCATCCGCCCGATCTGCCGCCGGGCTGGAACAGTTCCCGGTCGGGAAGCCCGTCGAGGTATCTGCGTTTGAAGACATTGACGCAGAAGACAAACATCGCCAGCATCAGCGGCCCGAAGATGACGCCCATAAAGCCGAAGAGCGACAGACCGATGAAGACCCCGAAAATGGTGATGAGCGGGTGCACGTCGGCCATCTTCTTCTGCATGACCATCCGCACGAGGTTGTCCACCTGCGTGACGACCAGCGTGCCGTACATCACCAGCCCGACGCCCTGCCCCCAGTTGCCGTCGAGGCTCATGTAGGCCGCCAGCGGCAGCCACACGAGGGCCGTGCCGACGATGGGCAGAATCGTGGCGAAGCAGGTCAGCACGCCCCAGAAAAGCGGCTCGGGAACGCCGAAGGCCAGGTAACCGACATAGGCCACCACGCCCTGCGAGACGGCCAGCAGCGGAATGACGATGGCGTTCGAGCGCACGATCATGTGGATTTCGCGCATCACGCTGCGCGCCGCGCAGCGGTCGAACGGCAGGATTTCGCGGCAGTAGGTCTCCATGCGCAGGCCCCCGATCAGCATGAAATAGAGCACGAAGAGCAGCACGACGAGGTTGACGGCGAAATTCACGATGCCGCCCACGAGCCACTGCCCCGCCCTGGGAAGGTAGCCCAGCACCGATTGCAGGTTGCTCTCGGACCAGAGGTCGTAGCCGGTTTTCTGCTGGATGAGTCCGGCGACGTGCCGGACGGGCGTGATGACCGACTGCGGATCGAGGGCCACGCCCTGGATTTTGTCGACGACCATCCAGACGATCAGGCTGATCGGAACGAGGAAGAAGAAGATCGCCTCGCCGAGCAGCAGCGACGCCGCAAGGCTCCGCCGCCACCGCCGCCGTTCGCTCAAGAACCACATCTGACGCCGCAGCAGCACGTAGATCGTCACGGCCCCCAGCAAGCCGCCCAGAAACGGCGTCAGCTCGGCGAAGATCGTGAGACCCAGCCCCGCGATAAGCACGAAAAGCGAATAACGCCAGTATTTTTCACGCACCGAAAGCATACCCCGGCCCCGCGCAAGGAACGTGCCGCAGGCTTCCGGACCGGGAGGCCGGAATGTTGAAATATCGTCGACTGAAAATTTGCGCTATTCTATTGCGGCTCACAAATATTTGATATATATTTGCGCCATGGAAAGAATGGCCGAAATCGTCTGCACAGACACCCCGGAAATGAGTTCCCACGATTGGCGAAAAGCTCTTTCAGGACACACATACGACTGACGAGGGATGTTCCTGCAACGGGAATGTCTCTCGCCGTTTTCTCAAAACGGCCGAATCCGGAAACCGAAACGCCGCGAAAAAGGAAACAAACGATCCATCTACAACGAAACCCAAAAAAATCCCTTATTCACAAAAACCAACGTTTATGAAGAAATTTTTCCTTCTCATGCTCTCGGTCTTCGCATTTTGCGCAGCCGATGCGCAGGTGACGACTTCGGGAATGAACGGCACGGTGACCGACGCCGACGGACAGCCGCTCGCCGGCGCCACGGTCATCGCCGTGCACACCCCTTCAGGCACGCAGTACGGCGCCGTGAGCGACAAGAACGGCGGCTACAACCTGCAAGGACTGCGCACGGGAGGTCCCTACACGGTGACCTTCTCGTTCGTGGGCTGCCAGAGCGTCGAATTCCCGGGACTGATGCTGTCGCTGGGCCAGACCCTCAAGCGCGACGCTTTCCTCAAGGACAGCCAGCAGCTCGAAGCCGTGGTCATCACGGCCGACGGCAAGAACAGTTCGATGAACGTCAACCGCGCAGGGGCGGTCACCAGCATCTCCAACGAGCAGATCGAACTGATGCCTACGGTCAACCGCAGCATGAACGACATCATGCGCCTCACGCCGCAGGCCTCGTCGACCACCTCGGGACTGGCCATCGGCGGCGGCAACTACCGCCAGTCGTACGTGACGGTCGACGGCGCGGCGTTCAACAACATGTTCGGCATCGGCGGCAACCTGCCCGCAGGCGGTTCGCCCATTTCGCTCGACGCGCTGGAGCAGGTGTCGGTGTCGATAACCCCCTTCGACGTGCGCCAGAGCGGATTCACGGGCGGAGCGATCAACGCCGTCACCAAGTCGGGAACCAACGACCTGAAGGTCTCGGCCTACCTCTACTCCAAGAGCGACCAGCTCCAGGGCGACAAGTACGACGGCGGCAAACTGTCGCTGAGCGAGATGCGGAACAACACGCTCGGATTCAGCGTCGGCGCCCCGATCGTCAGGAACAAGCTCTTCGTGTTCGCCAACTTCGAGCGCGAGTGGAACACCACGCCGGGCAACTCCCGGCTGGCCCGCACGAGCGAAAGCCAGGATTTCGGCAAAGCCCTGCAATACAACCGCCCGACGACCGCGAAACTCGACGAGATGAGCCGGTTCCTGATCGACAACTACGGCTACAACCCCGGTGCCTACCAGAACTATTCGGTGAAGACGCCCGGCTACAAGCTCATGGCACGCGTGGACTGGAACATCAACCGCAACCACGCGCTGAACGTGCGGTTCAGCCGGACGCAGAACAAGTATTCGTCGGCCCCGTCGTCGTCCATTTCGCCGCTCAACGCCGGCAAAGTGTACGACAAGGACGTTTACGGCCGCACCTCGGTCTACGCCATGTATTTCGGGAATTCGCGCTACTATCAGGAGCAGAACTTCACGTCGGTGGCCGCCGAACTCAACTCCCGCTTCATGGACAGCCGCCTGACGAACACGCTGCGCTACACCTATTCGCACCAGTACGAGCCGCGCAGCTACGACGGCGGCATCTTCCCGACGGTGGACATTCTGGAGCCTGCCGAGAACGGCGCGAGCGCCCTGTACGCCTCGTTCGGACTCGATCCCTTCACCGAAGGCAACCTGCGCGAAGTGTCGACGCACATCCTAACCGACGAGATCGGCTACACGCTGGGCAAGCACCGGCTGGTGGCCGGTTTGCAGTTCGAGCACAACCTGACCACGAACGGCTACTTGCAGGGCGGCGCGGGATACTACGTCTACGAAAGCTGGGACGACTTCAAGAACGACAAGGCCCCGCTGGCGTTCCGCATCGCACACGGCAACAACGACGCATTGTCGCAGGCGTTCCCCCAGTTCTCCCACATGCAGTACTCGGTCTACCTGCAGGACGAGATCAACGTAAGCGAGCGTTTCAAGGCGACGGTCGGAGTGCGTTTCGAGGTTCCGGTCTATCCGTCGATCTCGGGCAACGAAAATAAGGACTTTACGGAGATCTTCGCCGACCACGGCGGCTACAAGACCTCGGATATGCCCAAGGCGCGTCTGTCGGTGGCCCCCCGCGTGGGCTTCAACTGGGACATGACCGGCGAGCGCAAGTATATCCTCCGCGGAGGTACGGGCGTGTTCAACGGCCGCCTGCCGTTCGTATGGCTCGTATCGGTGGCCGGAAACAGCAACACCATCCAGAACGGACTCACGCTTTACAGAAACGAAAAGGGCGACAACATGCCCAAATTCCACACCAATGTCAAAGACATGCTGGAAGACGTGTACAAGGGAACCTACAAGGGACATGACCTGGCGGCCAACACGCAGCCGACCATTCTGGACAAGAACCTCAAAATGCCTTCGACGTGGAAAAGCTCGCTGGCGCTGGACCTGAAACTTCCGGGCGACGTCAACCTCAATATCGAGGGGATCTACAACAAGGACTTCAACTCGGTGACCGTCACCAAACTCGGCATGGTCGAGAAAGAGGGCGGCATCCGGCTCCCGGGCGAACCCGAGGCGCGCACCTATTGGGAAAGCGGCAATATCAGGAATAAGGACGGCGAGACCGTCAATCCCTACCTGATCAACAACACCGACGACGTGGACGGCTACTACGCTTCGGTCTCGGCGCAGGTGTCGAAAACCTGGGGCTTCGGTCTCTCGCTGACGGCGGCCTACACCTATTCGAGCGCCAAGAACGTGATCGACGGCATCGGCGACCAGGTGACCTCGGCATTCAGCACCAACACGTTCAACAAGAACGGTTCGAACGTGCCCGAACTGGGTTACGCATCCTACGTGTCGCCCCACCGCATCCTGCTCAACGTCGGCTACCGCCTCGCGCACAAGAGCGGCGCGTCGAACTTCGGGCTTTACTACGAGGCGTTCCGCCAGGGATATATCGGTTCGTACTCCTATTCGCGCTACTCCTACACGATGTACGTGCAGAGCGGCAAGTACCAGAACCCCGTGACGAACGACCGCGGCGCGGTGAACCTGATCTACATTCCGACCCGCGAGGAACTCGACGGCATGCCGTTCACGTCGGACGAGAACAGGGAGGAATACTGGAAATTCATCCGGAACGACGACTATCTCTCGAAGCACACCGGCGAATACTCGAAGCGCGGCGGCGCCGTGATGCCCTGGCAGCACATGCTGAACTTCCGCTTCTCGCAGGACTTCTACGTCAACGTCAAAGGCCGGCGCAACACGATTTCGCTGGGACTCGATGTCAACAACATCGCCAACATGCTCAACCGCGACTGGGGCAACGTAAAACGGATCAGCACGACCAACATCCTGAAATACGAGAACGGCGCCTACACGTTCAACAAACCCACATGGTCGAAGTACGCCGGCACGATTTCGACCTGGTCGGCGATGTTCAGCATCCGCTACACCTTCAACTAATCTCCCGGAAGAGGCTCAAAAAGGAAGAGACCGGTTTGCGCCGGTCTCTTCCTTTTGTTTATATGCAGTCCGATTGCAACAACCGCCGGCGCAGGGCGTCGCACGCCGCGTCGGGATCGCGGTGATCGAAGACGAAGCCGTGAATGCCCAGAGCGGCGGCCGCCTCGATGTTCATCTCCCGGTCATCGATGAAAAGCGTCTCGGAAGGGGTCAGGCCATAGCGTTCGAGCAGAATCTCGTAGATGCGCGGCTCGGGTTTCACGGTGTGCTCCTCGCAGGAGACCACCTCGCCGTCGAAAAGCCCGTAGACGGGGAAGCGGCGCAGGAAGTCGATAAACTCGCGCGACATGTTCGAAAGCACGTAGAGCCGGTAGCCCGCCGCTTTCAGGTCGCCGACGAGCCGTTCGGTCGGCTTCACGGGTTCCTGCAGATCGACGGCCAGCCGAAGGACGGCGGCACAGGTCTCCACGGGGCGGCCGGTCATCCCGCTGATGGTGGCGGTCACCTCTTCGAGTATTTTTATAACCCGTCCAGCGTCGACGTGCCGCGGTCGTACTCCTCCCAGAAGAGCGGCATGCGCGGGGCGCGGAGAAAACTGAAAAATTCGAGCAGTTCGGGGGTGCACTTGCTTTTATCACGGGCGAAAAGAACTCCGCCAAGGTCAAAAACGATGTTTTTCATAGGGACAAAGATACTAAAAAGTCGAATGGGGCGCAACACAAAATCGCGCGCAACTCCGTAAAACCTTCCGACTGGTAAAAGGATCGTTACGCCCCCAAAGATACGAAAAATTTTGTTGGTGCGGGATTTGCAGGGTGTCCGGAAAACAATCAAGCCGATGAATCACGGTATAAGCATCCTTTTCCGCGCCATTCCGCTCGCAATGGCCGCCTTCTGCTTCGCTTACGGAGCCTATATTTTCGCGGCCGGAACCGACGCGGCGCGCCTGACGGCAGGTCCCGTCGTCTTCTACCTCGGGTCCATCTGCATCGCGCTCTACTGCACCGCCGCAACGATCATCCGCCAGATCATCGGGACCTACACGGCGGCGGCGAAGTACCTCTTCCCGGCGATCGGCTACACGTTCGCCGTGCTGACGCTCATCAGCGGCGCATTCATCATCGCCTCGCACTGGCCCGGCGCGCTGGTCACCGGACACGTCGTCTGCGGACTGGGGCTGATCACGGCTTGCGTGGCCACGGCGGCGACCTCGTCGACACGCTTCAGCCTGATTCCCAAAAACTCCGCCGACGACTCCTTCTCGGTCAACCCGGCCGGATTCACCCGCGCCGAGTCGTCGCTGCTGATCTTCATCGTCTCGGCAATCGCCGCCATCGCCTGGGTCTGGTGCATCCTGCTCTATGTGCGCGGAACGCTTCCGGCACACATCGTCGCCGGGAGCGTGATGTTCGGAATCGCCTGCGTCTGCACGTCGCTCATCGCGCTGGTCGCCAGCATAGCCCGCCAGGCCCGCGGCAGCTACACGATGGCCGAGAAAGGCAAATGGACGGGACTCGTGCTGACGATGGGTTCGCTGGCATTCGTGCTGGGGCTGATCCTGATTTTCGCCTATTGGGATCATCCGATCAACTTCGTGGGATTCGTGCTGATCGGTCTGGCGCTGATCTGCTGGAGCATTTCGAGCAAGGTGATTCTGCTGGCGAAAATCTGGCACGCCGACTTCCCGCTGGCCAACCGCATTCCGATCATCCCCGTGCTGACGGCGCTGGCATGCCTGTTCCTCGCGGCGTTCCTCTACGAGGAGGCCGCATTCCAGGCCAAATTCTTCGTCCCGGCGCGTGTGCTGTCGGGATTCGGCGCCATCTGTTTCACGCTCTACTCCATCGTCTCGATCCTCGAAAGCGGAGCCAGCAAGAAGTAATTAAAAATTCATTTTAAGGAAGAGCAGATTTTGCGCCCCTATTTTTGATCAGTGCGACGCAGATGCAAAAGCACCTATCGTGATTTTTGATTATCGCGGAGCAGATTTCGGCTTAACGCAGTTCGGCCCGGACGGGACATACAGAGGTATTTCCCGTTCGGGCCGGACAAGGCAGGGCGAAAGGCGCCCGTGAGAATCGAAAATCAGAATAAATGGAAGGCGACCGTAAGCCCCGCCATCACGATCGCGACCATCGACATCAGTTTGATGAGAATGTTGAGCGACGGACCCGACGTATCCTTGAAGGGATCGCCGACCGTATCGCCCACGACCGTGGCCCGGTGGCAGTCGGAACCCTTGCCGCCGAAATGCCCCTCCTCGACCATCTTCTTGGCGTTGTCCCAGGCGCCCCCGGCATTGGCCATGAAGACCGCCAGCACGAAACCGGAACTCAATCCGCCGACCAGAAGGCCCATTACGCCCGCCACCCCGAAGACCAGTCCGACAACGACCGGAGCGGCGATGGCCAGCAGGCTCGGAAACAGCATCTCACGCTGCGCACCGCGGGTCGAAATGGCGACGCAGCGCGCGTAGTCGGGCGTTCCCTCGCCCGTGAGGATGCCCTTGATCTCGCGGAACTGGCGGCGCACCTCCTCGACCATGCTCTGCGCGGCGCGGCCCACGGCGTTCATCGTCAGCCCGCAGAAGAGGAACGACATCATCGCGCCGATGAAGACGCCGATCAGCACCGTGGGGTTCATCAGCGACACGCGGTAATATTCCATGAAATCGAGAATCGAGGCGTCCTGCACGAAGCGCATCGTCCCGTCGGACATTTCGAGCATCGTCACCCCGTTGTGGATCAGACCGATGCGGATCTCCTCGATATAGGAGGCCAGCAGCGCGAGGGCCGTCAGGGCCGCCGATCCGATGGCGAAGCCCTTGCCCGTGGCGGCCGTGGTGTTGCCCAGCGCGTCGAGCGCGTCGGTGCGTTTGCGGACCTCGGGGCCGAGGCCGCTCATCTCGGCATTGCCGCCCGCATTGTCGGCGATAGGCCCGTAGGCGTCCGTGGCCAGCGTGATGCCCAGCGTCGAGAGCATGCCCACGGCCGCAATGCCGATGCCGTAGAGACCCATCGACATGTTCTGCGGAGCCATCATGTTCTCGATGTCGAAGCCGATGGCGCAGAGGTAGGCAAGGATGATCGCCACGCCGATCGTCACGACGGGGATGGCCGTGGAGATCATTCCCGAGCCGATGCCGGCGATGATGACCGTCGCAGGGCCTGTCTGGGCGCTCCCGGCGATCTTCTGCGTCGGTTTATAAGAATGGGAGGTGAAGTATTCCGTGGCCTGCCCGATGACAATGCCCGCCACGAGGCCCGTGATGACCGAGAACGAGAGTCCGACCCAGTTCTCGACGCCCAGCAGGCAGAGGATGCCGAACGTGGCGGCGGCGATCAGCAGCGAGCTGAAATTGACGCCCACGCCCAGCGAACGGAGCAGTTCGCGCATCGTGGCCCCCTCCTTCGTGCGCACGAGGAAGATGCCGAGGATCGAGAGCAGGATGCCCACCGCGGCGATCAGCATCGGGGCCATCACGGCCTTGATCTGCAACGCCTCGGAACCGGCCGAGGAGAAGGCCGCGGCGCCCAGCGCCGCCGTGGCGAGGATCGAACCGCAGTAGCTCTCGTAAAGGTCGGCGCCCATGCCGGCCACGTCGCCCACGTTGTCGCCCACGTTGTCGGCGATGGTCGCGGGATTGCGCGGATCGTCCTCGGGGATGCCCGCCTCGACCTTGCCCACCAGGTCGGCGCCCACGTCGGCCGCCTTGGTGTAGATGCCGCCGCCGACACGCGCGAACAGAGCCTGCGTCGAGGCGCCCATGCCGAAGGTCAGCATCGTCGTGGTGATGACCACGAGCTTCTGCGGCCCGGCGACCTCGACGAAATGGTTCAGAATGACGTACCAGAACGAAATGTCGAGCAGGCCGAGGCCCACGACCACCAGTCCCATCACCGCACCGCTGCGGAATGCGACCTTCAGGCCGCGGTCCAGCGACTGCCGCGCGGCATTGGCCGTACGGGCCGAAGCGTAGGTCGCGGTCTTCATGCCGAAGTAGCCCGCAAGCCCCGAGAAAAAGCCGCCGGTGATGAAGGCGAAGGGAACCCAGCCGTTCTGCACCCCGGCGCCGTAGGCCAGCCAGGCGAAAAACAGCGCCAGCACCGCGAAGACGATGCCGACGACCTTGTACTGCTGGCGCAGGTAGGCCATGGCGCCCTTGCGCACGTGCGCGGCGATCTCGCGCATGCGCGGCGTACCCTCGTCCTCGCGCTTCATCAGGCGGTAAAACGCCCATGCGAAGGACAGGGCGACGACGGACGCGGCAGGCACGATCCAGAAAATCGAAGGAATGTTCATATCATAAATTATAGTTAGTTGGTTGTATGCCTCTGCAAACTAATCAAGTAAGGTGAAAACAAATATAAGAAAATATCCCGGCCTCAAAAAGCCGGGCTGTTTGGTTCCGGGATTTTCCCGCTTATTTCTTCTGCTCTTTCAGCAGGTCGCGGATTTCGGTGAGCAGCAGCTCCTCCTTCGTCGGTGCGGGCGGTTCGGGAACGGGAGCCGGAGCCTCTTCCTTTTTCTTCATCAGCCGGTTCATCAGCTTGACCATCAGGAACACGCAGAGCGCCAGGATCGTGAAATCCACGCACTGCTGGATGAATGCGCCGTAGTTCCAGTAGATCGGTTCTGCCGCTGCGGCAGCCTGCGCGGGATCGCCTCCTCCGGTCACCATGTCGCCCACAGAGTGCATGGCGTTCGACGTCACGTCGCGGACTTTCGAGATGTCGAGCCGCAGCTGCGAGAAGTCGGTGTTTCCGATCAGCGCGCCGATGGGCGGCATCAGGATGTCGTTCACGAGCGACGATACGATTTTGCCGAACGCGCCGCCGATGATCACGCCGACGGCCATGTCCATTACGTTGCCTTTGAGGGCAAACTCCTTGAATTCTTTGAGAAATGCCATATCGTTTAAGGGTTTGATGTATAATTAGTAGCAAAAATAACTGTTTTTTCCGGAAATCCAATACGACATACGATCTTCCGCATCCTGTTTTCGGGTTTATAAAATCCGCGCTTACCCGCCTTCGTGTCCGTCTTTTTTTATACCTTTGTAATTCGAACCCAAATACAAGTTATGACTCCTGCCGCCGTTACCGCCACCGTCCTGGGCTACATAGCCGTCCTTTTCGCCGTCGCATGGGCCTCGGGCCGCCGTGCCGACAACGCCGGCTTCTTCACCGGCAACCGCCGCACCCCGTGGTACATGGCGGCTTTCGCCATGATCGGCGCCGCGATGTCGGGCGTGACCTTCATTTCGGTCCCCGGCTCGGTCGCCGCCGACTCGTTTTCCTACATGCAGATGGTCGCGGGCTTCACGGTGGGGCAGCTGATTGTGGCTTTCGTCCTGATTCCCACGTTCTACCGCCTGCGGGTCGTCTCGCTCTACGAGTACCTCGATAACCGTTTCGGCGTAAAGTCACACCGCACCGGGGCGTGGTTTTTCTTCATTTCGAAGATGCTGGGCGCCGCGCTGCGCGTCTATGTGGTCTGTGCCGTGATGCAGCTGCTGGTCTTTTCGCACTACGGCTTCCCGTTCTGGGGCAACGCCCTCGTCACGATGTTTTTCGTCTGGCTCTACACCCGGCAGGGCGGCGTCAAGTCGCTGATCTGGACCGATACGCTCAAGACTTTCTGCCTCGTGGCGAGCCTCGTGCTGTCGATCGTCTTCATCATGCGGGGGCTGGGCCTTTCGTTCGCCGATACGGCCCGCGAGGTTTCCGCTTCGCCCATGTCGCGCATTTTCTTCTTTGACGATCCCGCTTCGGACCGCTATTTCTGGAAAATGTTCGCCGCGGGTATCGTCCTGCTGGTGGCCATGACCGGACTCGATCAGGACATGATGCAGCGCAACTTGAGCTGCGCCACGCCGCGCGACTCGCAGAAGAACATCGTGCTGACGGCTGTGAGCCAGATTTTCGTGATCTTTCTGTTCCTCGTGCTGGGCGTGCTGCTCTATTTGTACATGGAGCGCAGCGGCATGGCCGCACCCGCCAAGAGCGATCAGGTCTTTTCGCTGGTCGCTGTCGAAGGTGGATTGCCGCTTATCGTTGGCATTCTGTTTGTTGTAGGACTTATTTCAAGTACTTATTCAGCTGCCGGGTCGGCCCTCACGGCTCTCACGACCTCTTTCACGGTGGATATGCTCGAAGGCACGAAACGCTATGGCGACGCACGCCTCACGCGCATCCGCCGCGGGGTCCACGTGGCGATGGCGCTCGGGATGGCCGGCGTGATCCTGGCCTTCGAGTACTGGGCCGACGACAGCGTCATCAATCTGGTCTACAAGGTCGCCAGCTATACCTACGGTCCGATTCTGGGCATGTTCGCCTTCGGGATGTTCACGCGCCTGAAGGTCCGCGACCGCTGGATGCCGCTGGTGGCCCTCGCGGCCCCGGCATTGAGTGCGCTGGTGCAGTGGTGGGCGCTGAAGACCTGGGATTATCAGATTGGTTTCGAACTGTTGATTTACAATGCCGCCTTTACGATGATCGGCATGCTGCTGCTTGTGAAACGCCATGAAAAATAAGGTTTTATACACTCTTATCTCACTCTTTGCTTTAGGTAATGTCTCCGCCGCGGAAATCGGTTCCGCGACGCGGCAGGAGATCGGCCGGACCCTTTCGCGCATCGTTTCGCGCGAGGTGACGAGCGGTTACCAGAAACCGGAGCCGATCACCGTGCGCGTTCAGGCCGTCAAGGCCTCGCGCAGCCGGGTGCGGATCTACGCCACGGCGGCGTTGGCCAACTATCCCTTCCGCGAGGAGAACCTGCGGGCCATGCGCGACTCGGTGCGCGCCCTGCTGCCGCATGAGTTCCGTAAGGCCGCCGTCGAACTTTACACCGACGGTCGTGAGGCCTCCGAGTTGATTCCGCTGGCCTGCCGCAACGCCACGCAGCTGCGCAAAGCGGTCGATAAGAAGAAGATCGTGCTTTTCACCAACCGCTCCGGGCGTCCGCTCGTGACGCGCCTTTCGGCTCCCGAGACCCCCGGACGGGGACTTTCGGGACGCCATATCGCCCTGTGGCAGAGCCACGGACGCTATTTCGACCAGACGGAGAACCGCTGGAAATGGCAGCGTTCGGCGCTCTGGCAGACCTGCGAGGACCTCTATACGCAAAGCTATGTCTTGCCGTACCTGGTTCCGATGCTCGAAAACGCCGGGGCATGCGTGCTGCTGCCGCGCGAACGCGACGTGCAGAAATACGAAGTGCTGGCCGACAACGACAACGCCGGGCAGTATGCGGAGGAGGGGGCGTGGGAGAGCGGCGGCGCGGGCTTCGCGCACCTCCGGCAGGTCTATCATACGGGCGAAAATCCCTTCCGCGACGGCACGACGCGCCGTGTGCGGACCGTGACCGGCGGGGCCACGGGCCGTGCCGTGTGGCAGGCCGACATTCCCGAACGGGGCGAATATGCGGTTTATGTGAGCTACGAATCGACGCCCGAAAGCGCCGACGACGCGCATTATACGGTCCGCCACCTCGGCGGCGAGACCTCGTTTGCCGTCAATCAGACGATGGGCGGCGGGACGTGGATTTACCTCGGGCGTTTTCCCTTCGCCGCCGGACGGCAGGAGGTCGTGACCCTTTCGAACCGTTCGCGGGCGGGCGGGCGCATCGTCTCGGCCGACGCGGTGAAGATCGGAGGCGGCTACGGCAACGTGGCCCGCACGTCCTGCGACTCGCTGCGCCTGCCCGGCGCGGAGCATGCCGGGGAGACCAGCGGTTACCCGCGTTTCTGCGAGGGGGCGCGCTACTGGCTTCAGTGGGCGGGATTTCCGGAAGAGGTCTATACGCCGAAAAACAACACCGACGACTACAAGGACGACTACATGTCGCGCGCCCATTGGGTCAATGCCCTGATGGGCGGCTCGGAGCGTCTGCCCGACTCCGCGGGGCTGCGCATTCCGGTCGACATGGCGCTGGCGTTCCACTCCGACGCCGGGGTGCGCGACGGCGACGGCATCATCGGCACGCTGGGCATCTTCTTCACCCGCGAGAACAAGGGCAAATTCCAGGGCGGGGCCGACCGCTACCGTTCGCGTGACCTGACGGACCTCGTGCAGACGCAGATCGTCGAGGATATCCGCCGCACCTGCGAACCGGCCTGGAGCCGCCGCGGGATGTGGAACCGCGCCTACTACGAAGCGCGCGTGCCGGGCGTCCCGACGATGCTGCTCGAACTCTTGTCGCACCAGAATTTCGCCGACATGCGCCTGGGGCACGACCCGCGCTTCAAGTTCCTCGTGAGCCGGGCTGTTTACAAGGGTATCCTGCGTTATGTCAGTTCGCAATACGATCTGCCCTATGTGGTCCAGCCGCTGCCGGTCGAGGCTTTCGCCGCGGAATTCGCCGCCGCCGGCGAGGTCGCGCTCTCGTGGAGCCCGGCGATGGACCCGCTCGAAGCGACCGCCGCGCCGACGGGCTATGTGGTCTACACGCGCGTGGACGACGGCGGTTTCGACAACGGCCGTTATGTCGACAAACCCCGCCTGACCGTCCGGCAGGAACCGGGGCGCATGTACAGTTACCGGGTCACCGCCGTCAACGAGGGCGGCGAGAGCTTCCCGAGCGAGACGCTCGCGGCCTGCCGCGTGCCCGACGAAAAGGGCTGCGTGCTGATCGTCAACGGGTTCGACCGCGTGAGCGCCCCGCAGAGCGAACGGAACGATTCGCTGGCCGGATTCCGCATGGACCTCGACGGAGGCGTTGCCGACCGGCAGGACATCGCCTTCATCGGAGCGCAGCGCGTCTTTGACCTCGCGCAGGCCCGCTGCAACGTCGACAGCGTCGCCCTCGGGGCCTGCGCGTGCGACTGGGAGACCGACGTGATCGGCGGCAATACGTTCGACTATCCGGCCCTGCACGGGCGTTCCGTCGCGGCGGCGGGCTACTCGTTCTGCTCGGCGTCGGCCCGGGCCGTGGAGCGGGGCGAGGTGTCGCTCGAAGCCTATCCGGCCGTCGACCTGATTCTGGGCAAGCAGCGCACCACGCCGCTGGGCCGCGGTGTGTGCGAGGCGGCCTTCCGGACCTTTCCGCCGGAGTTGCAGGCCGTCCTGCGGCGTTATCTGGCCGGCGGCGGAGGGCTTTTTGCATCGGGAAGCTACGTGGCGGCCGACCTCTGGGCCGAAGGGACCCCGGAGGAGGGGCGCGCGTTCGCCCGGGAGGTGCTCCGCATCGACTCCGACGGGGGACATCCCTCGGACCGCGGACGGGTGCGGGTTATGACTTCGGACGCGTCGTTTTCGCGCGGCGAATACCGCTTCAATACCGAGTACCGCCGCGACCGTTACGTCGTCGAGCGGGCCGATGCGCTGAAGCCCGCGGGTGCGGGGGCTTTCGCCGTGATGCGTTACGACGACAGCGGCCGCACGGCGGCCGTGGCCTGCGATGCCGGAGGACGGACTTTCGTCGCGGGATTCCCCTTCGAGTCGATCCCCGACGGCGTGCAGCGCGACCGGCTGATGCGCGACGTGCTGCGGTTTTTGTTTTCCGATAAATAAAATGGAAGCAGTGGAACTGAAATTGAGAACCGAACAGCCTGCGGATTACC
>ERZ791734.1759-NODE-1759-length-16356-cov-14.783510_pt1 | contig 16356 bp, 22 predicted proteins | sample MGYA00509953_ERZ791734 | MGnify/ENA primary metagenome ERZ791734 (study PRJEB30046, sample SAMN00792038) | human gut metagenome | study: EMG produced TPA metagenomics assembly of the A metagenome-wide association study of gut microbiota in type 2...
CGTTTCGAAAGTCGAGATTTTTGGTACATCCCATGCACTTCACAGTGGTACAGTGGTGACGCATTGCAGTGGTACAGCGTTAACACGTCAGTGTGGTACCGTGAGTGCGCGAAGTTAGTTGTGTCTAACTTAGTACCATAGTACTATATAAAATGTTCATAATTTGTTTACATTTTGGTCATACGCTGTTCACAACTGGCCTATATAATGTACTTAAAGATAAAGGAAAGGGGTACTCAACGAGGGTATCAAAGGTATATAGTATGAAGCAATATATAAATTTGAATAATGAGATTTTTGAGGTCAAAAAAGTAAAGGGTGAATTGTACCCTATTCGAGAAGTGCGCGGTTTAGGTGATTGTTATAATAAACCTAGTAGGACAAAACACGAAATTTATAACGAATGGCTGAAATGGTATAAAATAGCTAATATGAATGAAGCAAATTATGCGTTTAGACATTTTACAATAAATAGTTATAATTGTATGATGTTCACATTGTCAATTGATGTATATGATTCTTCAACTGATAAATTTATAGGCCAGTTATATATCACAAAAACAAGACAAGAGTTTTGGACTATTTAAAATAGTCGAGTCGGTGCAACTCCGACTCCCTTGTATCACTGATAGCAATATCAGCAAGTAACAAAATAAACAAGCACAAAAAAGAAACGGAGACAAAAAACTATGAGAAAAGAAAAAATGATAACAAGGACAATCGTAACAACTAATGCAGAGATTATGGCTTTTAATCTTGATACGAATGAGGTTATAACTTTAAACGAGTCTTATATTGGTGATTTAAGCGATAAAGAAATTGAAAAGCAGTTTACAATAGATTATAGCAATAGTGCTAAATTCTTAAAACTTGTAAACGCTGAGAAAACATCAAAATTGTATGGTATTTCAGAAAAAGATTTTTTGGAATATGCTGTAGAGCTTGACGAAAACAGAAAAGAGCTGAAATAATATGATATTAGAAGATTTATACCGAGTATTTTTAGATGGACAATTTGTAGAATTGCAATATGAAACAACGCAAAAAATATTATGGAGTGGTATGGCTTGTAATATTCCAACAGAATATTTAGATTATTCTGTAAAAGTTGTTATGTCTTGTGTAACTACTAGAATTTCTTCAGAAATTTTAATATTAATAGCCTAAGCATAAAGCGCACAGCGTGGTGCAAGTCCACGCATAGGCTTTCCAACTGAATATAGTAAACAATGAAAAGAGGTGAAACAATGACAAACAATATAAAACTAGGTACACTTATTAAATTTAGCAAAACCACAAATTTTCGCTTGCATGATGTGCAGTACGACATATACGAACTATACAGAAAGTCACAAATTATGTCAAATAACCAATTAAAGAAAATGAAAGTGGTGGCCTTTAAGGTTGTAGAAAACGAGAATATGTTACAAGTGGATGTTGAAGAATAGAAAAGAGGTACAAATTATGTTAAATACAAAAAACAGAAAAATGTCGAAAAGTGAGATTGACGAGATTTATGAGGATTTTGTCATAGAGATAGCAACTAAAGTTGCTAAAAAGGTAAAAGGAAAAGTTTTCTATGGTTACGCAAATATAGAGGGCATGTGGTATGTTATAGTCAAAACCCGTGAACTAGGTGAAAAAAGATTTTTTCTTGATACACTTGATTATGATATGTTAAGTTGCATATCATCAAAGGAAATTGCTGATAATATAGTCAAGCTTTATCATAGAATAATTGAAAAGAGATTTTTTATAGTATGAATAAGAGAAAGCATAAATTAGAGAGAATTATACGTTTTGAATATACACTTTTTAATACTTTATGTTATCCTAAAGGAAAAAGTTTAATAATATTACAGCATATTGCAAATTTATTATACTTTAAAGTATGGTATTTATACGATATTGGTAGTATATCTGACGGTGAAAAGAATTTTATGATAAATTGTAATAATGTTTATTATTTATATTATCACAATTATATTGATAGAATATATTAATAAACTTTATCATAAAATAAAAAGGAGATTTTTTATAATATGACGCAGAAAAGAAAACATTTTTTAGAGCGATTAATTCGCAAAGAATATAACCAATTTGAAACAATGTTAATTGGTAAAGATAATAGTATTAGAATAATATCACAATTATTTAATTTATTATTGTATAAAATAGAATATTTATATTTTGCAAATAGAATAGATTATGATGAAAAGGTATTTATGAAACAATGTAATATAAATTACATGTATTATTATCATAAAATGATGAATAAAATTTATGGATAATTTGCATAAGTTTTCGTAAATTTTCGTAAATTACAGAAAATCAAATACGAAAAAGTTCATAGAATGTTCATAAATTAGTCATACTGCATTTACATTACTACTGTACTATATAATATGTAAAGAGGTAATACATCTTTTACAAAACGTTTGCTTTAATACTATGATACCGCACTATTGCTAGGCAATACGACACTCAATAGTGCGGACTCCTCAAAGAAAAAGGAAGTGATTAACATTGATAGAAACATTATATGCACAGCTTATTACAGACCCCAATACACAAAAGATTGAGGTTGAAACTGATAAACTAGGCGCTACTATAGAAACTATATATCGCGAGGATTGTAAAATTGCAATTCGTCATATAGCAGATGATTTTCTTTCCTGCATAATAGTCAAGAGATAGTAAAGCTATCATCAAATAGATTGCAAAAATCAACTTGACTACTACACCTTATGGTGTTACAACTTTATTACATTTAATTTTACAAATCATAGCACAAAGAAAAGGAGAAAAAAGACTATGAGAAAACCAATGGTTACACGTACAATTATTTCAACAACAGTCACAGCTTTATGCGTAAATCCACAGACTGCTGAGACATTCGAGCAGGAGTTTACACTTACTGGCAAGATTGCTGACAAGGACAAAGCATTAAAAATATCATCAAAACTTTACAAAACAGATGCTTGCACACTTGTTGCAATTCGTTCACTCAAGGAAGTTAATGAACTTTATGGCATGGATGAAGCAGACTTCATCAAGGGCGCAAAGATACTTGACCCTGCTACACGTAAAGCGATTGAGACAGAGCAGTCAGACGCAGAATAAAAAAGAAAAGGAGATAAACAAACATGGCAATTACAATTAATTCACAGTCAAAGGATTTTACAGAGGTAGAGCAGTATTTAATGACATTAGATAGAGGTATTCAGTCATTAAAGGATGTAACGGACAACACAAGTATTTCAGTAGCAGGATATCTTACATTTACAGACGAAAAAGAAAACGGAGATAGCGTTGATATATTATCAATCATTACACCAGACAATGAGGTATTCTCTTGTCAGTCAGCTACTTTCAAGCGTAGTTTTGATAATATTACTAACATTATGCATGGCAAATCATTCAGTGTTATTAAAGTTAGCGGTACAACGAAGGCAGGCAGGCCTTATATCGACTGTGCTCTTGATGTAAAATCAGTAAAATAAATTTTATTTTTTCTGTTGGCCCTTGCTATTAAGTTAGCAGGGGTCTTATTAATTCAGAGAGGAGAAAAATGAGTATGGCAAAGAAACGACTATCAAAAAATCAAAAAGCATATCAAGCTATATTAGACAAAGCAGAGCAACAAGGTATTAATACACAAGGGTTAAAAGCTTTTCCAAAAAGAATATCACAAGATACTTTGCAAGATTTACAATCAGAAATAGCACAAAGACAAAGCGCAGAAACTTATACAGTGACAGATAGTATTATTTCAAGATTGCAGGCTTTACCTAGTAAAAAACAAGCATACACACATGGCGGTGAAGCTATAGACTATAATCTCGAAAATTTTTACTATACTGTTTTAGGAATTATAAAACAAATGCAAGAAGATTTTGGAAGTGAACAGTACGAGTATTATTTACAACAAAATGAAGAAGAAATTATATCTGCCATAGATAGTATAAATGAGAGTGTATATTCAGAAGTAGTGCAGGCAAAAACAGAAGATTTAATACCTTTATTATCAAATCACGATATGTCACGAATATCAGCAATACAATCTAATGATATTAACGAATATTTTGGTTTTACTGATTTAGATAATATATGAGAAACTATAGAAAATTTATGTGTGATTTTGAGACTACAGTATATGAGGGTCAGAAATCTACTGAAGTGTGGGCTAGTGCAAGCGTAGAATTATACACCGAAAACGTTCAGATTTTTCATTCTATAAATGAACAGTTTAATTATTTTAAGTCATTAGATTGTGACATAATAGCATACTATCACAATCTTAAATTTGACGGCAATTTTTGGCTGTCATATTTATTAACGAATTTAAAATATGAACAAGCGTATGAGTCATTTAATGAAGATGGAACACAAGGCGAGTTTATAAAAGAAAGATACATGAAAAATAATACATTTAGATATACTATATCTTCAATGGGTCAATGGTATATGGTTACTATTAAAGTTAATAATCATTTTATCGAATTAAGAGATAGCTTAAAGTTATTACCATTTTCAGTAAAGCAAATAGGAAAATCTTTTAAAACAAAGCACCAAAAATTAGATATGGAATATGTTGGCTACAGATATGCAGGTTGCAATATAACTGATAAAGAAAAGAAATATATAGCAAATGACGTATTAGTAGTTAAAGAAGCACTTGAACAGTTATTTAATGATGGACACGATAAATTAACAATAGGTTCGTGTTGTGTAGCAGAATATAAAAATTCTTTAGGCGCTTATGATTATAATGATTTATTCCCTGCCCTTGATGAATTTACACTTGATAAAAATATTTATGGTTCATCAAATGCAGACGAATATATACGGCACAGCTATAGAGGGGGTTGGTGCTATTTAGTAAAAGGAAAAGAAAATATTGTTAGACATAACGGAGTGACAGCTGATGTAAACTCTTTATATCCTAGTATGATGCACTCGCAAAGTGGTAATTATTTTCCAATAGGTAAACCATATTTTTGGACTGGTAATATAATACCTAACGAAGCAATAGGTGAAAATAAATATTATTTTTTAAGAATAAAAACACGCTTTTATATTAAAGAAAATATGTTGCCATTTATTCAAATAAAAGGTAATCATTTATATAAAGGTACAGAGTCATTAACAACTAGTGATGTATTAGATAAAAATGGAAACTACAATAGATACTATAAAGATATTAATGGTAACATAAAAGATACTACACAAATAATGACAGTAACAATGACAGATTATAAACTAATGTTAAAGCACTATGAACTAGTTGACTTTGAAATCTTAGACGGTTGTTGGTTTTATTCTGCTATAGGTATATTTGATAAATATATCAATCATTATGCAGAAATTAAAATGAATAGCAAAGGTGCAAAGCGTACAGAAGCAAAACTGTTTCTCAATAATCTTTATGGTAAACTTGCTAGCAGTTCCAACAGTAGTTTTAAGGTTGCATATGTAAAAGAGGATGAAAGTATTGGTTTCTATATAGTCCCTGCTAATAATAAAAAGGTGGGGCATATAGCAACAGGTAGTGCAATAACATCCTATGCACGAAACTTTACGATAACAGCCGCTCAAAAAAATTACTATGGTGTAGATAAAGCAGGATTTATTTACGCTGACACTGACAGTATACATTGTGACTTGCCTGCTGATAAAATAAAAGGTATAACAGTAGACCCTGTGAAATTTTGCTGTTGGAAACTTGAAAGCAGTTGGGACACAGCTATTTTTACAAGACAGAAAACATACATAGAACACATAACTCACAATGATTTAGTTCCTATTGATGAACCATACAACGATATTAAATGCGCAGGAATGCCACAGAAATGCAAAGATTTATTTGACAAATCAATGCAGGGTTATGAAGCAAAGGAGAGTGATAATTATACGCAAAGTGAATTAAAATTTTTAGAAACAAAAAGAGACTATAGTGATTTTAAAGCTGGATTATGTGTCCCTGGAAAATTACTACCAAAAAGAATAAAAGGTGGTGTATTATTGGTGGACACGACATATGAAATGAGGTGAAACAATATGATAACATGGTTAGTTGATTTATATTACAGGCACAAAGCAAATAAACATGAAAAAACTTGTAATCATATTTGCTGTTTTTGCAAGTACAGATATGATTGTGATTATTTTACAAGGGAGAGATAAAATTATGAATGATAAAATGGAAAAAGTAGTACAAGAACTACGCAAAAGATTTAGAGGTTCAATCGAGTTTTATGATGTATCATATACAGAGCAGTATAAAATAGAATATTGTTTAAATGGATTATACATTTCAAAGTTACTATCATACGATTTTATAAAGAAAAAAGATACAAGAGAAATTGTACTATCATTAAACATATTAATTGCAACAGATATACACAATCATTTTTACAAATAAGGAGATTATATTATGGAGAAATATTAAATTGTTATAAATAAAAAACAAAAAGGCAGGAGTAAAAACTCTTGCCTTTTCTATATCTATAACTATTGCAGAACACAAGCGCACAGCATTTACGACAATACATACTAGCGTTATCTTCCAAACGTGCTACCTAGCAGTATCAAGTGAACATACAATAGAAGATACCTAATAACTAATAGTCTTAAATAAGACTTCTTTACATTTAAGGTTCTTAAATCTAAAACAACCTTTTTCAAAATAGTATCTCAACTGACTAATAAAAAAATCATTCTGTTTTAGCATAACATAATTAATATCATGGTCATTAACAGTAACACTTATTTTACTTCTAAAAGTACTATCTGCTTTATCATCAATATATAAGAAACCCTGCTCACTGTATTGTTTCACTGCATAATCATGACCCATATATCTTAGTGTTGCAACATATTTTCCTTTTCCTACTGGTGTATCAATGAAAGCAGTGTTATCATTTAAGTACACATTCTCACTTGAATATGCAACATACTGATTATTCTTAAATGCTCTATTAAAACCACTTTCTTTTTGCGCTTTGCTTGCAGTTTCTATGAAGCCACTTTCCAGTACGAACCCGTCACCCTTTAAGAAATTAGTTTCACTGTTTAATCTTTCAGATATTCCCAGCTCTGTATAATAAGGGTTAATAATACTAACCGCATTACTTAACATATATACCGGAAGATACCTCGCTTGCTCTCCATGGCCTCTTGCTATACTGGTATGTACGCTAATAAATTTTCTTATTTCATCACTACAGTAGTGATTAGTTTCGCTCTGAAATTCATCAAATAACATACTATCAGTATCACTAAGCAGGTGACTATATTTTTTCAACTGGTCTGCACTATTTAAACTAATAGCATAACCACAATGTTGTTCATTTAAAAACAAACTATGATAGATACCACTCGCGCATCTTTCACTTTCCATAGTATAATTTCTAAAGAACAATATCTGTAAATCCTTGAAGAATTTATTAGCTACGTCATCCAGTTCGTAATTATACCTATAGATTAAACAGAATTTTTTACCATATTTCAAAAATCTATTTATTAATAATCTGCCAAAGTATGTTGTCTTGCCACCGCTTCTATTAGTAGTACACATAAATAACTCAGGCTTTAACCCATTTATGTCTTTCATTGAAAGTAATTTAGTGCCGTCATAGTATTTATTTTCACTCATATTGTTGTACTCTTTTCTTAAATTTGCATATAATTATCTAAATTTATTATAACATATATATTGCAAAATATCAAGTAATATGATATAATTAAAATAGATTAAAAGAAAGGAGATAAAAGTATGGATATAAACGTTATTATGCAGGCTATCACAGCAGTAGGATTTCCTATAGTAATGTGCTTATGTTTAGCATGGTATTGTATGAAACTTAATGATAGTCACAAGGCAGAAACAGACAAGTTTACAACTGCATTAAATGATAACACATTAATATTGCAGAAATTATGCGACATTCTAACTGTAGAAAGAAGTGACAAGAATGAGTAAAGTTGATACTTACACAGATTATATGATTGCAATAGCAAATGACAATTCACACGGCTACTCACAGATTAACAGAGGTGGGAATCCTGACTTTGATTGTAGCTCATTAGTTGGACACGCACTTGCTACAGCAGGTTTTAATGTAAATGTAAACAGTACAACACGAAACTTGTACGAACAGTTAAAACGTTGTGGCTTTACTTCTTGCAACAGACCTTTTCAAAAAGGTGATATTCACTTAGCTGTAGGACATCATGTTTGTGTTTCAACAGATAGTGAGCATATAGTTCATGCAAGCATTGATGAAAATGGAACTACAAAAGGACGTAAAGCAGGAGACCAAACAGGTAAAGAAATTTGCATACGCAAATATTACACACCTAGTTATGGTTGGAGTTATCATTTACGTTATAACGAAGACAAAGGAAGTGTAGGCTATAATATGAATTTATTAAAAAAAGGTTCATCAAATAATGACGTAACAGTATTTGAAATTCTTATGACAAAGTTAGGATTTTATACTGGTAGCATTGATACAAAGTATGGCAAAGGTTGTGTAAATGCATGTGAGAAATTTCAGACAGAATATGATTTAACTGTTGACGGTGAGTGTGGTAAAAACACATGGAATAAACTTTTTAGTTTAGGTATAAGATAATGGCATGGATAGTTAAAGTTGGAGTAAGTGCATATTTAACACAATCTGAAATGGAAAACAACGCTACAGAGTTTTATGGATATTTTAACAGTAAAGGTTTTACCATTGAAAGTGTGGCAGGTATGCTAGGTAATCTTCAACAGGAGTCAAACATTAATCCGGGTATGAAACAAACAGCAAGTGCAAGTAGTGGTTGGGGTTTGATACAATGGACACCTAGCAGTAACCTAACAGATTATGCAACAGCGCATGGCACTGACTGGGCAACTGGTGAAATACAAACACAGTTAATGTGGGATGAAATAATAAACGGATATGGTGGACAATGGATACCTAAGCCGTCACTCGGCTATGGATATACTGGTGCAGAGTTTTCAAAATTAACAGATGTTGCTGAAGCTTGCAAAGCATATTTATATGAAAGAGAACGTGCAGGAGTAGCAGCACTTGATAAACGTTTAACTTATGCAAGCAACTGGTATGAATACCTAACTGGAGTTACACCACCAACACCACCCACACCAACTAAGCGAAAACGTATGCCAGTTTGGATGATGTGCAGACCATTATTTTAAAAGAAAAGAGGTGAGAAAAATGGCAGTACTTTCACATGATGATTTTATGAGTGCAGTAAAAGGTTTAGCAGGTGATAACGCTGATGATAACACACTTACTATGATTGAGAATTTTACTGATACATTTAATGACCTTGAAACACGTGCAAGTGATACTACTGATTGGAAAGCAAAATATGAACAGAATGACAATGAGTGGAGAGAGAAATATAAAGCACGATTTTTTGAGGGCAAAGAGGGTACAGACCCTACAACAGTAATGAAAGACCAAAAGGAAGATATTACTGATGATGGTAAAGACATTTCCTTTGATGATTTATTTAAAGAAAGAGAGGACTAGGAATTATGGCTACAAAACCAAAAATTAAAACACTTACTAATTCAAGCGTTGACATCTTAAATGCAATAAGAAATAACGCAAGCACAAATTACAAAGATTATGTACCACAGGCTACAGCAGACTCTGACTCAATCAGAGAAATAGGTGCAGTAATTATGGGCTACCCTGCTTTACAGAATGAGTTTTTGTCTGCTCTTGTAAACAGAATAGGCAGAGTAATTTTAACAAGCAAATCATACGACAATCCATGGGCTATGTTTAAAAAAGGTATGCTCGAGTTTGGTGAGTCTATCGAGGAAGTATTTGTTAATATCGCAAAACCGTTCCAGTTTGACCCACAGGTTGCAGAGTCCAATGTATTCAAACGTGAAATTCCTGATGTACGTAGTGCTTTTCACGTTATGAACTATCAGAAATTCTACAAAGCTACAATCTCGAATGACCAGTTAAGGCAGGCTTTTTTGTCTATTGACGGTATTACAGATTTGATTGCTAAGATTGTAGATGCTATGTATACTGGTGCTAACTATGACGAGTTTCAGACTATGAAGTATATGCTTGCAAAGCATATTTTAAATGGCCTGATGAACCCAGTTACTATTCCTGCTATTAACACAGCAAACATGAATAGCATTGTTAGTACTATCAAGGGAGTATCAAACAAGTTTACTTTCCTTAACTCAAAGAATAACCTTGCAGGAGTTATGAACCATACACCTAAGCAGGAACAGTATTTGTTAGTCAATTCACAGTTTGATGCTACTATGAATGTTGAAGTACTTGCTAGTGCTTTTAATATGGATAGAGCAGAGTTTGACGGACATCATGTACTTGTAGATAGTTTCGGAGATTTAGATATCGAGAGATTAAATATTCTCTTTGCTGATGACCCAACTTATACAGAAATAAGCAAGGCAGAACTTGAAGCACTTGACGCTATACCTTGTGTAATGGTTGATAGTGACTGGTTCATGATATTCGACAACTATCAGAACTTTACAGAACAGTACAATGGTGAGGGACTGTATTGGAACTACTGGTATCATGTATGGAAAACATTTTCCGTGTCTCCGTTCTCAAACAATGCGCTATTTGTTGCAGGTGTTCCTGCAGTCAAGAAAGTTACAGTTACACCTAGTACAGCTACAGTTAGTGCAGGTGGTCAGTTACAGCTAAATGTTACTGTTAATACTGATAACTATGCACCACAGAGTGTTATTTGGAGTATTGCAGAAGAGGGTGCTAAGGCTAGTATTTCAAGTACAGGTATGCTTAAAGTTAATAGTGATGCTGAAGCAGGAACTATTACTGTAAAGGCTACTAGCACGTTTGATAGTACTAAGTATGGCGAAGCAACTATTACAGTTGCGTAAAATAAGATATAGTAGGAGAGTGTAATTGCTCTCCTACTTTTAAAGGCGGTGAAGATATGCAAATACAACCTAATAGTATTATCAAATTATGCAGTGGTGTACCAATAGATAGCAGTTATAAAGATACTATTTACTTTGCAAGCAGGGGTGCGCAGAAAACTTATTTTGAAAGTAAAGTTAGCAAGACAATGGATAAAGCTAGTTTTCAGAGAATTAACGGACAGCAGGGTGTTGTGAGAATGAGTGCTAATGCAGAAAGTATTTATGATTGTAATTATATGATGTTTCAAAATACTAACTATGGCAGTAAATGGTTTTATGCTTTTATTACTAATATTGAGTATGTGAACGATAAAGTTAGCAATGTATATTTTACTATTGATGTTATGCAAACGTGGTTTCTTTTTGACTGCACTCTTAAAGAGAGTTTTGTTGAAAGAGAACATAGCAGTATTGATTATGCAGGCAGTAATATCGTAACAGAAAATATTGATACTGGGCCGATTGTTTGTAATGCTATAAGTAAAAGTGGACATTTTGCAAGTTATAGTGCAGTAATAGCAACAACTTTTGCAAAAGAGGGCACAAAAACTGGTGGCTATCAAGGCGGGTTATTTAGTGGAGTAGATTATATAGCAGGCAGAGTAGACAATGATGAACAAGTACAAGCACTATTAACCTATTTAGATACAGCAACGCAAGCTAACAAACAAGATAGCATTGTAAATATTTTTTTAATGCCAAGTGATTTTTACACAACAACTACACAGCCAAGTGTGCAAGTAAACGTAGTAGCAAAAAACACTACAATTGGGGGTTATACACCAAAAAATAAAAAATTATTAACATACCCTTTTAACTATTTAGCAGTAGATTGTTGCGATAACTCTGCAATATATAGGTATGAATGGTTTGTAAAAAATACTTGTGATTTTGCTTTATACGGAAGTGTTGTAGGAAATCCACAAATAGCATTAGTTCCTATGGGTTATAATGGTACTAATGTTGATGAAGGTAATTATTCAGAAAAATTAGTTATGGGTGATTTTCCACAAGTGGCATGGTCTGTTGATGCTTATAAAGCGTGGTTAGCTCAATCAGCTAGTAAATTAACTATGTCAGCTTTGTTAAATACTGGTACAGTTGCTGCAGGGATGAGTAGTTTTAATCCGGAATTAGCATTAAGTGGTGCAACTGGTTTAGTTGATAATGGTATAGATGCTATGTTAGCATACAGTAAACCGCCACAGACAAGAGGAAGTAATAGTGGTTCAATTGATGTTGCTACACGCAACAAAGATTTTTACTTTAAACAAATGCAAGTAACACCACAATATGCTCATATTATTGATGAATATTTTGACAAATACGGCTATGCCACTAAAAGAGTAAAAGTACCGGACATAAAGAGTAGACCACATTGGAACTACACAAAAACACAGAATTGCTGTATAATAGGAAATAAATGTAACAATAATGATATAACTGAAATAAAAAATATATTTAACAATGGTATTACATTTTGGAAAAATGCTAGTGAAATAGGTAACTATTCATTAGATAACAGTCCTAGTTAGAAAAGAGGTGAGACAATGAGAAAAGGAAGAAAAGCGCAGGACGAAGCTTTCTTACAAAATCAGCGAACATATCTACAGTATGTTAATAGACTAACAGAATTAAGCATATCAATGTTTGACTGGAAGAACTTACCTGATACTATTGACGCAAGGTTCTTAGAACTAGCACTTTTCAATGATGGAATGGCAGTATTTTTTAAAGATGAAGTCATGGGTTATTTAGGTTTACAAGTTATTATTGGCGGCGCTCTTGATGTTTACAGAATACCTATTACTAGAACAGCCTTTGCACAAAATGGTTATCAAATGAAACTTGACCCTAGTAACAGTGTTATTATTTTTAATAACATGTTACACACTAACAGCATACTTGATGTGCAGGAAATGAGTAAAAGGCTGTATGAAATACAGAGAACTATTGACGTAAACATTATACAGCAGAAAACACCTAAGATTATCACTTGTACTGAAAATCAGAGATTGGTGATGAAAAATCTGTATGCACAGTATATGGGTAATGAACCATTCATTTTTGGTGATAAAAACTTAGACTTAAGCGGTATTAAAACGCTTGATACAACAAGTCCATACGTTGCCGATAAACTGTATGAGTTAAAGACTCAATACTGGAATGAAGCGCTAACTTACTTAGGTATTAGTAATGTTAATACTATAAAGAAAGAAAGAATGATAACTGATGAAGTACAAAGAAACTTAGGTGGCACTATTGCTAGTAGGTATTCAAGATTGTTTATGAGACAGCAGGCCTGTGAGCAGATTAACAAAATGTTTGGATTAAACATTAGTGTTGATTATAGAGAGGGCATGCAGGTGCTTGATACTTATGATGTTGATAAAGCAGATTTGAGTAATGAAACTGACGTAGGCAAAGGTGGTGAGAATAGTGAGTAAGTATACAACAGAGGTACGATTTATTTGTGAAAATAGTGCAGGCTTGAGTAAGAGTGAGGGTGCAGACAATGTTGATAGTATTTTAGATAGGTGTTGGAATAAAATTTTTAATTTTGACTTTCCTATCTTTGATGAAAACTATAGACAGGTTTTGTGCAGGAAGATATTGAAACATTATTATACAAGAGAGATTGCGCATGAGACTGTAGGCAGGTGGAAGCTTGCATTAAATGCTAAGCTCAATGAGATTATGCCTTATTACAATCAGTTGTATAAAAGCGAGTTGCTTGAGTTTAATCCTTTTTATGATGTGGATTTGACTAGGAGTAGAGAGGGTAGCGGTACAAGTAATAGGACAAGTAATAATAGAGAAACTAATAGCGGTACAAGTAAAAATGTTAGTAGTGGAAGTGGTACAAGTAATACTAATACTTTGAATAGATTTAGTGATACTCCACAAAATAGTATGGACACACAGGGAATTGCTGATAGTGTACCTTTAACTACAGTTACTAAGGTGAATGAAGATAATACGACTACTAATACAAGTACAGATACGTTGACAAGGGATGATAGTAAAACTGGAAATGGTACAGAAAATATTAATAGTACTGATAAATATATTGAAACAGTAAAAGGCAAACAAGGAACAGAAAATTATAGCAGTTTATTAAAAAAATTTAGAGAGACTTTTCTCAATATTGATATGATGATTATTGAGGATTGTAGTGATTGTTTCTTTACTTTATGGTAAAGGGAAAGCGAGGTAAAAATGAACGATTTAAGACCATTTAGATTTTGGTGTCAAAAGGTATTACCATTGGTATATGATGATAGCTTAAGTTATTATGAGTTATTGTGTAAAGTTGTCGATTACTTGAATAAAACAATGGAAAATGTTAATAAATTAAGTGAGAACTTTGATGAACTACAAAGTGCATTTAATACACTTAAAACTTATGTTGACAACTATTTTAAAAATCTTGATGTGCAGGAAGAAATTAATAAGAAGCTTGACGAAATGGCAAAAAGTGGTGAATTAACATTAATATTTCAAAAATATTTTAACTTTTATGTTACACCACAAATGTATGGCGCTAAAGGTGACGGCATACATGATGATACAGTATTTATTAAGAATGCTTTATCTTCGGGAAAAACTGTTATTTTTCCTAGTGGCATTTATTTAATTTCAGAGACAATAGAAATAACAGATGATAAAACTATTATAGGATGTGGCATAACAAACACTACTATAACGTCAAATGGTAATGCAAGTATTTTTAACATTACTGGTAAAAATAATGAAATTAAAAATATAGGAATAAAAGGTAGAATTAATACCAGTATTTTCACTAAACCTAGTTATGGAATAAATTTAAACTATGAAAAGGATGACGGCGCTGATAGTAGAAATACAATAATAAATGTTGAAATATATTATTTTCAAACTGGTATTAATATGTCCAATTCAAGTAGAAGCTGTGTATTAAATGAATGTAAAATTAGTTGGTGCGATAAAGCATTAAATTGTGTTGGTACTGACAATAATTTTAATGACATATTAGTATCATTTTGCAAAAGTGGTATTACATTATATAATAATAATTTGCTCACAAATAGTAAGTGTTTTGAAATATCATTAACTGCGTTATCTTTAACTGGCAGTAGAAATATGGTAAGTAACTTTGATTTACAAGAGTTTTATGTTGGGTTATATATTGTTGGTAATAACAATGCCATTAACAATCTTTCATACAGTCACGCAGGTACTTACTATAATTTTGATACAAGTAAACCAGTTACTGACCATAGTGGCTTACTAATGACAATTGACGGAGCATATAACATTATTAACTACTTATATGATAGCACGGATAATTATTATATTGATACACTAATAAGAGGTAGTGGGTTGCATAACTATATTAATGGTTCAATTAACGATACTCATGCAACTAATATTTATACTTCCAATACTTTAAACTGGGAGTACAATAACACAATTATATACAATTTTATTAATGTTAATTTTAATAAATTATTAGGTACAATTACAGAAATAAAAAATGAACTTACATTACCATATTCTTTAAAAAAAATTGTATTAAGAAGTACAGAATTACAAACAGATAATGCTGTGTTATACTACTTTGAAACTGTGCCTTTGCACACTACATATCTAACTATGGTTGGTACTACAAAAGTAAAAATTAATGATAATAAAATAAGTATAATTCAAAAAGCAAATGATTTAAATAAATTAGATATATTCTATTTATAATTTACAAATGGAGTGATAGGTTAAAACACATATCACTCTATTTTTATGTTCATGGTACTAAGTTAGACACAACTAACTTCGCGCACTCACAGTACCACGCTGACGTGCTAACACTGTACCAAAAATCTCGACTTTCGAAACGACCCCCTATGGTACTAAGTTAGATACAACTAACTTCGCGCACTTACGGTACTACGCTGACGTGCTAACACTGTACCAAAAATCTCGACTTTCGAAACGACCCCCTATGGTACTAAGTTAGATACAACTAACTTCGCGCACTTACGGTACTACGCTGACGTGCTAACACTGTACCAAAAATCTCGACTTTCGAAACGACCCCCTATAGTACTATGGTACTAAGTTAGACACAACTAACTTCGCGCACTCACGGTACCACACTGACGTGTTAACGCTGTACCACTGTGAAGTGCATGGGATGTACCAAAAATCTCGACTTTCGAAACGACCCATATAGTACTATGGTACTAAGTTAGACACAACTAACTTCGCGCACTCACGGTACCACACTGACGTGCTAACACTGTACCACTGTGAAGTGCATGGGATGTACCAAAAATCTCGACTTTCGAAACGACCCATATAGTACTATGGTACTAAGTTAGACACAACTAACTTCGCGCACTCACGGTACC
>ERZ791734.1771-NODE-1771-length-16244-cov-10.574711_pt1 | contig 16244 bp, 10 predicted proteins | sample MGYA00509953_ERZ791734 | MGnify/ENA primary metagenome ERZ791734 (study PRJEB30046, sample SAMN00792038) | human gut metagenome | study: EMG produced TPA metagenomics assembly of the A metagenome-wide association study of gut microbiota in type 2...
TGAACGCATCAATATTCTTTTCGCTGAGAATCTTCTCAAAGATTCGGTCTCCAAGCTGTTTTATTTTGGTAACAAGAAATCCGCCGTTCATTTTCATGCAAATGCTCCTATATAGTAGTTTGCTTCAAATAATACCATATAGGAGCTTTGTTGTCAAGAGGCCGTATGTCTAAAACATCCGGCGAGTTTTTCATAGCCTGCGCTTTTTGTGTTCTTTCCGCCCGAAAGCATTGACGCACCGCGCCGAATCCTGTATCATGAAGCTGTTCATTCGGCTGTTTTCGCCCGTTTGGGCATTGTGCATATTATGAAAGGAGTCCTTTCCTCATGGCGATGAATCTGACTCAGAAAATCCTGTCGGCGCACCTGCTCAGCGGTGAACTGATTCCCGGCTCGGAAATCTCCATCCGCATTGACCAGACGTTGACGCAGGATTCCACCGGTACGATGGCGTACCTGCAATTCGAGGCGATGGGCGTCAAGCGCGTCAAGACAAAGAAGTCCGTGGCGTACATTGACCATAACACGCTGCAAACTGGCTTTGAAAATGCGGATGACCACTATTACATCCAAACGGTGACGAAAAAGCATGGCATTTACTGCTCTAAGCCCGGCAACGGCATCTGCCATCAGGTACAGCTGGAGCGCTTCGGCGTGCCGGGCTACACGCTGCTCGGCTCGGACAGCCATACGCCCACGGGTGGCGGCATTGGGATGCTTGCCATCGGCGCGGGCGGACTGGACGTTGCGGTCGCGATGGGCGGCGGCGCGTATTATCTGGCGTGCCCGCGTGTCGTCGGCGTGCGCCTGCATGGCAAGCTGTCCTACGGCGTTGCGGCGAAGGACATTATTCTGGAAGTCCTGCGCCGGCTGACCGTCAAGGGCGGCGTCGGCAAGGTGATGGAGTACATCGGCGACGGCGTGAAAACGTTGAGTGTCCCGGAGCGCGCGACGATTACGAACATGGGCGCGGAACTCGGCGCAACGACCTCCATCTTCCCGTCGGATGAAGTCACCCATGCGTTCCTCAAAGCGCAGCAGCGTGAGCAGGACTTCGTGCCGCTGTCCGCAGACCCGGATGCGGCGTATGACGAAATCCTCGACATTGATTTGACCGCGCTTGAGCCGCTCGTCGCGAAGCCCCATATGCCTGACATCGTGGAAACCGTCAAGCAGTGCGGCCCGATTAAGGTCGATCAGGTGTTTATCGGTTCCTGCACGAACTCTTCCTATACTGACATGATGCGTGTTGCCCGGATTTTGAAGGGCAAGACTGTGCACCCGGACGTAAGCCTTGTCATCGGCCCCGGATCGAAGCAGGTGCTGACGATGCTGGCGCGCAACGGCGCTTTGGCGGACATGATTGCGGCGGGCGCGCGCATTCTGGAATCCGCTTGCGGGCCGTGCATCGGCATGGGGCAGTCGCCGCGCACGAACGCCGTCTCCGTTCGCACGAACAACCGCAATTTCTACGGCCGCAGCGGCACCAAATCCGCCGGCATTTACCTTGTCTCCTGCGAGACGGCGGCTGTCACGGCGCTGACTGGCGTGCTGACGGATCCGCGCTGCCTTGACATTGACCTCGACATCCCGATGCCGGAGACGTACACCGTCAACGACAATCTGGTTATCCCTCCGGTCGCGCCGGGCGAAGAGGACACGGTGGAGGTCGTCCGCGGCCCGAACATTCAGCCCTTCCCGCTGGGCAAGCCGCTGGCGGATGCCATTTCCGGCAAGGTGCTGCTGAAGATGGAGGACAACATCACCACCGACCACATTGCGCCGTCGGATGCGAAGCTCCTGCCGTTCCGCTCGAATGTGCCGTACTTGTCGGACTTCTGCCTGACCCCCGTGGACGCGACGTTCCCGGCGCGCGCGAAGAAGGAAGGCGGCGGCATCCTCGTTGCGGGCATGAACTACGGGCAAGGCTCCAGCCGCGAACACGCCGCGCTTGTCCCGCTGTATCTGGGTATCCGCGCTGTCGTCGCGAAGTCGTTCGCCCGTATTCATCAGGCGAACCTTATCAACAACGGCATTCTTCCGCTGACGTTCCAGAATGAGGCGGATTACGACCGCATCGCGCAGGGCGACACGCTGAGCCTGCCGCACGTCCGCGAGACGGTGGAAAGCGGCAGCGACACGTTTGTGCTGCATAACGACACGAAGGACGAGGATTACATTGTGCTGATGCCGCTGACCGCGCGCCAGCAGGGCTGCATCCTCTATGGCGGACTGCTGAATTATACAAGAGAGAGCGCAAAGACGGAATAAGATAGTTTGTCCCCCGGAAGTATGGGCTTCCGGGGGATTTTTTCGTGGGGGGGGTAGTTAAGTTATAGGTATTTCTTGAAAACCTTCTTGAATTTTAGCGACATTTCCATCATCCAGTCAAACTGTGCATTCCACGCGCTGCGATTGTCAAAATCGACCTGTCGTGTCAGCATAATGCGGCTTGCTTTCTTTTCTGGAAGTTCCCGCCAGTCAAGCGTAACGCCCAATTCCTGCTCAATGGCATTCTGTTTTTCAAATAACTGATGATAAAGATCCTTGTCGCCGCGAATATACAGTTCAACAACAAGCAGATTTTCTGTTTTAACCGCGCGTAAGCAAATATCATAAACAGATGAGCCAATGCTCAGGTTCATCCACATTTTGTTTGATGCTTTTCGCTTGCCAAATTGCCTTGCGAACTGCGCGTTTGCATACGCATAGTCATTGAATGCTGTCCAGTAGTCCAAGCGGAACTGCTGGCTTTCTGTCTGCTGCTGATTCTTTTTAACGCTCTTAATCCAGTCATTCGGCTTCTCAATCACGCTGAACTTCACCGCAGGATTGGAGCTGCCGACTTTATACAGGTGGATTTCGCACAGGAAAAAGCCAATGTCGTCATCCGTGTGGTTATTCAGCCACTCAATCGCCGCGCGGTGTTCCTCGCGTGCGTGCTTTACCACCCAGATAATCGTCCGAGCTTCTTTCCCGGCAGCGTAGGTGATAAGTTTGCCCAGATGGTCGTGGTTGGTATCTTCCAGCTGGTTTTCGATGATAACCTTCTGCCCCGTTGCAATATCGGTCGCGATAATATCCACGCTGAAATCGCCCACAGCAGATTCTGTTCCGTCGACTGCAATTTCCATGCCGATTTCATTGCCCAGAATCGCGATGTTCTCATCCTTCGCCAGCCACGGCGTAAAATCCAGTGCCTCATGCGGCCAAACCTTCCGCAAATCCTGTACTTCAGTCAGAACTTCAAGCTGCTCCATTGGGCTACCTCCTTTTGTGTGCGGCGTATAGCGGGCGCTTATCTTATGATAGCAGATAGGCAGGGAAACGTCAACCGTAAGTATGTTTCTTTCTCGCAGCAAAACAGCCGGGGACTGCCTTTCCAGCAATCCCCGGCTTTCGTAATTCCTATGAATTTTTTACTTGACTTCCAGCAGGTTCTTGCATTCCGCGAACGCGCGGCGGCCAATGATTTCAATCGTCGCGGGCAGGGTTACGCTCTTGAGCTTCGTGTTGCCCTCAAACGCTTGCGCGCCGATTTCCACCACTGGCAGACCCGCCACCGTGTTCGGAACGGTCAGCGTCGATGCCGTGCCGTTGTACTTGACGACCACAATGCCCGTAGAGTCGTCACGAACCGCGAACACGAAGTCGCCTGTCACGGTGAATGCCTTGTTGACAGATTCGAGCTCCGTATTGCCGGACAGCGCCTTAATCGTGATGGTGTAGTCGCCCGGCTGCAGCAGCTTCAGACCCGGCACCGTGTAGTTCAGCGCCGCCGTTTCGCCCAGCAGCGCAGCCGTGCCATCCGGCGTGGTCAGCAGCAGCTGATACTTCGTTGCGCCGCCAGCAGCCGTCCACGTCACCGTCAGGTCGTCGCCCTGCTTCGCGGCAGGAATGGTCACAGTCAGCGGATCGTCGGTCACATACAGCGTCAGGGACTGCGCCGGGGAAAGCTCGCCAGCGGTCGTTCCGTAGTAGGGTTTGAACTGAATCGTGCGGACACCGTTGCCGCTGCCCAGCGAAGCGAAGGCGCGCTCGATAACCGTCACATCGCCAGTCGTCGGATAGCTGGTATTTGCCTTGCCGTCCACATACAGGACGACCTTTGTCGCGTTCTTGGTGTTGACCGTGAACGTCACCGGCACATTCAGCTTCACGCGGCTGGGATTCATGGTGAAGTTGACGACTTCCGGCTTGTTGACCACGGTCGTCGTCAGTGTAATCGTGTACGCCTTAAACTTTTCGCCCGCGGTCGTGCCGTTGTAAGGCTGGAACTGAATCGTACGGACGCCGCCATTATTCCCCAGCGACGAGAACGACATCGTGAACTCGTACTTCGACATGCTGGTCGTTACGTCCTCAAAGCGGCGGTTCACCTGCCCGTCGACATACATCAGCAGCTTCGTTGCGTTGTCCAGATAAACAGTGAATTTAATCTGCTCGCCCAGCACCGCGGTCGTCTTGTCAATCTTGACATTCGCAATCACGGGGGCAGCAGACGAACCACTCGTCAGGGAAATGGTGGTTGCGGAGGTCTTGTCGCCGCCGACTGCGCCGTTGTAGGCTTGGAACGCAATGGTACGCTTGCCCCCGTTGTTCCCCAGCGAAGAGAACGCCATGGTGAAGGTGTATTCCGTCATATCAGGGGTGATGTTCTCGAAGCGGCGGTTGACACTGCCGTCGATGTACATCAGCACCTTCGTGGCGTTCTTGATGCGCAGGGTGAAGGTGATATTTTCGCCCAGCGTCGCGTTCGGATTGCTGATTTTCAGCAGTTCAACCCGCGGCTTGTTCGCCACGCTGATGGTAATCGTCTTGGTGTCGGACATAGCGCCGGGCGTGCTGCCATTGTAGGGCTGGAACGCCACCGTGCGCACGCCGCCGTTTGAACCGAGCGTCGAGAAGGACATCTGGAACGTCGTTGCGCCGTCCTTCACGTCGTAGATGTAGCGGTTCAGCTTGCCATCAATGTAGACACGCATCTTCGTTGCGTTCTTGGTGTTGATGGTGAAGGTGATGGTTTCGTTCAAATCAACCGTAGATTTGTTCAAACTCCAGCTGGTCACGGTCGGCTTGTTCGGGCTTTCGTTTGCGACAGTCACAACACGTTCGGAGGTCTTTTCGCCCGCCGTCGTGCCGTTATAGGCTTGGAACGCAATGGCGCGCTTGCCCCCATTGCTTCCCAGCGACGAGAAGGACATGGTGAAGGTGTATTCCGTCATATCGGGGGTGATGTCCTCGAAGCGGCGGTTGACACTGCCGTCGATGTACATCAGCACCTTCGTGGCGTTCTTGACGCTCAGGGTGAAGGTGATGTTTTCGCCCAGACCCACGGTCGTCTTGTCGATATTCTTTACCGTTACCTGCGGCTTGACAGACGGCTTCGTCAGCGTAATCGTTTGTTCAGCGGACTTTTCGCCGGGCGTATTGCCGTTGTAGGCTTGGAACGCGATGGTGCGCTTGCCCCCGTTGCTCCCCATTGAGGAGAAGGACATGGTAAGCGTCGACGTGTCGGTGGGCACGTCGTAGATGTAGCGGTTGACGCTGCCGTCAATGTACATCAAAATCTTGGTGGCGTTCTTCGTGTGGATGGTGAAGGTGATATTCTCGCCCAGCTCCGCCGTCGCCTTGTCCATTTCGAACGTCGGTTTGCCCGGAATAATCACATCCGCGCGGTCGATGTTTTCGAGGTCATCCGGCACGTCCGTAGGCGCGGGGGTCGACGCGGGTTCCTCGGTCGGCTCAACAGCGGGCTCTTCGGTCGGCTCAACAGCGGGCTCTTCGGTCGGCACGACAGCGGGCTCTTCGGTCGGCACGACAGCGGGCTCTTCGGTCGGCTCAACAGCGGGCTCTTCGGTCGGCTCAACAGCGGGCTCTTCGGTCGGCTCAACAGCGGGCTCTTCCGTCGGCTCAACAGCGGGTTTCTCGGTCGGCACGACAACAGGTTCTTCGGTCGGCACGACAACGGGTTCCTCAGTCGGCTCAACAGCGGGTTCTTCGGTCGGCACGACTGCAGGTTCCTCGGTCGGCTCAACAACAGGCTCTTCCGTCGGGACGGGCGTAGGCGCAGAGGTCGGCACGGGCTCTTCCGTCGCAGCCGCAAGCACCAGCAAGGCACTGGGCATTTCCACGCCGCTCGCGAAAACACCGGTGTGACGTTGATTCTCAATGCCCTCTTCCGGCACAGGATGCACTGCATCCGCCGCCAGATAGCCATATGCAACGCCAGCCGTCTGGTCATACACGCAGACGGAAATCCGTTCATTCAGCTGACCCTTCTGCGGACGATGCGTCACATACACCACGCCGGTTACCCGGCCAACCAGCTCATCGCCCGTCGGATTCAGGTACAGCTGTGTGCTGCTGAACGTCGCAGCAAAGCCGGAGTCAAAGAACTCGTTATCCAGCACGGAGCGGCTGTAATCTACGGCTGCTTCGTCCACGATTTCGGGCGCTTCCGTTATCTCGGGAACATCCGTCGTTTCGGGGATTTCCGTTGCTTCGGGAACATCCGTCGCTTCGGGGATTTCCGTTGCTTCAGGAACATCCGTCGCTTCGGGGATTTCCGTTGCTTCGGGAACATCCGTCGCTTCGGGGATTTCCGTTGCTTCGGGAACATCCGTCGCTTCGGGCGCTTCCGTTGCTTCGGGAACATCCGTTGCTTCCGTCGGCACGACATCAACCGTTTCCGCCGGCGGAGTTTCCGGCTCTTCTGCAGCCGCCGTCAGCACTGTTCCCATACTGCCCGTCACCATGAATACAGCCAGCAGGAAAGACAATGCCTTTCGCATCCACTTTTTGTCCTTCATCGTCCTCACTCCTTGTTCCGTGCAATCTTCCGGCACGACGTATGGTTGTGCCAGTGGCAAGAGACTGCTGCTTTCCATTTTCTTTTCGCGGCGAGCTGCAGTGCTTCCGGTGGATATAGCAATCTCTTTCCCAATTCCAGCTATATTGTAACAAATTACAAGTCGCCTGTCAATACTTACCGCGCAGAAAGCCGAATTTTATACGAAAATCAAGGCACTTTCTCTGCATCTGTCTCGCGGAACTGATTTTTCCATTGCCGAATTGCCGTGGTCGGCAAATCAATTTGCGTCTCCCATGCGGAGCAGATGCGCTCCTCCAGCACATCCAAATTCCCGCCGCGGGGCAGGACGGGCAGATTCGTGTCCTTCGCGATTTCACTTGCGCGGTTGTCTACCGCCAGAATCAGGCTTCGGCAGCCCATATTCATTGCGTGGATGCCGCCGTGCAGCCGCGTGCCAACGTAGTCAATCCCGCCTGACGCCAAAAGCGCTGTGTAATCTCGCAGATTCGGCTGAATCAGGTTCAAATTCTGCGTCACGCGCGCATCCATTTGGCGCAGGCAGGCGTAGTCCTCAACTGCTTGCAGCCACACATACACCTCGCGGTAGTGCTTTTGCAGCATGGTCAGCATCTGCGCATCCTGCTCCGGGCTGCTGCGGTAGTCCGTCAGCGTTGTCACGACGCGCTCCGCCTTGTGCGTCGGAATCTGCGCGCATTTGTCGGCTGTCAGCCCCCACATTGTCGGACACGCCGTATTCAGCACGTTCGTGATGCCCAGCTTCAGCAGGCGCTGGCGCGTGTATTCGTCGCGCACCGCGTGCAGGTACTGCCCATCCAGCAGCGTTTTTAGAATCCGCTTCGTGTACCCTGTCGGCTCGTCCTGATATTGATACCACCCCGCACCCAGCAAAATGATATGCGTGCGCTGAAATTTTTCACGAATCAGGCGGAAATTCAGCAGCTCCCGCTTGTGCAAATCGCCGCAGCGCATCATCACCGCGTCCCGCAGGCGGATATTCCACATCCTTTGGTGGCGCATGTCTGAGGAAAGCAGATTTGTCCCGCAGACAAATGCGAAATCCGCACTGCCGACGTGCTTCATCGACACTTTCGACAGCCTGTCCCGAACCGGCACGGCGACGGACAGCTGCACAGGAAAGCAGTCGTGCAGCACATGCTCACAGGCGTTGCGGATGATGAAATCTCCCTGATTCGCTGTTGAAATGGTAGGGTCAAAACGCACAATTTTACGGCAGTGCTGCATTTCCTGATCGATCATGCCTTCTTCCTCCATTTGCGCAAGAAACTCCGCCCTTTTTCAAGCATCCAGCGATATTCTGCCGTCCGCCCCAGCGCCAGCGTGTACAGGAGCGCCGTCACCGCCGCGCAGGTGATGCCCTTGAGGATAATCCACATCAGCGTATTCCCCATCCGCGCGCACAGCAGCAGCGACAGCGCCATCACCGCGCCGTTGAGCAGCAGCAGGCCTCCCTGCGCCTTGAAATACGCGGCAGCGCTGCGCCCGAAGGTGCGATGGAACAGCACTTTCGGCTCATACCAGAAGATGGTGCATAGCCGCGCCAGCCCTGTTGCGCCGATGATGCCCGCCACGCCGAAGAAGTGCCCCAGCAGGATGGACAGCAGGATGTTGACCAGCGCCGTCATAAACATAACATATTTCATTTGATGGAAGAGCCCCAGCGTTTCGCGGTACATCCACACAGGCGCGACGATGGTGCTCAGGTAGAATGTGAACAGCACCGCTGCCACCGTCCCTGTATCCATCAGGTATTCTTCGCCCACCCAGATGGGGATGAAGTCCTGCACAACCGCACCGTATGCGGCGACGCAGAAGCCTGTAATCGCCCCGAAGAGGACAATCAGGTTGCGGAACATGGCGTACGACTTTTCCGAATTCTTCTCGGCATTCAGATTTCCCAAGCTGGCGGAAATGCCGGTAATCACGATGGAAACGAACGTTGTCACATATGTCGTCAGCGACGCGTAGTTGGAGTAGTAGCCGACGAACATCGTGCCCAGCATGACGGAAATCAGAATGTTGTCCGTGTTGTTGATGAGTATTGTCGCCAGCTTGTAGAGAAACATAGAGCGGATGTTGTCGTTCAGCTCCTGCTTGCGGTGCATCGGCTCGTGTTTCTGCTTTTCCCGCAGGAAGGGGTACATCTTATCCGCAAAATGGCTCAGCACCGCGTTCTGCAGGAGGGTGCAGGCGATCTGAATCAGCAAATAGCCAAGATAGCTGCCCCAAATCAGCAGGCACGCGATCTGCGCCGCATACTGCAACACCAGCGCCGCGGCGGAAACCATGTTTTGCAAATATGCCTTCTGGTCGGCCTGAATCAGCGTCGTTTTGTAGATGACCAGATAGGATGCCATGGAGTTCGCCAGGTACAGCACATAGTAGACGATTAGCTGTGCCATCGGCAGCTCGCTGCTGATGATGAGCGGCAGGAAGGGGATTACCGCCGCGCCCAGCAGCGCTACCGCCAGCGCAATCAGGCGGTAAATGCGACGATAATAGCCCAGCAGGTGCTGGATTTCGCCCGCATCGCCCCGGTGCAGCGGTGCGTACAGGCTGTACACCAGCACGTTGCCCACGCCCAGTTCCGCCAGTGACAGCATGGCCAGAATGTTGCTGTACAGCCCGTTGACACCTGTGTAATCCGCACCCAGCCGGCGCACAAACACCGTTCGCACGGCAAAAGCCAACAGCAGCGTAACCACCTGCCGTACTGCGCCTACACCGATGTTGCGCGCTGTGTTTTCGCTCCTTGATGCTGTGTTCATGATTCCTCTCCGCCTGTTTCGCCTGTCTGCTCCTGCGCCGCGCCCTCCGGCTGCCACTTGCCCAGCAGTCCCAGAAACAGTATGTTCAGGAAAACGCCCTCCGTGTTGATGCACAGGAAATACAGCAGGAAAACGCCCAGCACATACAGCAGACGCGCCTTGGCAAATTTGGTGCGGATACCGCGGTACGTCAGCCACAGCCAAACTGCCGGGAGAATCAACCCTGTATCCATGACGAAGGCGGCAAAGCCATTGGAAATGTTCTGCACCCTGTGTTCCAGCAGAATTTCCGCCTTCCGCTCCGAGAAAACGCCCTGCCCCGCAATGGGGGATTCCAGCCCGATTTCAAAGCCGCTGAAGGTGTCGTTCCACCGCGTGTAGAACGAACCGCCGGAATTTCGTCCGATAATCTTGTTTTCCACCACGCCCGTGGCAGACTCGATGACAAACAGCAGTACCAGCCCAACGAACGCCGCCATCTTGATGCTGCGCGCCATTTTCCCGCCCTTTTTGCGGAAGGCCACCGTCAGCAGCACAACGCCCAGACAAATGAAGCCTGTTGTGGACAGCGTGCTGAGGATGGTGACGATCAGCAGCGCAATTGCCCAGCAGTATTTCTTCTTGCTCATGCCCATGCGCGTTTCGTCGCTCATCAGGAACAGCAGCGCGAAGTTCAGGAAAATCTGGTGGCTGCCCGGCTCGTTGAACATACCCGCATTGCGGTGGAAAACCGGGATGTTCAGCCAGCCTAAGGTGAAATAAGGCGTCAAGTAAAATCCGTTGACGCTGGAAACTTCGTAGTGCAGCAGCGGCAGCGGCAGCGACAGCAAATCGCCGATGACGAAGGAAATCAGGCTGATGGCCGCCTCTGCCAGCATGACTTTGGTATACAGCCGCATATACGTCCGATACCCGATGCAGCTTTGCAGAACCAGCACATAGCCGATGTTGCAAAGCCAAATGACAATATCGTTGATGTGGATGCCGTTCTGCGGGTTGACGAAGCTCGTCAGCAGCAGCGCCGCCGTCAGCAGCAGCGTCAGGCGTACATTCTGGACGCTGATTTTCGGATGATGCGCCCGCGTCAGCAGCAGAATCGACGCAATCAGCATGGCTGCCATCAGCGGCATCCGCAGCACCTGAAAATACAGCGAACCCATGCCCAGCACGCCAATCAGCACACAGAGTGCATCCACATGGTTCTTTGTGATTCGGATTTTCATCGTGCAATCTCCGTATAAATCTGATGCAGTATCTCCAGATTCTTCTGCGCATCATGCGTTTTTCCAGCGTGTTCTCGCCCGGCGCGCGCCATCTGCGCCGCTTTTTCCGGATGCGCGAACATCTCGCAGATATCATGCGCCAGCAAATGCGGGTCGTCTGCCGGATAAATCAGCCCTTCCACGCCGTGCGTCATCAGACAGCGCACGCCGCCGACATCCGACGCAATGCACGGTATGCCAAGCAGCATCGCCTCGCCAAGCGAATTGGGGGAGTTTTCAATGCTTGACGGCAGCACAAATACCTGACTTTTTAGATACCGCTCCTTCATTTGCTGTGCATTCAGGCTTCCGGTAAAAACAACATGGTCGTAGAGGTCGCTTTCGCGCAGCAGACGGTGGATGTACCGTTCATAGGCATTGCGCGCAAGCGACGGAATGCGCCCATAGTCCTTGCGCCCCACATAGAGCTTGACATCGGGATAGCGCTTGCGGACAATCGCCAGCGCCTGCAATAGCAGATGCAGCCCCTTGAGTGGCACATGCGCCTGACTGCAGAAGAGGCTGTGCGGCTCGCAGCTGTCCAGCGACCATTCGCCGGTGTAGAACTCGTCCCGCAGCGTTTCGTTGTTGAAATGATAGGCCGCCTGCGGGGCAAGCTCCGCCATGCAGGCGGCATCCCAATCGGTGCGCCCGATGACGTGCTGTACCCTGCGCAGGGCTTCCTGCTCATACTGCCCGACGCGGCGGTAGATTGCTTCCTGCCGGACGATATTGCCCTTCACCAAGTCCTTCAGCGTGTGCCCGTGGCAGACGTGTTCCGGCAGATAAGCGCGATAATGCTCCGCGTATATGGATAGAAGCCCCTGAATGGAAATTACAATCCGCTCGCGCATCCCCATGTGTTCCGCCGCGTCAACCATGGCCAGCGTGTGCTGATTTTCCGTGCCCCAGAGGTGAATGACATCCGGCTGCTCTTTGCGCAGAATATCCTCCAGCTGCCGGGTGTAGGCTTCCCCGCAGCGCTGCGTAGGGCGTGTGGGGTTGACAAGCCCGTAATAGCGGTAGCCGTCCACTTCGCCCGTCAGCGCTTTCGGCGCGTCAAACACATACGTCAGCGCCACATCCGGCAGCTGCGTCAGCCGCCGCGACAGCCCGACCAGCCAGCCCACGATATACACCGGGGGAAGCGATTCTTTTTCCGCAATGGCAGGGAGGATAATATTCCCCATCCACATGACCTTCACGCTTCAGCCCCTCCTTTCACTTTGCGCTGTGCGGCATGGTTATTCCACCGCGCCCCGCGTCAGAAAATCCCGCAGCTTTTCCCGCTCCTGCGCCTGCGATTGGCAGTAGCGCGCAATGTTGTGCACATAGCGGTCATGCACGGCTTCATCCAACAGCCTTTCCGGCGCAAAATCCGCCATGCTGGATACCGTTTTGCCCAATTCGTTTGCTTCCACCATTTGCAGCGTCCCGCAGCGGCTGCCCACAATCGGCACGCCCCGGAAGAGAATATCGAACACAACGCCGCTGCTGTGCAGGGAGTAATTCTCCGAATAGTTTAGGATGCAGTAGCGGCATTGGCGAATCGCCTCGTCATACGCCGCTTCGGACAGGTATTCCAGCCGCAGCTCGATGTTCTTTGCGCCCGCGCAGACTGCCCGCAGCTCCGCCTCCAGCGGCGCTTCCTGCACCCGCCCCGCAATCAGCACCCGATACGGCGTGTTCCGCAGCTGCTTTGCCGCCTCAACGACGCCCTTGTCCGACGTAATCAGCCCGACCATGCCGAAATCATAGCGCTTCTGCGCATACGGCACAGGCGGCTGCATCGTTCCTGTGCTGATGTAATCGGATACGACGCACATTGGCCGCCCATACGCCGCGCCAATGGCTGCATTGGGGCAGATAACGCCGCTGATTTTCCGCCTGCACAGCGCATACAGCCCCCGTTTCAGCAGCGAATTGACGCCGTCGGTGCTGTACTGGATGGCGTAGACCCGCGTTTCTTTCTTCTTGAACAGTGCAAGCCCCAGATACGCTGTTGCGACGGCGCTGCACTGGAGGACAATCACGTCATCCTGCGCTTCCCGAAGCAGCGCGCGCACGTTCTGGAACACGGCGCGTTTGTTGCGCACCGCCGAACTGCCCACGATGTAATCATGCGGCAGACGAATCAGCTTGTCCCCGAAGCGGTCGCCGTACACCGGCCCGCCCGCAATGCGCACATCCATCTCCGCGCCGAACAGGTCAAGATAATTCTGCGCGACGGTGAAATAATGCCCAGCGGCAATGCCGTCTGTGCTGGTGCTCCGTACATCTGCCACAATCAGCCGCATGATGGTTCGTTCCTTTCGCCGCTTTTCTGCATCGCCTTGCTGTAAATCGCCATCAGCTGACGATAATTTGCTTCCGCCGTGAAATTCTCCTGATACGTTTTCAGCGCGCCCTCGCTGACGGATTCCGCGTGTTGCAGCCGATTGAGCGTCTGTGCCAGCTGTTCCGCCGAGTCCGCCGGAAACTTGAAGCCCGTCACGCCGTCCGAAATCAGGGAACCCGCGTTGCCTAAATCCGAGCAAATCACCGGCGTGGCGGCGCTGAAGGCTTCCACAATCGTCATTGGGAAGCCTTCGTACCACTGTGTCGGCAGAATCAGCGCCTTGGACTGCCCCATCAGCGCCCGTGCCGCCGAATTTGGCACAAAGCCGTGCAGCTCCGCCTGCTTCAGCTTTTCCCGCGTCAGATATTCGCGGCACCATGCTTCCTCCGGCCCTGTACCGCAGATGATTAGCTTCATGCCCCCGCCTGAACGCTCGTAGCGCACCCACGCCTCCAGCAGCAGCCGGATGCCCTTGAGCGCATCCAGCCGACCGATGTACACCACCTGATTTTCGCGCGCCGCATATGGCACAATCGTCTCCGGCGGTTCCACAAAGTTCGGCTTTACGGACACGTTTTCCGGCGGAATCTGCTTAAGCGCCAGCAGCTTCTGACGGTTGAAGTCCGTCAGGGTGATGTAATGCAGGCGGCTGTACGTTTTGAGGGCGCGGTGCAAACGTGTGCTGAGCACGCAGAACACCGTCTGCAGGCGGCTGCCGCGGTAGCAGCGGTGCTTCACCGCGCAGTGCAGTCCCTTTTTCACGCAGTCCTCGCAGATATGGCCGTCGCGGTAGAAAAGCGCGTTCGGGCAGAGCAGGCGGAAGTTGTGCACCGTCTGCACCACGGGAACGCCCTCGCGCAATGCCGCGTAATACACTGCCGGGCCAATCAGCGGCAGCGTGTTGTGCACATGCACCAGCGAAATCCGGTTTTCGCGGATGCTCCGCCGAACCTCGCGGTATGTACGGATGCTGAAAAACATCCCCAGCGCACTGCGGATTTTCTCCAGCGCTCCCATGCGCGAAATTTCCTCGTTCCGCCGCGCATACAGCGCCGCAGCGTGACCGTGCGTTTCCAGCAGGTGCTTCTCGTTCGCCACAACGACATCCTCGCCGCCGGGAATCTGATAATAGTCGTGTACCAGCAGTACAGCGGGCTGTTTTGTCGCTTGCTGCATTTACTTTCTCCTGATGGCCGCGTTCCAGATGAATTTCAGATTCGTACTCCAGTAGCGCTGGAATAGCCGCTTCGGGTCTTGCATCAGGCGATAGAGCCATTCCAAGCTGTGCTTCTGCATCCATAACGGGGCGCGCTTGACGTTGCCCGAAAAGAAATCAAAGCCCGCGCCGACCCCAATCATCAGCCCGTGCACACGCCCTTGGTGCGCCGCCATCCAGCGCTCCTGCTTCGGCGCTCCCAGCCCGACCCACACAAAATCCGGCTGCGCCTGATTGATGCGTGCCACGGCAAGCGCATCTTCCTCCGGTGTCAGTTCGCGGAAAGGCGGCACGTCTGTGCCCGCAATTATCAGCCCCGGATACTCCTGCTGCAGGCGCGTAATCATTTTCTCCTGCACTTCCTGCGTGCTGCCGTAGAAATAATGCCGCCAGCCGTGTGCCGCCGACTGCCGAAAGACCTCCATCATCAGGTCAGGCCCGGTTGTCCGCTGAATCTGCGGATACCCGCGCCGCCGCGCCTCCTGCGCCAGCGGATTGCCATCCGGAATCGCCATCAAACCGCCGTTCTGCACGGCACGGTAGTCCGCATCCTCGTAACTGACGACGGTTGTATGTACATTCGATACGCAGATGTAGTCTCCCTGCAATTGATGAATATTCTGCGCCAGATATTTCAGCAGCCAATTCATATTGATGACTGCAATATTGACCCCTAAAATCGGACAGACCGGAATTTCACGCTTGTCCACTTTGCGGCAGTATTGCGCTGCTCCTTCGTGCGCCGTGGCAAACACCCCTTTCCCCGCTTCCCCAGCAAGAAACCTTGATACTATTTCCAGATTCATCTGCGCCATCTGCTTGCGCCTTTTCCCTTCTGGCGTCCGCTCATTCCACTTAGCGTAGCGCTGCTACGCTGCGTTCCATTCACGTTAGCCAGAATGAAAAATTCGCCGCGCATCTTGGCGCATTCTTATCTGAAAATAGTATGAATCATAAATTACCATTTTCATTATAACGCAAACATCAGTAATTTGCAAGCATTGCCATTTCAGACGATGAAGAAATTTCCTTTTTTTCTGCGGATGAATTGCCGCCCCGTATTCGTTCTTTCATTAGCATACCAATGCGAAAGGAGTATTCTTTATGAAGAACTGTATTTCCCGTTTCTGCCTGCTTGCCTTGCTTCTCCTGATGACCATCGCCCCTGTCCGCGCGGAAATTATCGGGCAGACGACGGAGAACGAATACATCCACCGCCTGATTGCGGACAACGGGCAGGAACTCTGCTTCGTGTCCGGCGAGAAAGACCCGTACCTTTCCTATACGGATGTCAACTTCGACGGCATCAACGATGTGGTGATACTGGCACAGCGCGGCGCGAGCAATTTCGTCTACCAGTTTTTCATTTTTGATGGCGAACAGTATGTTCTCTGTCCGCTGACGTTCACGAATTATGACCTTGACGCGGAACACAAAATTGTAAGGAGTTCTGTGAACGGCGGCTTGGCGGGCGGCATTCACAGAGAAACGCTGTACCGTTTTGATGGGACGGAGGCGGTGCTGCTGCGCTGGGCGGTCGGCGAGGAGAAAGAGGACTGGACGTTCGACGCGGATGGTTATACCGTCCGGCACTACAATGATGTGCTGACCCTGCAGGTTTGGGAGCATGATCCGGATATGGACGGCATCCTGATTTTTGAACAGGATGTATCTACTGAAGATGAAAATGCGCTGAGGGAAGCGTTTCAAGCGGAAAATGACGCGCTCTGGTCGGGCATCCGCTAAGGCACTACCGCACAATTCGGCGGCGCGTCTGGCGATGTCTTTTCCGCCATCTGCGGCATGC
>ERZ791734.1774-NODE-1774-length-16219-cov-5.029943_pt1 | contig 16219 bp, 13 predicted proteins | sample MGYA00509953_ERZ791734 | MGnify/ENA primary metagenome ERZ791734 (study PRJEB30046, sample SAMN00792038) | human gut metagenome | study: EMG produced TPA metagenomics assembly of the A metagenome-wide association study of gut microbiota in type 2...
AATAACAGATTTCAGTAACTTTGTATCGAACACTTCTAAAAAAAATCTTATGGACAATCATCTTCTCTCTCACGCCATCGCCCTCGCCACCGAGGCTCATAAAGGACAAAAAGATAAATACGGACAGGAGTACCTGCACCACCCCATCCGCGTCATGAATATGGGACGTGACCTGAAAGAAAAGATTGTCGGCATCCTCCACGACGTGGTGGAAGACACGGAATGGACATGCGAAGACCTAAAGAAAGAAGGTTTCCCGGATGAAATCATCGAAGCCGTGCGGTGCGTCACGAAGCTATCCGATGAAGAAGACTACGAGGAATACATCGGAAGATGCGCCACCAATCCCCTCGCGATTGCCGTTAAGATTCACGACCTGACGGATAATATGGACGTCCGTCGTATGCCCTGTATAGGGGAAAAAGAAATCAGCAGATTGAAGAAATACCTGAAAGCCTATCACCGCCTGATGCCTTTCTATATGAATCATTGATAATATATGCGTTCGTTTTTCATGAAATAGTTACCTTTGCGGCATGAAACAGGAACTAAAGGAAAATCAGGGAATACCGTCGTCCTTACTTTGGACACTCGCCATCATTTCAGGAGTAACGGTGGCCAACATATACTACAATCAACCCTTACTGAACCGTATCAGCCGTGATCTGAACATCAGCGAGTTCACCGCCAATCTGATAGCCATGTTCTCGCAGATAGGCTATGCGCTCGGATTGCTTTTCATCATTCCATTGGGCGACTTATACCGCCGGAGAAACATCATCCTCGTAAATATCTCCGTGCTGGTGGTCTCCCTGCTCACCATTGCCCTGGCTCCCAACATCCACCTGATACTTTTTGCCTCCCTGCTGACAGGTGCATGTTCCGTCATTCCGCAAGTGTTCATGCCTCTTGCGGCGCAATACTCCACCCCCGAAACCAAAGGGAAGAATGTGGGCATCATCCTTTCGGGATTGCTGACCGGTATTCTGGCTTCGCGCGTAGTGAGCGGTATCGTAGGCGAATACATGGGTTGGCGTTTCATCTACTTCGTTGCCGCCGGACTGATGATTGTCTGCCTCATCGTCATCATCAGGATACTTCCGGACCTCCCTTCCAACTTCCAGGGGACATACTTCGGCTTGATGAAATCCCTGTTCTCCTTAGTCAGGAAATACCCCCAACTACGCATCGTTTCGCTACGTGCAGGTTTTTCATTCGGTTCCTTCCTTGCCATGTGGAGTTGCCTGGCCTTCAAAATGGAGCAAGCACCTTTCTTTGCGGGAAACAATATCATAGGTATGTTAGGCCTTTGCGGCATAGCCGGAGCACTGACAGCATCATCCATCGGCAGATATATACATATTCTCGGAGTGAAACGGCTTACTTACATAGGTTGTACGCTGATTATCAGTGCATGGATCACCCTGTATGTGGGGCAATACAGCTATGTAGGCATCATAGCCGGTATATTATTGATAGATATAGGGATGCAATGCATTCAGCTTAGCAACCAGACAAGTGCATTCGCCCTTTGTCCGCAAGCCTCCAACCGCATCAATACGATTTTTATGACTACTTACTTCATCGGAGGTTCCACGGGGACTTTCCTTGCCGGAACTTCGTGGCAATATTTCGGTTGGACGGGAGTGATAGGGACAGGTATTTTGTTGACGAGCTGTTCGTTGATTATCAACATCTTTGCTAAGAAATAGATTCTTTCAAGACTTCCCAACCACATGCCTTGAGGTCGACGCATCCGTTTTTTCTGAAAGCGACACCTTCCTTTTCCAATAGTTCGCGCTGTTCCGGCCAGAAAGGCGCCAGTCTTCCCTGGCTGTTTACCACCCGGTGGCAAGGAAGATTCCGCTCTTCGGAAGCGTTGTGCATAGCCTGTCCCACCATGCGCGAGCACTGGGGACGGCCTACAAGGTAGGCGATTTGCCCGTATGTCAGTACGCGCCCCGAAGGGATGGAGGCGACTACGCTATATACTTCATTTCGGAATGATACCTGATCCATAACGGCTGATTAAATAACTTCTTCGCACACCCGCATTTCCATACCTTTATATACAACCACAATCTTGTGCAACTGGGTGTTGCCGATGGCACGCTTCACCGTATCCGTATCGGCGTAGCGGTTGGCTTGGGCGATGGCTTCCTGACGGAGTTTTTCCACAAGGGTTTCGGGGTCTTTGTACTTGGCATATTTCAGTTCCACGATGTAGCTGTGTGTCATGTCAGAGTAGATGTCCAGCATCGGGCAGAGGAAGATGTCTACATAGCCCGCTTGCGTGTCTTGCTCGGAGATGGGGCGGTAGAAGCGGTTCTGCGCAGTCATGGCAAGGGTGAAACCATGCACGAAGAACTCGCCCTTCTGCTTGTCGCGTTGCGAGGCATACGTCTTCAGGCAGTCGGCAATGTAGCCGAAGTAGGCTTGCCAGTCGCCATCATAAGCGAGTTGGCTTGCCAGTTCACTCTTTTCATAGCTGCTGAAACTGAGGTCAGCTTCGTTGTAAGTATTCAGTAGATAAGTATAGAGTTGTTCCTGAACCACCAGGTTGGGGATGGTCAGTTTGGTTTTTCCTCTATGCATTCCGCTGATGGTGAGCATGCCGAAATAGTAGAGCAAGCTCACGAAGTTGTCGGGGTTGGTGATGCTGGAGGCGGGGAAGCCGCTCTTCAGTTCACCGGTGATATAGCTCTGACTCACCAGCGTCTGAATAACGGAAGCATCGTGGGCAAACTCCTTGTCCTTGCGAATGAGCATGCGCAGTTTCTCGTAGTCGATGCGAATGTTATCTTCCACCATATTTTGTGGTGCCTTGCCACGCATTATATAATTTTTGACGAAGTAGAGCACCATGTTTGAATTATACATCGTGGTTTCACCGTAACACTCCTGTGCGAAACAATAGTTGTCATACCACGGCTTCATGATTTCTATCAACTCGTCAACGGTGTGATTGAAGGGGCTGGTGGTTGAATAGTAGGTCAGCATTTCCCGCACTTCCTCTTCCGTGAATCCCATCATCTGGTTGAACTCCGGCGTGAGGGAATAGTTGGTACCGATGTTGAATCCACTGGTGAGGTCGTCCATCGTCACGGGGCTTACACCGGTGATGAAGCAACGCTTGATGCTGGAGTAAGTTCCCGCTTTCACTTTGTTGAAGAAAGCACGCAGGTAACCTTCGCCATGCGTTTCGTTGGTATAGCGGTGCAGGCTTTCGGGGTCGGCGAGGATGGCGTTGGTGAAGTGGTCGTACTCGTCGATGAAGAGATAAATATCCCGCCCGGCACGCTCGCACTCATGATAAAGGAAGTCGAACTGGTTGACAGCTCCTTCTATTGCGTCCAACTTTTCTTTGATGCCTTGCGGCAGAAGGTCGGCATACACCTCACAGAAGAAGTCGAAACAGATTTGGCAATGCGTATCCAGTCCTTTGCGGTAATTGTTCAACTCGCCGGTGATGCCGGAGAAGTTGAGGTATAGCACCAGATAGCTGTTGCGGTCCGGTGTGGGATGCTGCCCGATGTAGAGGTCACCAAAGAGTGCCTCAAACTGGTCGCGGGTGCGCACGTCGTAGTAGTGTTGCAGTAGGTTCAGCGTCAAGCTCTTGCCGAAGCGGCGGGGGCGGATGAAGAAGAAGAAGCGGTCCGCCTCCTCTATCATGGGAATGAAGCGGGTTTTATCCACATAATAATAATTGTCGAGGCGAATATCCGCGAAGTTCATCATGCCGTAAGGGAGACGTTTTCTGCCGGGTACTATGTATTTCATTGGGTCCATAATCTGTCCTCCTGCTTTGTTTTTTTATTTAAGCTGTTGCTTTATGATACTTAATGTAACAAAGATACAGGTTTATCCCCAATATACAACAAACCCGATATAAAATAGTTATTCATGCCAATCAGTAATTGAAATTCATATTAACCTGGTTAATTGCAGTTTGTTTTGGTTACCTTTGCGGCCGCAATATCAATCACTAAAAAAATGATAACAAGAACAATGAACCCCTTCGCACTTAGAAGGGAGATGCAAAACGATATATTTGAAAATATAGTTCCTTATCTCAAAAGAAATTATGATTCTAAAATACGCAGGGCGATTATTAAAAGCCTTCATTTGCCGATGATATTTAATCCGATTCACTATTTCAGCAAGACAACAAATAACGATTGGTTCATATTCTATTATGCAATAACCAAAAAGCTGCCCGAGGATGCCGCGTGTATCGCTATATCCCAGGTGCAAACCGAAGAAGGAACTTATGTTTACGAATATATTGTTGCACGCGAGCACAACATTTATATTTTTCCTCCTCATTTTTTCTCCCGCTATCATTCAAGGTTTTTAAAAGGAGCCGCGATTGGCAAACAAGAGCTTATTAACCAATATATAAAAAATAGTTATATAGGCATTATTTTTATCTCAGAAACAGGGCGGGAAAAATGTGCATTAAGCTTTCAAGACGGATATGCAATCGGAGACATTATTAGTCGGAAAGAACGTATTTTTATGTTCAAGACGTTTATCTCTAAAGATTTACTGAGAAAAGATCAAAAGTTTGCGAAGGCATACGACCAACTTCAGAAACAAAATCTAATGAATTACATTATGAGCTTAGAGAACCCTAATGAATTTTTGCTTAACAAATACAGCTCTTACCTGAACTCAAAGCTATAAATGCAAATTGGCACATTAATCACATTAGCACATTTGGTTCATAACTGCGTAAAAATGAATCAAACAAATAATCGCTTCCCGACACGTTGGAAACAGAAATTATGCTTACCTTTGTACGTAAGCAGAAAAAAACATAAGTTATGGTACAGAAAGACAAATATATACGTTTTGATTGGGCGGTGAAGCGTTTGCTACGCAACAAAGCCAACTTCGGCGTGCTCGAAGGTTTCCTCACCGTGTTGCTGGGCGAGCCTATCCGCATCGTCGAGATACTGGAAAGCGAGGGCAACCAGCAACGTGAAAACGACAAATTCAACCGTGTGGACATCAAGGCACGCAATAGCAAGGACGAAATCATCATCGTTGAAGTGCAGAACACGCGCGAGATATACTACTTGGAGCGCATCCTCTTCGGCGTTGCCAAGGCCATCACGGAGCATATTGAGCTGGGAGAACTTTACTCCCAAGTGAAGAAAGTGTACTCCATCAGCATTCTCTATTTCGACATTGGCAAGGGCAACGATTACTTGTACCACGGTCAGAATTCCTTTGTGGGCGTGCATACGGGCGATTTTCTGGAGGTCACCACCAAAGAAAAAGACGCCATCGTGCGCAAACTTCCTGCCGAAATCTTCCCCGAATATTTTCTGATTCGTGTGAATGAGTTCAACAAGGTGGCCGTCACCCCGCTTGAGGAGTGGATAGAGTATCTGAAGACCGGCATCATCCGCCCCGATACGAAAGCTCCCGGACTGGAAGAAGCACGCCGCAAACTGATTTATTACAATATGGACAGGGCGGAACAACTGGCGTATGACGAACATATCAATGCCGTAATGATTCAGAATGATGTGCTGAGTACGGCGGCAGAGGAAGGTAGAGAGGAAGGTAGGCAAGAAGGCAGAGAGGAAGGTAGACAAGAAGGTAGAGAGGAAGGTAGACAAGAAGGCAGACAGGAAGGAAGACAAGAAGGGCTTGCAGAAGGGCTTGAGCAAGGAAAGCAGGAGAAAAACATAGAGAATGCCCGTACGATGAAAGCCTTGAATATCTCCTCCGAAGTCATCCACCAGGTGACGGGTTTAGCCATCAAAGACATAGAAGAATTATAAATAGCAAGATATTATTCATTTTCGTCTCGCCCGATTTTCGTTTTTTGAGAAGCAGGCGGGACGTTCTGTTTTCCAGCGTAGTTTTTTTACAAATGCCCCCTGAGTACCAACCCCCGATTCCCATTATTCTTAAACCTGTGTTCATAAAATAAGTCCGGTGACCGCTCCCGGACTTTTTCTCATCCCAGCGGATTTTCTTCAATCCCGCCATCGCCGCCATGCGACGGGTCCTGGTCTTCGGTGGTGGCTGAAAGTTCAATCCATTCCAGTTGTTCGCTGTCCACCAGGGCGCGGGTGTAGGCGCCGCTGCTGAGGCGGGTGCGTTCGGGGACGAACTCCACGCGGACGGCTTTCACCTGCTTTTCGAAGTCGAAGTCCTTGAGGTCCTTCACGCCGGTGGTGTCGAGCACATAGCGGAAGTAGCCCAGTCCTTTGATGTGGACGCTCTTGCCCTGGCTCATGCGGGTGTGCATCACGCCTGCAATGTCGCCCAGCACGGCTTGAACGTCGGAGTTACTCACTGTGGAGATTTTTGCCAGGTCCTTGGCAATGGTCTCCGTTTCCACGGGTTTGCCCTGCACTATCGCGCGGGGGTAGTAAACCGCTTGTTTCTGATTAAGCATCTTTTTCCAAAATGGCATAATTCTGATTGTTTTAAGTGTTAATAAATGAATAAAAAAATGAGCCGGAACCCGTTTTCCCGTGTCGCTGACTCGACGCGCTCTTGTCGCCGACTCGGGGCGGTCATGTCGCTGACTCGGGAATGCCTTGTCGGAGACACGGGAAAACCGGGGTACCGGATAGAAATAGAAGAAGAAAACAGGATTTGAAAATCCTTATACGCAATGACCGCCGGATGAAAAACATCCGGAGCGGCGCGGACTTCCTCACTATAGTTCGATACAGCTTTGCAGTTCTTCTTTTATCATCGGCAAGCAATCATCCGTAGAAGTCAATTTGGCAACTTCTATAAATCGAGGTGTAATCTTTATTTTACAGCCGCCGTTTTCTTCCACCAATTCCAAATCAATGATGTTGAGACGTGGCTTATCAATAGAACAGGCACAGCGATAACCGGAATATCCTGTTTTATTGGCCGGGTCCTTACGATTTCCGATATAAAGTGTCTGCTTCTCTATAGAACCAACGTGCTCATGGCCGAAGAAAGCCGTCACGATTTGTATTGGAGCTTTATCTAAAACATCTTTTAAAGCCTTTTTGTCGGCGTATGTCCACCATCTCTCCGGATTACCATGCGTATCACCGTTCACATCACATCCATAGTTGATATGGAACATGGGGATGCCCACCTTGTAATCATAACCTGGCTTGCATGCCATCGTCTGCATACTTGCATTGAGATAGTCCAAGGCGCCGAATGCATAGGTTCCCTCATCATGACCGTGTCCCGTATCTCCCGGATCAGTGCGGTTTGCATTGCCCGGCAAATTGTTTAGCATAAAAAATGCAACCAGCACTTTCTTTCCGTTCTTTTCCAGAGAAAAAAACCATGTGTAGTGATAACCTTTGTTCCCATAATTAGCTGCATTATCCGCAGTACTAATGCCGTATGGAAGAAACAAGCTGCCTTCCGCTATCCGCTTTTTGTTTCTTTGTTGAATATCGCCTTTCACATTCTCACCGCCAAACCCTGTCCATAAGTCGTGATTGCCCAGTCCGTCGGCAACGGGTATAGACTGTTCTTCCAGTCCGTCAATCAGATTTCCCCATATATCACGCACGGCAGGAAAATGTAGCGGATTAACATCCCCGGCAGGCGCCGTAGGGCAATCTAACAAATCGCCCGGCATGACGATAAATTCAGGACGTTTCTGTAAATTGATCAGCTTATCTACAACAGACGCTTGACTCCCACAATTAGTATCACCGAAATGATAATCGTTCATCACACCAAACCGACGGGCGGAGAGGCGGAAGAATTCAAATTTGTAACATCCTTTATCATTAACGAAGCCACTCTCTTTCTTGCCATTCTTCGACAATTGCAGATATTTCCCGCATGATACAAGCACGGCATAATCCATGCCGGAAGATGATGACGGGTAAATGAAATACCGACAAACAGCACCGGAATGCCGTCCGTCTTCAAGGTCGAAGACTTTTTGTAACTGTTCCTTTTCCCCGTCAATCGAGATAGTGACACGAAAATGTCCGTGAGCCGTCAACACATGAATACCTTTGGGCTTCATTTCATATTCATCGAGTCTGTAATAGTCATTGTCAGAAAGATTGTGATTCGTTTTATTCATAGCCCGCTTTCCCCATTCTTTCTTGTCCGTAGGTTCAACAGTGATTTCAATCTTATTGAAAGCTCTGTTTATCAGTTCTAAGTAACATCCGTAACTCATAATATTCTTTTTTTAATGGTTTGTATTTTGTTCTTTAGCACCTGCATTAACCTCCTTCCTGATGATGGCAGGTACTGATTTTATTGATTAACCTACTTATAACCAGGTTTATCACACCGTCCTGTGGCTGTGTGTCCTCCTTTCTTTGGCGGGACGGGGGTTAATAAATCGTTTTATTTCGCAGCTTCCGCACGCAGGCCGCTAAAAGGCCAGCACGGCACGGACTTTATAGGTATCGGTTTTGGGCTTTACGCCATAGTTGGGGGTGGTGACATCTACATGCCAGACCTTATTTAGACTACCCCATTCGTTGCCGCTCCAATACTTCCCGATAAGCCTAGTACCGTCTGCGTTATAAATCTGGGGATTGATTTTATTGAGCATCTGAAGATTCTTGTAATAGTAGGTGGAGCCCTCCTTAGTATAACTTTTAGGCACACCGAAACACAGCGTGGCAAGCTCATACTGGCTCGGTAAGAACCACCCGCTGCTACCTGCGGGCGCGAGGTGCTCGCCAGCATAAGTGGCTATCGCATTGCGGGCCGGAAAGGTGGTGTCGTCGTGCCGAGAGTCGTACAGTGCCATTAAACGGGAGCTGCAATAACCGAAATATATATCGGATTTCAGTATTTCTTCCCAATCGGTCTCCTCTCCGGGCGTGAAGTCGTTGAATGAATCGGCCCAATCATAAGCATACTCATTCTCCCCCTGTCCGATGGCCCACTTCACCTCCTGAGAGGCATCGTGCATCGCAACGACCATGCCGTGCACACACTCCGGATGGTCGCGCATCAGCAGGTGGTCGCCTTTTAGGCAGCCGGTCTGCGTCCAGTGTATCCCCTCGATTTCACCCACCCAGAAGACTACGCCGAGACAACTCTTCTGTAGTTCATCATGGAACGGCCTGACATTTTCATTCCCGGGCAGGATGCTGCCGTCCTGCATATAGTAGTCACCCGCCGCTAACGACCGGAACTCTTCTTTTCCCGCCTCATTGTCGCCAACCTTGTGGACGGTATATTTTCCGGGCTGAAGATTTAATTGGGAATACTTAAAATAGAAAGTCTCCCGATTTCCCTTGTAGTAATACTCATACGGTCCCGGATCAAAGATCTTGGGGCTTTTAGTATTCACCAGCAGGCGGGCCGTACAGGGGTTCTCCTGCCAATATACATTTTTACTGAGCACCGCCGTGTAGCGGTAATAACTCTTAGAAATCTCTCGGCCGTCTATCTTTTCGGTATAGTTATATTTCGTAGCAGGCACCTGAAGGATGAGCAGAGACATACGGTGCTCCATCGCGAAGCTGAGCGTGTGGTTGCTATACACGCCACGGGCCGTCATCAGGTCGGAGGCGGTGTATTGGGCGTAGGTACTCTGGTTGGTTTTAACAAGCCAATAATAGACTACAATCTTAAAGAAGTCTTCATCGCCGGGCGATACCTTGCCGTTCAAATATCTATCGTCCTGGTAGGGATAATAGGCATGATAACTCCTGTCGGGTGAGTATAAAAGCTGGGAAGTGCCGGCAGGCAGCGTCCACTTGCCTCCCTGTAGGGTAAGGCAGAGGTTTTTCACCTCCAGGGTTCCGTCCTTCACCACGTAGAGGCCGATGCGGTCGCCTTCGGTGAAGACGGTGCTGTAACCGCGTTCCTGGGCGCGGGTTTGTCCGGTGGCGTACATGCCGCCGTCGCTCACGGTGATGGTGAGGGGGCGGGCATCGGGGTCGGTGCCGGCAGGGGGCAGTTCGTCCAGTGCGTCGGACGTGCATGCCGCCAGCATCAGGATGAGGGCGCAGGCCAGGGATGCTGCCGGGGGAAATATGGAATGATGTTGTTTCATACGGTTTCTTTTTTATTGATGAATTTAGTTGTTACTGTTCTACTCGACCGGCTGCCACGTACCTCCTCCTTCTCCTTCCACGTCGATATTTTCGATACCTTCCGAGGTCACGGTGAGGCGGTACTCGTACATCTTGCCACTGAAGAAGTCCGCTTCGCCTGCGGCGGGGGTGTAGTAGAAGGTCTTTCCTCCGATGACTATTTTCACGAACTTCCGTTTCGACATATCTTGGGGAAGGAGCAGGGCGCGCACGGTGCGTACGTATCCGTCGGCGGCAGGGGTCACTTCGTTGGGGGTGATGCGGTCGATGCGGAGGGTCACTTGAGCTACGGTTCCATTGCTGAAATTGATACTCCCTCCCGTGCACGTGAGGTTTTCAAAGGTTACAGTGGCGCGCTGCAGTTCATCGCCGGTCACGCCGTTGCCCGCTTTGAGGTGTACCACCACTTTGGCTATGACGTGGCGGAAGACGAGGGTCTTATCGGGGGACGTTACGGCGATGCGGAGGTAGGGAGCAGCCATGCAGTCGCTATCCTGATATCCTTCATCTCTCTGGTCGGCCTGTACAGAGAATGAAACAATATTCCTCGACAACGGATATACCCCTTGAATCCCCTTTTCCTCATCCGGGCTTACCCAGGCTAAATTTACAATCAGCTTTCCATCGGAATCGACGGAGGAGTATACATCCTGAGCCGGCCCGGAGAAGCTAGAGCTAATCCACAGCCTCACCCTTTCTCCCCCTTCCCACCTGTTTTCGGTGGTAGCCCGTGTCTGGGCGTTGGCGGAGGAATATCCCTCTACGGCTGCGTAGAGTTCCAGCGGCACGCCGCCTTCGGGCCATGCCGCGTCGTCATCGCCTGTGCAGGCAGCCAAAACCAAGGCTGCCCACAGGTACATTATATATATTGGTATGTTCGTCTTCTTCATTTTTTTCTTTATATTTATTGTTTACGGATTACTCCTGAAATGCAGAACCTTCTACGGGTGCGCCTATGGTTTCCCAGTCCTTGATGTCGGTGTCCAGCGTCAGGCCGTAATAGTCCACGGTTATCTTATAGATGTACCGCTTGCCGCTTTGCAGCTCCAAGGCATCTCCGGCGGGGATTTTGTAGACGAAGTTCGTATTGTCCGCCAGCTTCACGCGGATTAAGACGGTGCCTGCGGTTAGTTCCTGGGGCACCACGATGGCTTCGGCGTACTGGAGATTGGTGGCGTTAAAGTCTGTCGTCACCACCGTGGGGATGGTAATCGGAGTGGCGGGGTTGGGGGCGGCGGCGAGGGCTATCATCGCCTGGCGTTCGGTCTTGTTACTCATGTCGGCGGCTTTCTTGGGGGTGAAGGTGGCCTTCAGGGCGGTGTTCTCCAGGGTCACGATGGCACCGGTGAGGTTGGGGGCACCGTTGCCGCGCTTCAGCACTACTTCTACTTTAGATAGCAAATGGTAGAAAGTGAGGTTCACGTTAGAGGCGGTGGGGGCCACGTTCCGCTTGGTGGAATAGAGCAGGTCGGAGGCGGCGTAGGCGGTTTTCGTGGTCTGGTCGGCCTTCACTTCGTGGGACACCGATGCGGGGAAGGCTTCTCCTGCCGGGGCAGGGTTGGCATGGATGGCATAGATGTTCACGGGGTCGGGCGAGATGTAGTACATGTCGCTGGCGTAAGTGAAGCCGCCGGTGCCGTCGGCGGTGAGCAGGTTGTTCTGGTAGAGGGGGAGGTTGTTGTTGTCGTCCACCCAGGCAGATACTTGCAGGCCTGCGCCAAGCTGTGTGTCGAGGCCGTAGGAACGGGTCTGGGAGGTGATGCCGCTGGTGAGGCGGATTTCGCCGTTCCAGTTGTCGGTGGTTGCTTCGTTGTCGTTGTTGCAGGCGGCAAGCGCAAGGGCTGCTGCGGCAATGATTGATAAATTTCTAAGTTTCATAATCTTACTTTTTTTAGTGTTATTGATAATGATAAGTAAATGTTCATAATTAGTTTATATAATAATAGGTAACTAAATGATAATTTAGCGGGGTGATATGTGGAGTAACCTCATTCCCCTCCTCCAGTCGGAGGAGGGGTGCCCAAAGGGCGGGGTGGTAGGTGAAAAAAGAATTCCTTATTCTTATGATTAATAGGTATTTTATTGTTTTACCTACCACCTCCCCCTACGGGTACTCCTCCTCCCAGGAGGAGGAGAATGGAGAGTACTTAATTCATTTAATTGTTCGTTTCCATTCCGGCCGAGCCGTCTTCGCCGTCCTCGCCGTTGCCCGGTGTCCAGTCGGTAATGGTGGCGGAGAAGTCGGCTCCGGTAGGCGTCTCCACTACTTTCCCGCCCAAGGTAAGGGGCTTCCGCTTGTCGGTGTTGAAGGCGGCAAGCTCCGTGGTGAGGTCGCTCGTGAGGTTCAGGGCTTCGGGGTTGCCGCCCGTAAAGCAGATGATGGCGTTCAGCTTCTGCTGCTCACCCGCTATGCCAAGCAGGCGCACGGTTGCCGCGTACTTCCCGGCATTGGCGCCGGAGGTTATCTTTGCGAACTGCAATTCCACGTTTGTGGGTGTGGCGTAGATGCCGGCGGAGAAATCCAGCGTACCTGCTACGCCCGACAGGTAGCCCTCGATGTGCTCTATCCTGTCCGTGGTACTGCCCGTAGGCTCGATGACGAGCGTCAGTTGCCGCACCTGCTGCTGCATCACGGCGGTAAATGTCTGCTCCGTATCGGGCTCTATCACGGCATCCACCGCATCCGTAAACAGCCAGCCGGGCATCTCCTGCACGAAGGGGCCCGCACCGTCCACATTGCCCGAAGCCCCGGCGACGGTGGCGGTGATGCCGGAAACAGTGATGTGCTGCGGTGTGTTGTAGATATGCAGGTGGTAGCTGCCCGGTTCAAAAAGAGATTCGAGCTGGTTGGTGGTGCCGGTGAGGGTGGCGGAATAGCCACCGGCTTCTACCGTATAGCTTGCGGGTGCGGTCAGTCCCTCGCCGATGCCGCTCCAGTCGGTAACGAGGGTAATTGCCCCTTGCTCCGGGTGCGGGGTGTTGTAGATGGGGTCTTCCACGTCGCAGGCGGCAAGAGATAGCGCTGTGGCTGCTACGATAAGACATTGTCTGATGTTCCTTTTCATATGCGTTGGTTTTAGATGGTTTTACTTGTTGTTTCCGATAGTCCACACGAGGCTGATGCCTGCTTGTGTGGGGCCGGGGAAGTTCTTTGTTCCGTCTTGCTGCTTATGGATGCGCACGCCGTCGGTCATGCCGAAGCTGTCGTAGGCGGAACGGGTATAGCCCAGGCCGAGGTTGAAGTCGAGGGAGAAACTGCGGGAGAGGGATAATTGGTAACCCAGCGTCACGCCCGCATTCCATAGCTTGCCCTGATAGCCGGTGTCGCCTTTCAGCAGTTTGCCGGGCAGATACTTATATATGTTGTACTCGCCGTAGCTGCCGGAGACGCCTACATAGAAGCGTTTGTCGCGCAGCAGATACCACCGCACTTCGGGATTGACGAGCCACACTTTCTGCACTTTGCCGTGATTACCGCCCCACCAGGAGAAGCTGCCGTCGAGCTTGAGGCCGATGCTGTGGCTGATGCGCCATTCCACGCCAAGGGTGGGCAGCAGGAAGGCGTCATACAAGAGATTGGTGCGGAGGGAAAGGGATTGTTCTTTCCGGCGGATGGGCGTTGGCTGTTCCGGGGTTGCCGCTTCGCTCTTCGCTTGCCGGGCAGGCTTCTGGGCTTGCTGAACAGCTTTCTGTTCTTGTTGAATAGCTTTCTGCTCCTGCTGAACAGCCTTCTGCCCCTGCTGAACAGCTTTCTGCTCCTGCTGAACAGCCCTCTGCCCCTGCTGAACAGCCTTCTGCTCCTGCTGAACAGCTTTCTGCTCCTGCTGAACAACCCTTAAATCCGTGTCAGCCGCGTCGGTTAAATCTTCTTTTGCTTCGTTGATATCGACGGGGATGCACAGCGTCACGGTCACTACATTCCGCACTCCTTCTGCGTACTCCACGGCATGGTTGGCGGTCACGAAGCAGGCTTCCGTCACTCCTGCCCGTCCGATAAGTTCCGACTTCACCCAGTTGCTGCGCACGGCAGCCATGCGCCGATTCTCTTCGTCCGGAGCCTGTCCGGTGCAATATCCATCCACGCGCACCGGGTGCTGCCCGAAAGAATGGCCTCCCGGTGTGCACGTAGCAGGGTCAGGAGTGCTTCGAGCTGCGCACCGTTGTCACGCCAGGGGGCGTAGAACGCATCTTTTCCTTGCACAAAGCGAAAGATGTAGAGACTGTCCGCCGCTTCTCCGGCGAAACTTGCCACTCCCGGCAGCAGCGCCAGGAGCAGAACCAGTAGATGTCTTTGTAAGTGTTTCATAAGTTTATCCTCATTTTAAATATCTTTTCGATAGTTTCCCTTTCCACCTGCATGCGTTCCAGTTCTTTAAACATACGGTCCAGTTCACGAAGGCTTTTCGCAATGCAGTGGTTGCACTTCCGTTCAATCTTCCGGCAATACAGGAAGAGGCAAAAAATGGCTATCACCATACAAAAAATGAATGCCACAATAAGAAGGTACATGTATTCGTTCATCGCTCTTGTTCTTTAGAAATCATGCTGCAAAAGAAGCGATTTACGGATGAAACACTATTGCATTTTGTCCCGACTTTATTGCATTTTGTCCCAATTATACTGCAACACACCCTCCTCAGACACTTCTGGGGCATGTGGGCACAAAAAAAGCACGGATGGACCGTGCTTTTGATTTTTGGGGGATTGGTAAGTAGATGTTTATAATTTATTTGCCTGTTTCCTGTATTCCGCCGGACTGATGCCGTACTGTTTTCGGAACAGACGGTAGAAGGTGCTCGGGATATTGAAGCCGCAACTGAAAGCTATCGCCTCAATCGTAAGTTCGGGATGATGGTCGAGCATCTTGCGTGCCTCGTCCAGTTTCAGCATGCGCATATACTCCATGGGAGAGTTCCCCGTCACGGCTCTGACGGCGTCGGTCAGCAGGTTTTTATTGGTGCCGAGCGCGGAGATAATCTCGTCACGGTTCATCTCGGCATTAGAAAGGTTATCACCGGAAAGCAGATACTCGCGCAAACGGACAACCAGCCGGTGCTGCTCAACGGTGGCGGCAGTATCGGATGTCTGCGGCAGGACTTCCGGCGATGCGGTACTTTCGCAGGTTTGTGCCATTCTGGAGAGTTCTTCCGCCAGCCTGTCCTGTTCCTTGATTCGCTCGTACAGCTTGCGGTTCTTGGTAGAAATAATCCGGTTATAGTAGAAGACGCCTGCCAGAAGCAACACCAAAACCAGGCAAATGCCAAGGGCAAACAGGAAATAATGGAAATTACGCTCTTTCTCGGCAATGTGCTTTTCCACCTCATACTGAGTGCGCAGTTCGTCAAAGCGGGCGTTGACTTCCACATTATTTATACTGTCGTTCGCCGCAATGATTTCGTCCAGCAGACTGAACGCTTCATCATTGCGCCCCGCCCGTGCCAGTATCTCCATCTTTATCTTACGCACGGCATTGAGGTTGAAAGCCGATTCCTGAACCTGTATTACGGCACTGTCGATAACGGCAAGTGCCGTGCGGTAATCTCCCCGCGACTGCAATATCAGCGCCTTTGCCCGCAGCAGTTCGAATTTCGACATGCTGTTGTTGACGCTACCTTCAAGTTTGGAGAGGTATATGCCCGCCTTGTCATATTCTTTAATATCTATATAGGTGTTCATCAGTGCCACATAAAGATTTCCCCGAGCTTCGGGCTGCACCCTGCCGGTGGCTTTCTCGAAGCGGGCGATGGCCTTTTCATATTCGGGCACCAGTTGCAGTAGCTCGTCATAGCGTGCCTGTGCACGAAGCGACACGCACAGGAAGGCATAGGATTGCGTCAGGATATTATCGTAACCGGAAACTTCCCACAACAGGCTGATGCTCTCCCAGAAGCAGTCTTCTTCCTCTTTCGGCCTCTTCTGCAGGTTATAGATGATGCCGGTGGCATAGAGTGCGGTTGCCATTCCTGCCTTGTCCTTGCGCTCCCGGGCACGGGTATACATTTTCCCGGCTTCGGCGGCCGCCAGTTCATAGTCTCCTTTCAGGTTGTAGGCAGTGATAAGCTGCATGTGTATCTGATAATAGAATTTCCACAAGTCGTGCCGGATATAAAAGTCGAGATAGGCGGGCGCCTTTTCTATTATATGGATCAGGGTCAGAGCATCTTTCTGCTGCC
>ERZ791734.1785-NODE-1785-length-16118-cov-2.223557_pt1 | contig 16118 bp, 8 predicted proteins | sample MGYA00509953_ERZ791734 | MGnify/ENA primary metagenome ERZ791734 (study PRJEB30046, sample SAMN00792038) | human gut metagenome | study: EMG produced TPA metagenomics assembly of the A metagenome-wide association study of gut microbiota in type 2...
AAAGAATTTTCGCTGGTGATGTCGCACCTGGCCTGCGGCGACGCACAAGGACATTTTATGAATCAACATCAACTGGACATGTTCCAATTTCTGCGCGAAACCTATTTTCCCAAACTTCCGGCCAGCCTTTCAGCTTCCGATGGAACTTTTCTCGGAGCGGATTATCTGTTTGACATGGTCCGTCTGGGAGCGGCGGTTTACGGCATTAACACCGCTCCGTATCGGGAAAATCAGATGAAAAACGTGGTTACCGTCAAGGCGCCGGTTTTACAGATTGCCGACTTACCGAAAGGCGACTTTGTCGGATATTCGGCAACTTACCGCGCCAATGCCAACCGTAAAATAGCCATTGTTTCCATCGGCTACGGCGACGGTATTCCGCGTTCACTGTCCAATGTGGGCAAAGTTTTCTTCAATTTGTGCGACAAGCTGCATGAAGCGCGGATTTTGGGACGCGTTTCAATGGACAACGTTATTTGTGACGTCACCGACATATCCAATCTGCAAGCAGGGGATATGGCGCATTTGATTGCCGATTTTTATACGCTGGACGATATGGGACGCGATGCCGGCACCATCGGCTATGAAATCGTTTCAAGAATCGGCAAAAATCCTCGTTTCATCCGCCGCTATATCGGCGATGACGAAGACTAAAGCTTCTCAAACAAAAGCACCGCCTTCCGGCGGTGCTTTTTTATACTGTTAAATCAGAATTAAAGGTCAAAAGTGTTGAACTTCTTATTCAGGAGAGCCTGATTCAATTCTTCACTCCCCTTACCGGTTTTGACCCCCGTATCGGCACTTCTTGTTGCCGTGCCGCCCTGTCCCTGTTCAGCCGAGAAGTTCTGCCGGGAGTCAACACGGACAACATTGCCCTCACCGTCAACGCCGACATTAGTATTCAGACGAGCGCCCTCACTGTTGATATTTTCATCCAGCGGGCCGTTGCCGCCAACACCTTTCAGAACAGGCTGTTCCAGCTCTCCGGGAGCTTCCGGCGCCGTAACTGTCGGCTGGTCAACCTGAACCGGATCAATGTGAGTCGGAATCGGCGTCGGATCAACACGCAGCGTAACCGGGGTCGGCTCAATCGGCGGCAGATTCTGAACCGGAGCCGTCGGATTTGCCGGTTCAACCGGGGTTGTTACCGGCGGAACATGACCGCCGATACGACCCGGAATAATCGTGGTCTTATCACAGTCAACATGAACGCTCCGCGTATAAATATTCGGGTCAGTATAGCCATAGTTCGGATCTTTCGGGAAACCGACACCGTGCGGATCCTGAACCGAATCGGTAAACTTATCAGCCAGACGGCTGAAATATTCAACCGACGAAATATTACGGACTTCATCACAGTCTCTCAAAAGTTTTAAAGCCGTATCGTCACCGTAATACAAGAGGTTAACACGTCCGAGGTTAACGGCCATTTCCGGCGTCATGCCCTCAGGAAGTTTAACAATATCATCATTGACATTGGCAACCATGAGATCCGAATCCTGAACGATGCGCAGGTTCCGGACATAAACGGCCTGCTCGCGGGCTCCTACCGTATATTCATGGGCGGAAGCGGCAACATCTTCACCGGCAACGGCCTCAGGCGCACTGTTAACTGCGGCAGTGTCCGCTGCGGCAACATTATTGTCCTGCCAAGGCAACGGTTTGAACAAAGGTGCCGTCTCTTCAGCCGGGCGCTCAATATAATCAGAAATACCGTTGTGGTTTTCATCAAGCATCGGCGTCACATTTTCAGAAGCCGGCTGCTCGGGAACCGGCGTGCTTACCGTATCATGATGCGACTGGGCAAGATGATCGGCAATTTCATAACCAACACCATACATACCAAGCGAGAAAATCGCACGTTTGACGGCTTTGCCGCGTTCTTCCGGATTGTCCCAAGCCTGAGCGATATCCGTTGCGCCGCGAGCCAAGACAACCCCGGCCGCCGTTAAAGCTTTGGCCTGTGTCAGCGGCGCGATTGATGCAGCGCCGGCCTGGGCTACGGTTGAACTCAAGGTGATTGCAGAAGCAACCTGTGCACCGGCGATGGCGAAAGATGCAACGGAAGATCCCATATACAGACCGGCCATCAAGGTGTCTTTTTTATGCTCTTTCATATACTGCCAGAAATTTTTCATCTGCGGATTAACGCGGGCTTCTTCACGATAAGCCTTTACCATCGGGTGAACCCGGCGATAATAAGTCCAGGCACCGAAAGCAGCCATACCGGCCGGACCGCCGAGACCGGCCACAAAGGCCATTCCGACATCTTTATAGACGCCCTGTTCCGCCAAAATCTGCGAATAAGTGCGGGCTTTAATATAGGTTTCCTTCAATTTGTTTTTCAAATTTGCGTTAGCGGCGGCAACTTTGTCTTTAAAGCGGGAAGCTAAAGACAGCTTTTTGAATTTATCGGCCAGCTTGTCGGCAAAATTGCTTAACGAAACAACCTGCGCGGCCATCACGCCGGAGACGGCGGCCGTTGAAACACTCTGTTTTTGTCCGGCAAGGATAGAAAGCAAATTGTCTTTGGTCTGAGCTGCCGAGGTTGAACCTTTTACCCAGTTGTTGGTGGCCATAATTCCGTAGATGCTCAGGTCAATGTTGTCACGCAGGCGGCGATTATAGCTCTCCTGAGTCAGCGGTTCTGTCGTGTTATATAATTCAGAGGTCGTTTTTAATTTGGCAATTTCAATAATGTTCGGCGCAACGTCAATTTTCTGGCCGTTTTCGTTAACGACTTCCAAATTGCCGAGATATTTGCGGCTGGCGGCAAAATCTTTGTTTTCGGCATTCAGAGGATCAACCTTGCTTAAAGTTTCAATCTGCTTTAAGTTATCTCTGACCAAGGCTTCTTCATCGCTGTCAACTTTGGCAGCGCCGCCTCTGATGTTCTGATTGCCGTTATTCCCGTCTGCCTCGAGAATAGCCTCCAGTCGGCTGCCTGCCACATGCATCAGCTTATTGAACTGGGTTTTGTATTCGGCATTGTCTTTCAAAGCCGAATAGATTTCAACCAGTTCCTTATCGCTCAAATCTTGCAAACCGTTTTGTACTTTGGCAGCAGCAGTTTTAGCGTCCATAACATTAACTCCTCTAAATTTTGCTTGATTGGCAGTAATTTACCATAATTTTATCAATTGTTCAACAGGTTTTTGTCAAATTAGGCAATTTTTTTATTATTTCACAAATCTGTAACAAAACAGCCGCCCGAAGACGGCTGTTTTGTCATCAATCCATTTCTTTTTGTTTTCTTAACATCGGATTGGGCTGGTTTGAGGAACGTTCACCTGATAATTCGGAACTCCGAATTATTTTTCCTTCCCGATCATGAGCCAAGCCATATTTGTTTAAATTCTCCTCATGGCGGGACAGATAGAGCTGTTCTGCTTCTGTCAAACTTTCACCCTGTCCGGCACGAGCCATCAAGTCATCATAAACTTTTTCTCCGACGGTTAAATTTTGAACTATCAGGCGTTTTTCCTGTTGGGCAAACCGATTATCAAAATGGTTTCCGCCTTTATCTTGTGAAACATCTATCAGGCCGTCAAATTCCCGGGTATCTTTGAAAGAAATATTTATATCTTTCATTCCAACATTAAACTTATTTCCTTCCAGACTGATGCTGTAAGAACCCCCGCTTTCAAGCGTGTGAACCGGCGCAGGATCAGAATTACTCGTCTCTGTTTCGGCCAAACCCAGACGTTGTTTGCTTTCATCCAAACGTCTTTGAGTTTCCGTTTCTTCTTTAGGCGTTTCCGGGGTCTGCTCTTTGGAAGCATCCGCTACCGGCGTCTCTTTATTTCCGTTCAACGCTTCCGGAGTTTCAACGTTAGTATGCTCACTCTCCTGCGTGCCGAAATTCTGAGCTTCGTAATATTTTGCCATGCGGTCAAAGTCTTTTTCCATTTGTCTCAGGCTGGCTTCCTCTGAACATCCTCTGCTGCGCAGTTCGGCATCACGGGCATTCATAAAAGCGGCCTGTCTGTCACTGATTTCTCCGTTGGCGACAGCTTCTTTCATAACCTCGCTGACCGGCCGGTCTCCGGTACGCATTTCATGAATGACTTTGGAAGCTCCTTCATAAAATTTAGCATCTTTTACATCCGCGCTGTAAGTTTCCGGATGCTCTGTGCCGGTTTCGGCAGCGTTTTGCAGACTTTCGGCCAAACGGACTTCTTCGGCATTTTCTTTCATGGCGTCAAGGGTTTTGTCCACTTCTTTCAGGCCGCGGCGGACATCTCTCCGGCTCAGTTCTTCGTCATCAACCTTGCCGTCCTGATTGCCGTCCCTGCCGTCAAGCTCGTGTTTTATCAGGTTGCCGACTTCATTTCCCTGCTGTTCGGACATTTCACCGGCAGCAACCCGGCTGCTCATATAAGTATCGATTTGTTCTTCGACACTTACATTCTCATCTTTGCGGGCCGCATTGATCTGAGATTTGAGAGACTTCTCATCTTCCGGCTTGCTTAAAGAATCTTTTTCTTCCTGATAATAAGCTTCATCACGCACGGCTTCAGGCGCTGCCGGAGCCGGTTTTTCCTCCTCCGGTTTCGGATTTCCGCCCTCCGGCGGTACAACCGTCTGTTCCGGTGCCGTCGGCGTTGTCTTCTGTTCATCTCCCGAAGGAACGGTACGGCTGCTTCCCGGAATTTCACCGTTATGATAGCCGCGATCAGAGAAGTCATCGACACTTCCGTTCAACTTGGCAAAATCTTCCGGTGTCCATGACTTGATACTCTCCGTCAGTTTGGCAGAGCTTTGCCAGCCGTGCCCCAGCGCCTGATTTATTTCTGCCGGGGTCTGCTGAATATCCATGGCCAGTTTATAGGCATATTCTTCTTTGCTTTCAATTCCTTCAGGCAGTTTAATCTCGCCCTTTTCTATCATATTATAAATATGCTGCGTATTTTCTTCGCCCAAAAACTTATTGGCCCGGTTCTGCCAGAAGCTTGTGTTTTCCTGAGCGGTTTCCGCGGCCGGATGTTCATGATATCCGCGTGGCGTATCGTCCTGCCGGGCCGTATCAAAAGAATGCGGTTCAGGTTCAGGAGCCGACGGTTCCTGATGAGACCAAGGCATTCTGAACCAGTTATGGGCCGGTTTATCAGACAGAGATGACTCATCCTGATTTGACCAGGGCATTTTTAACCAGTCATGAACCGGTTTGTCGGCCGGGCGTTCCAGATAATCAGGAATTCCGTTATGGTTTGCATCCCATTCCTGTTTCGGCTGAACCTGGTGTTTGAAATCGTCACCGTCTACCGGCGATTCATGCGCCTGAGGCGAATCCGGATTGTTGGCTTTCATAAAACCGGTAAAGCCCAAGCTGATTAAACTACCGGTCAGAACGCCGCCAAAGGATTTCCATGCATTCCGGCGCAGTTCCTTTCTTTTTTCGGGATCTTTTTCCCTGAACGAGGCAACCATATCAATCGCCCCGGCAGAAAGGCCGCCGGTCAGAGAAATTCCCATACGGGCCATCCGCTGGCCGTCCTGAGTGGTGGCTGCCACCTGCTCGCCAAAACGTTTGCCCCAGGAAGAAATTTTTTCGGTCCAGGGAACGTCTTTACCCGGTTCGGTTCCGGAAAAAGCATTGCTGACTGTTTGTTTCATTGTATCCCAGGTGTTGCCCAGGCCGTTTTGATAAACTTGTCCGCTCAGACCGAAATCATTGACGTTCAATCCGTCAAGCCCGACCATGTAGCCGGACATTACCGTACCGGCAACACTGACAGCCAGACCAATGGCTTCTTTCGGATTTTTTCTCAAATAGCCGAACCAGTTTTTATACTGTCCGTCTTTATTGGCTTCCCGATAATGTTTAACACTGTCTCTGATTGCCTTGCCGGTTTTATAAACCGACAGGGCAGCCAAACCGACGCCGCCGGTCGTTAAGCCGATTGCCGAGCTGACAGCCAGATTTTTGAGGAACGGGTATGCCTTGGGATATTTCTTGGCCAAGCGCTTGTCAAAGTCTTTAATCCGGCTCCACAGGGATTTATGTCCGGTTTTTTGAGCCACGCGTCTGGAAACATGCTCCAAAACGGACGTGCGGGAGGCCAGCGTGGTCAATGCCGCAGCATTGCTGACTTTGAAACTGTTGTTTTCCCCTTTTACCGCAGCAGAAATAAATTCCTGCGCCTGTTGATTAAATTCTTCAGGTTTCTGCGGATGCTCAGGGTCGGCTTTGGCGGCATTTTCCGCCATTTGAGCTGCAATCAGGCTGACCATGCCGGCCTGCATGTGAGTTGCATAAGCCTCGGTCAGCAGCTGTTGCTGCTGTTCTTTGCTTAATTTGGCAAAATCAGGATTCAGGCTGAGTTCCAACATGGCTTCGTTATAAGCCAGTTCAGCCATATTTTGTTTGAAATCATCTTTGTTTACGGCATCAAAATCTTTATTGCCGTTCTCGATTTCAAGTTTGTCATAAAAGCGGTCAATCTCATTGAACTCGGGATGAAGAAGTTTTCCTTCCTCATCTTTGGCAAAGGGATCAAAATCTTTGCCCAACGCCTCCAGCGCCTGCTGGTTGGCTTCCAAGTGCGGGGCGCTTTCCGGCGTCAGATTGGAAAGGCCGTATTCGGCATCAAATTCCTGATAGAATTTATTGAGGCTGTCGCCGATTTTGGCATTGCGGTCTTTCTTTTCCTGACTGTTATTATTGGCCTGAATGTCGTTGCTGACTTTCAGCCATTCGGAATATTCGGGAGCAGTTTCCATGGTCCAGGGCTGCTCGGGATTGGCCGAAGCCATCAGCTGTTCGGCATAGTCGGCCATTTTCAGTTTGGCTTGCAGAGCTTCCGGACGGGTAGCCTGGGCAATTTTATCGTCAAGGAGACCTAATACGCTCCATGCCTGGCGGATTTCTTCATAACTTAATTTGCTCAAGTCTCCCCGGGTGAGGGCTATGGCTGCCCGATATTCTTCTTGGGAAACGGCTTCATTTTCCGGGTTTTGCGGCTGTGCCGGAGCATCGGCATTTTCCGGATTTTGCTCATCTTGCGGCGCGGGTGTTTCGCCGGAGGTTTGATTCTCGTCCGAAGGCCGGTCGTTTGCCGGTGCCGAATCGGCAACATCAGCGGAACGCAATTCCGCAAGGTAACCGTCAAAAGCTTCCGGGCTGAAAGTTACCGCAGCATCCGCATTATGGTCAAGCAGCGCCTGACGCTGTTCCGGCGTCAGGTTGGTTTGAGCTTCAAGCCATTGTTCAAAGGTTACCCGTTCCGGCTGGGCCGTCTGCCCGTCACTATTGCCCATAACGTCGTTAACTTCCGAAACTTCGTCCGCTGTTCCCTGAGAAAGAGCATCAAGATTAATTGTTGTATCTTCATTATTCTTATCAGCCATAACCGTATCCTTTAAATATAACTCGCATTAAATAAATGGTAACATACCGCAAGTATATTTTCAATAAATTTTGTCAAGAATATTGTCGATTTCAGTAAAATGTAACCAAACCTTAATATTTGGCTTTCAGTTTAACTGATAATGGTTAAATTTTATTTAGTTTTTGCCGGCGGCTGCCAAGCCCTAAAAAAAGGCGCCGCAACGCCTTAAAAAACTTAGCTGCACTTAATGCAGAGAAGTCCGGCAAAATCTTCAATACGGAAAAAATCCCGTCGAAGCGGGATTTTCCTTTGATCTCTGCCTTATGCCCGTTTTTGCTGATGAGTAGAAACAAAAGCATTTCGGGTATTGGTGTCCATCTCGACCACTTTGGCCGGTTTCTGAGTTGGTTTCAGTCGGCCTTGAGCCATCAGAATCCGACGTGCCTTTTTAACTTCCTGATGTTTAGCTTCTTGTTCCGGTGTCCGAGCGGCTTTCCGCTTATTTAATGCCTCCTGTGCCTTAGACGGCTGCTGAGTTTCCGTTCCGGCAGTTCCTTCATTTCCGGTTATTCCCGCAAAATTGAATGTCTCAGGGTTGTTCGGGTCAGGCGTCCGGGCTGCTGTTTCCGCCGGTTTGCTGTCCTTCGGCGATGACAAATCTTCCCCTACGCCCTCATTTCCGGTAAGACCCGCAAAGTTATAGCTTTCCGGATTATTCGGTTCAGGGGCACGCGTCTCAGGCTTTTCTTCTCTGGTCTGAGGCTTGACTTCGGGTGCCGTCTGCTCTTGTTCTCTGCCCGCCGTCGGTGCAGGTTTTTCCTTGGCCGGGAACAATGTCGGATTTTGCTCGCGTATGGCTCCCATTTGTTCGTCCGTCAGGCCTTTTTCCTTAAAGCCCGTTTCCATCATGTTAACCAAACCGTTATACATTTCATCTCCGGGTTTCAGACCGTTTTCCGCCCCCAGCTGCTTCAAAATACCCAGCTGTGATTGGACAAATTTGTCTTGTTCCTGGCTTAAAGGCGGAATTTCTTTTTCCTTCGGTTTTTCCGCGGTCGGCTGGGGAGCCGGAACTTCCTGCTCTTTGGGCTGTTCCTTAACCGGAGGCGTTTGGCTTTGGGATTCCTGTTCTTTGGTTTCTTCCGTTTTATAGGGATTCTTTATGCCAAACTGCTCCAACTGTGCCGCAACATTGCGATTGCGTTCTTCTTTGGCCACAACATGGTTGTGGTTCACCTTATCCTGAACCTCTTTGCTGATTCCCAACCAAGCCGCGGCTAACTGGGCATTTTCCGGCGTCAGCTGAACTTTGCCGGAATTAATGGCATCCAGATATTTATCTGCATAGCCCGACATATTATAATGGGCCCCGCTGCCGGCCGAATATTGGTCAAACAGATTGACATTCCGCAGCTGAGTCCAGGCAGCTGTTACCTGCTGCGCATTTAAGCGGGAAATTTTTTTCTCGTTTGAAGCCTGCTTGATGGCGGTTTTCGTGTCTTGTGCCACTAAATTCGGATCCCCCAGCGCTTTGGCCTTCAACTTCTTATAGCCGTTGCGAATCCAGTTGACGCCGGCTTTGATTTTATTATAAGTCCACTTAGCGGCCTTATAGGGAAGAATGACCGGTGAAGCGACAACATAAGCAGTCATCCAGGCGGCTTGTTTGGTGCCGTTCCATACTTTTTTGCCGAAATTTTTAACTTTGTTGACACCGTTGTTAATCTTGTTTTTAACTTTGGTTACCCGATTGTTGATTCCGGTTTTAACGGCATTTACCGCACCGTTGATTTTGTTCTTGGCGGCATTATACCCCATAACAGCCAATTCTTTGACGCCGAAGGCCAGCACAAACGGCACTTCGGCAGCGGTTTTGGCTCCCTGTTTGACTTTTTGCGCCGCTTTGTTTTTAAATTCGACGGCTTTAGCCTTAGCCTGGGCAAACATTTGTTTTATTGCTGCTTTATCGCGGTTGTACTGCATCCGCCGCAGACGGTTGACCGCCTTTCCCTTGGCTGCCAAAGCCTTGGCCTTGTCAGAAACATGCTGTTTGACGGCAACGGCACCCTCTTTTATATTATGGGCCGTATTGACAACACCTTCTTTAAATTGCTGCTGAGCTGCTTTAGCCTGCTCGCTGACCCTTTCGCCGAAAGACTTTTCTTCAATGCCGCGCTCAACGTTGAACCATTTCTGTTCCGCATCTTTAAAAGTTTCAAAATCTTTTCCGCCGTCCATATACATGGTTGAAGGAGCATGATCAAGGATGGAACGGAAATTGTTCGTCTCCCGCGGATCCAGCTTATATTTGCCTTTTGCAACATTTTCAATCATCTTCCAGGCAACATCTCTGACCTGTGCCCGCTGGGCATCGGTAAAAGCGGCCGGATTGCGCTCCATTGCCAGCTGCAGATTAGAAATATCGCGCGGCTCAAGTTTTTCTATCGTGTCTCCGCCCAATTGAAACCAGGCCTGAGCCTGTCCCTCATTCATCGGACCAACGTAATATTTATCTTCTTCGGCCATAACACACCTCGCTTAATCTTCTATCTGCTTATTCTGACCTATTAAAACAGAAATTGGTTAAAATAACCTTATTCTTAATTTATCACAGTTTCTATCTTTTGTCCATAATTTTAGACAAATGTCATAAATCCGTTACATTCAGAATATATTAAATTCAGCTATTTGTAAACCATAAATGGAAGTATATTTTATTTTTTTCCAAAGGTCTTACAACTACAGTTCATTAAACGTAAATTATTTTTCAACCTAACAATTTTTGCCGCCGGAACTAAGGACAAAAAAACCCCGCCGACGGGCGGGGTTTGGGAGGTTTGTTGTCTCTTAAGCAACTTTCGCATTGCTGACTTTGGCATCAAACACAAGTTTGGCACCTTCAATATCGGCTTCAGTTCCCGAGAGGCAGGAAGCTTCAATTTTAACGGCCAGAACCTGCTCGGCAACATAGGCTTTGTTTTCTTCCAGAGCTTTGACCAGCTCGGCATCTGCCGTCTGATAGCAAAGTTCAATCCGGTCAGAAATGTTAAAATCTTTATCTTTGCGCAGGGTCTGCACCAAACGGACAAAGTCACGGGCCATTCCTTCGCGTTTCAACTCGTCAGTCACATTGGTATCCAACGTGACCACCGCTTTATTGTCGGCAAAGGATTTTCCGGCGACGCCGTCTTTCATCTCCAGACGGACTTCAAACAGGTCTTTCGTCAGGTTCTGACCGCCGATAGACAGGGTTCCGTCGGCGTTCAGCGTCCAGCTGCCCTGCTTGTAAGCCGCCATGACCGCTCCCATATCTTTACCCAGGGCTTTACCAAGCAACGGCGTATAAAGATAGATTTTCTTTGCGGCATAGTTTTCCAGATTGCTGTCGAATTTAACCTCTTTTACATTCAGTTCGTCTTTGACTATTTCCTGATAAGCCGGATTCAATTCGGCGCCGATAACCGTCAGACTGTTCAGCGGCAGACGGTTGCGGAGATTTTTCTCTTCACGGATGAATTTGCCGGTTGAACAGAGATCCTGCACAAAGTCCATGGTGTTTACCAGTTCTTCGTCATAATTTATGCCGCTCAGAGACGGATAGTCCGTCAGGTGGACGGATTCCTCCCCGGTAAGGGCCTTAAAGACATATTCGCAGAGGAAAGGCATAATCGGCGCGGCAATTTTGCAGACATTGACCAAAACGGTATAAAGCGTGTCAAAGGCGTTGGCATTCCCTTCCCAGAAACGGTCACGGGTGCGGCGGATATACCAGTTGTTCAAGACTTCCATAAAGTTTGCCAATTCGTTGGTTGCCAATGAAACGTCATAAGTTTCAAGCCCGGTCTTTACCACTTCGCCCAAATGTTTCAATTTTGAGAGAATATAATTGTCAATTGCTTCCGGCGAAGAGGCGATTTCCTTAGCCTTATATTCCTCGGCATTGGCATAAAGGGTAAAGAAGTAGAACGCGTTCCACAACGGAATTTGTGCCACGCGGGAAGCCTTGGCGATTTCTTTGCCCTCTTTATCGACGGCGAGATTACCGCCTTTTAAAACCGGAGAAGACACCAGGAACCAGCGCAAAGCGTCAGAACCGATAGAATCCAACACTTCGTTCGGGTCGGGATAGTTTTTCAGGCGTTTGGAGAGTTTCTGTCCGCCCTCGGCCATCAGCAGGCCGGTACAAATACAGTTTTTGAAAGCCGGGCGGTTATGCAGCGCGGTTGACAGCACCGTCAGGGTATAGAACCAGCCGCGGGTCTGATCCATCGCCTCGACAATGAAATCAGCGGGAAAATGATTCTCAAACCATTGTTTGTTTTCAAACGGATAGTGAACCTGAGCATAAGGCATTGAACCGGATTCAAACCAGCAGTCAAAAACATCGCCGACACGGCGCATCATGGTTTTTCCGCTCGGGTCGTCCGGGTTCGGATAGACAACGTCGTCTATATAGGGCTTATGCAGGTTGGTCACTTCAAAACCGGTCTTTTCCTTAATTTCGGCAATAGAACCGAAAACATCAATACGCGGAAATTGCGGATTATCCGATTTCCAAACCGGAATCGGCGTTCCCCAGAAACGGTTGCGGGAAATCGACCAGTCGCGGGCGCCTTCCAGCCATTTGCCGAAGCGGCCGTCTTTAATATGCTCAGGCACCCAGTTAATCTGCCGGTTGTTTTTAACCATATCGTCACGGAAATCGGTTACTTTAACAAACCAGCTGGACATCGCTTTGTAAATCAGCGGGGTGTCGGTACGCCAGCAGAAAGGATAAGAGTGGGTATATTGCTCTTTTTTAACCAGAAGGCCTTTTTCTTTCAGCAGCTGCATAATCGGTTCGTTGGTTTCAAAAACCTGTTTGCCCTCATAGTCGGGAACTTCGGCGGTAAATTTACCGGCTTCGTCAACCGGACAGACAACCGGGAAATTCTCATCATAAGCGCGGCAGGCTTCAAAGTCGTCCTGGCCGAAGCCCGGGGCAATATGGACAATGCCGGTACCGTCTTCGGTGGAGACGAAGGTTCCGCTCAGCACTTTGAAAGCGCCTTTGTTTTTCAGGTGTTTGAAATAAGGGAACATCGGCTCATAGCTCATGCCGACCAAATCTTTGCCTTTCAACGTCCCCGTTTGCGCGGCGTGTTCAAGCTGTTTTTTATAGCGGCCGAGCAAAGCCTGAGCCAGAATATATTTCTCGCCGTTTTCTTCCATGACCGCATAGTCGATGTCCTCACCGACCGCCAGCATCAGGTTTGACGGCAGTGTCCAGGGCGTGGTCGTCCAAACCAGCATATTCATGCCGTTTTCGAGCTTGAACATAACGGTAATCGCGTTATCGGTTTTATCCTGATAGCCCTGATTGACCTCAAAGTTAGAGAGCGGCGTTTCCGCGCACCAGGAATAAGGCAGCACGCGGTAATCCTCATAAACCAAACCTTTGTCATAGAGCTGTTTAAAGTTGGAGATAACGCTTTCCATAAACGGCAGATCCATGGTTTTGTAGTCATGGTTAAAATCAACCCAGCGGCCGATACGCTTAAACATGTCAACCCAGATGCCGGAATATTTCAGCACGTCGGAGCGGCAAAAGTCATTAAATTTTTCAACGCCGAATTCCTCAATCTGTTTGCGGCCTGAAACACCGAGCTGCTTTTCGGCCGACATTTCCGCCGGCAGTCCGTGGCAGTCCCACCCCAGACGGCGCTCAACCTTTTTGCCGTTCATGGTCTGAAAGCGAGCAACGACATCTTTGACATAAGAAACCATGATATGCCCATAATGCGGCGTGCCGTTGGCGAACGGAGGGCCGTCATAAAAAACGAATTCCGCCGCACCGTCGCGGTTACGGACTGATTTTTCAAAAGTTTTGTCTTCTTCCCAAAATTTGAGAACTTCTTTTTCAAGCTCGACAAAGTCGGCCTTCGCCTTAACTTCAGCGTAATGTTTAGTCATGTTTAAACACCCTAAAATTTAATTTAACTGTCTGATTTGTGTGATTGGTATGAAATATGTGCAAAAAATGATGTATCCCCTAAGGGATAATAATGGAAGGAATGGTATGTATCAAAAAGCCGTTCATCATTTTTTATTCGTAAAAGATTATTTTTTTACATAAGTAATACAAGAATCCCGACGAGTCAAACAGAAATTCATATATTTGAAACGCCAGGGATATTATTTTCCAAACAGAGAGGTTAATATTTTGACCGTCCACAGCTCACGAAAAGCCGAGCGGCGCCGTTTCATTTTTTCAATATCCTCTCGGCGCTGCAGTTGGTAACGGGCTTTTTCACACAGCAGCCAACGGCGTTTCCTTTCCTGCCGCAGAGCCTGCGACGGGCTTAATTCGCTGCGGGTGCCGCTTATTTTGTTCTGCCAGGCCAAACGATTGCCTTGGCGGTCATAAACGTTGATTTTATCGACCAACTTTGACTTTTCACACAACCCGGTTACGACCGGCAGGGCCTTAAATAAAATGAAATGTTTGGCAAATTCGGGACGGCGGGGATAATTCACAACGTCTTTCGGAGCCGATTTGTTTTGATTTTCAAGCGCCTGCTCGTAGCGGTGAATCATTCCCAGCGTGCTGCGGCGGCGGTCAAGCGCAAGAATGTCCACTTCCGTTTGATAGCCGTGTTCCCGGGCATGGCGCAAAATCCGCGCCGTCTGCCCCGGCAGCAGCATATTGCGCAGGCGAAAGATAACCAAATTGTAGCGAAGCTTAACCGCTTCATCGACAATTCGGTTAAACCACTCGTCGGCCATTTGCGGGTTCCGCTCTTCGCCTTCCGGCAAAAAGGCTTTCAGTTCATCGACTTCCAGACAGGCAGGCGACGTTTGAAACGACTTGAGCAGCAACGGTTTAATATTGGTTGACTTTCCGGCCCCCGGTGACCCGAAAACGAAAATCAACCGCGGTTGTTCTCCGGCCGGAACCTGCTGTTTTCCGGTGAAAAAGTAATTGCAAACCTGAATAAAATGTTCGTTCTTTTCCATGGTCTTCTTATTTGATGTTTGACAATAAAAAAGATAATACCTTATTTTGTCCATTTTCACAATATCATTTTAAATAAAAAAAACCGGAAGTCTGACTTCCGGAAAAAACGGTTGAACAAGGCAGGTTTATTCCTGCTGTTCGCCATAAACAATTTTAATTGTCTTACCGTTTTTATTGGTGATTGTAGCGGCGGTCCAGTCAATCTTCGGCGTTTTATCCGAAGCATCGGTGAACCAGAGGGTTATTTCCTCTTTTGGGCCGGTGCGAATAACCAGATAGGTTTGTTTCGCATCATGCTTGTACCAGTATTCAACCGGGACGCCGCGGGTGGTCAGCGTGATGGTCTGATCGGTTTCAAAGCTCCCGTATTCGATAGCTCTGACCGACTTGGCGGCATCGGCATCACGATAGCTGTCCGCATTCGGACGTTCGCCGTACATGTTGATTGTCTTGACCAGCTGCTCTTGAGCATTCACGGTGAAAATAGCCGCTGCGGCCATGATCACCAAAAATAAAAACTTTTTCATTTTTGTGAGTTTTTGAGATTAATAATATGTATGTAATTGATTTTGGATTTTAATTTAGCAGAAAAATCATTTTTTGTCTATATGTTTTTTATAAAAAAATGCCGCTGCCGGAATTGCCGGCAACAGCATCTGATGTTTTTAAATATCTCCAAACGTTCCTTTGTCGGGAGAAACGGAAATTACCGCTTTTATTTTCTGCCCGTTAATCACCATGGTGACAGCAGCTGCAGTGTTGCTTATCTCCAGAGAATAGTTTACCGTTCCGTGTTCGTCATTCACACTTTCCGGCAGTGTTTCAGACGTACGTGCAGAGACTTTAGGCGTTCCGGAATCCGCAGAAAAACGCACGACAATATATTCCTGTTGATTGGTTTCAAAGTAATATTCATAAGCGTTTTCCGAAACAGCCAGCCAGTGATAACAAGTCAGCTGAAGCCCCGGCTTATAGAAATTGGCCGTCAGCCATTTGCCGCCGTCTGCCGTGACGCCTTCGTCCATTGAAACGACATCGATAGATGCGTCATCTTCGGAACAGGAAACCAACGATACGGAGAACATAAACAAAGCTGCAAAAATAAAAGATAAATTTTTCATAACATGTTAAATTTGCGGCGAAAATTTCGCCAGATTATTGAATTGAGTTAATTGTTTTCCCCAAAAAGGTTCATATAAACAAGTCAATCGCCAGCTGCAAAGCCGCAAATTTACTCAGAATAATGAACCTAAAAATAATATTCAGGGTGTTTTTATAACATAAAATTAAGCACATTTAAACCCCTTGCCGGCACCTTTTAGACAAAATTAACATTTCCGTAACCAAAAAAGCCCCGCGGGGAAAAGTTTTCCGACGGGGCAAGCAAAGGAACTTAAAGCGAGCAACTTCAGTCCGGCGTTTTCCGGTTTATCTGATTTTCAAGGCATAACCGGCGTTTCCGAGAAAATCATAAAATAAGCCAAAAAAGCAACTAACAGCATAATGATAAAGCATTCAAAACCCGAACGCTGCCGCGGCCGAATATTTCTGTCTTCAGCAAAGCGGTCATTTTCTTTTACAATGTCCATTTTCGTTTATTTTTTAGTTTCACAATAATAATTTCAATTCTTTCAGGGTTCGCACAATTCGCCGCAGACCATCGGTTCAGGCACACCGGTTGTGGCCGGGAAACTCACCGGCAGACAGTAAAGCCGCCGGGCGGCCAGATAAGCAACGGCCTGTGCGGGCAAAGCATTGGTGTTAAAGCCTTCTTCGGCGGCCGTGTGAAT
>ERZ791734.1797-NODE-1797-length-16035-cov-4.331977_pt1 | contig 16035 bp, 14 predicted proteins | sample MGYA00509953_ERZ791734 | MGnify/ENA primary metagenome ERZ791734 (study PRJEB30046, sample SAMN00792038) | human gut metagenome | study: EMG produced TPA metagenomics assembly of the A metagenome-wide association study of gut microbiota in type 2...
AGTGAACGCTTGTAGCAAACCGTGATATTCCATATTCTTATCTACATAAAGCGTATTCAGCTTCTTACTATCAAAACCAGTAAGGAACATTCCTACGACAAGACAAAGGTCAAGCGGTTTCATGTCCGCTTTCTTCTTTTTCATGCGCAGATTGATGTCATCGTAGTAAGCACGGAAGTTCTCGGTAGTAAAAGCGGTGCCATACATCTCGTTATAATCATCCATAATGGCTTGCAATTCATCTGCTTCACCTACACTTTCACTAACATAATGTCCCGTACCCATACCTGTTTGCTCGTCATCCTGACTGCTATTGGCCGCGTATGTAAATACCGCCCCGATACGAATTTTCGGATTAAGCTCTTTGAAAATCTTGTAATATCGGATAAGCATAGGTACCGATTGCACAGCAAACAAGGCATCAAACTCACCATCGAATGTAGACTTGTTGAAATTGTTAAGGATGAACTTAGCGATTTCCTCCATCCGATTGGTGTTCGTGTTGTCCACCTCCTCATTACCATGGTAATACTCTACGAGAAAACCGAGTACATTCTCATCGGCAATGGCATCCTTAATAAGATATTTATGAAGGCAGTTACCAAATATCTCTTTTGTCGTATGTCCATCGACCGCATTTTCGGTAAAAATGGGAGTACCCGTAAAACCGAATATCTGGGCATTATCAAAGAACTTCATAATCTTCTTATGGCTGTCCCCGAAATGACTGCGATGGCACTCGTCAAATATCATCACGATACGAGAGTGGTGGATAGCGTCTATCTTGTTGCTATACCATGTTTTGCTGACTGCGGCATTCAACTTCTGAATGGTGGTGATAATAATCTTGGAATTACTTTGAAGTCTTTTTACAAGTTCGTCTGTATTGTCAGTACCATCCACTGCGCCCGATTCAAACGCTTCATATTCTGATTGAGTTTGAGTATCGAGATCGTGACGGTCAACAACAAACATAACCTTGTCCACATCATCCAATTCTGATACAAGTTGCGCCGCCTTGAAAGAGGTCAATGTTTTTCCGGCTCCAGTTGTATGCCAGATATAACCATTGTCATTGGAGTTCTGCACACGATCCAATATCTTTTCCACAGCATAGAACTGATAAGGGCGAAGTACCATCAGGCATTTGTCGCCTTCATGCAATACGATGTATTTCCCAATAATTTTGCCGAGCGTACATTTCTCCAAAAAGAATACAGCAAACTTATCCAATTCGTTAAATGGATGATTAGCTGCATCCGTCCAGTTGAATGTAAACTTGTAGCCACTATTTGGATTGTTGGCAAAATAGCGTGTGTTTACGCCGTTGGAGATGACAAACAACTGTATGTAGTCAAATAGTCCGTGAAACGAAGTCTTATGGTAACGCTGTATCTGGTTATACGCTTGTTTTAATTCCACTCCACGGCGTTTCAACTCTATCTGCACCAATGGCAAACCGTTGATAAGAATAGTCACGTCATAGCGACACTTCTTGCGACCTTCAACTGTGATTTGGTTGGAAACCTGAAACTCATTCTGACACCACTGCTGTCTATTTAGGAATTCGACCCAAATACGTTGTCCGTCTGCTGTATCAAGAGGATAGAGGTCACGAAGTTTCTTTGCCTTTTCAAAGCGAGTGCCACCTTCAAGGTATATGAGAATCTTTTCAAACTCTTCTGTTGTAAACTCACTGCGCCCATGTTCCTCCAGCCGTTTACGGTTGTGGATTTCCAACTGTCGTTTGAAATTGGCATACAAATTATCCTCTTCTGCAATTTGGACGTATTCATAGTCCATTTGTTGAAGAGTTGCTATCAATCCGGCTTCCAATGCCGCTTCGCTTTGTATTGACATATCCTCGCCTTATTATAAGTAGTTACTACTTGTTTATCTTGTTGCTCTGTATTTTGATGGTCAATGTTATTCACTTCTGTAAAAGTTGCAAGTGAATCAAAAACCATCTGGCATGATTTATTGTAATCGTTCCTTTTTATCCGTTATCAAATCCTTTAGATCAACTTGTAATATCTCTGCAATCTGCTGTAAAGTATCCAAATTGGGCTGAATCCGATTACACGCATAGGCATTGACCATGCTGAAACTTTTGTCGAGCTTCTTTGCCAACCATGTCTGGGAAATGCCTTTTTCTGAAAGAACAGCCTTTATTCTATTAAGTTTCATTCTTTGATACGATTTTATGATGCAAATATAGTGAATTATATTCGATAATTGGGTTTAATTTTGTATTTTTGCTCCAAATAAACAGGTAATCATTAAAGAATGCTATGATTCTGACAGAAAACAAACTAAAAGAACTTACCCCTGCTGCTGATGTCCTCTCCGAAGCCCATCAGCAAACTAGAACTTTTTTTGCAGGTATGCGTGCATCAGTATTTCTTTCTCATAAACACGATGAAATTAGCCAACTCAAACGGGTTGCCTACATTCTAGAGAAAATACATGCCAACATATATGTTGATTGGCTTGACAATTCCATGCCGAAAGAAACTACTGGAACCACTGCGACTATAATCAAACAGCGAATCAAAAAATACGATAAATTTATTCTAGTCGCTACAGACGGTGCCATTGATTCAAAATGGTGTAATTGGGAATTAGGTTATGGAGATGCACAAAAATTCGATTTAGGGAAAATAGCATTATTCCCAATCGCTCAGAACGATGGTAACTGGAAAGGTACAGAATATATGCAAATATATCCGACTATTCAGTATTTTTCTGGAACGGAAAGATTTTTAAACGGGGAATTAATTCCTAAAGGATATTACTATCGTTATAGGAATAAAAATGGGGGATTTTATCTAAAGAATTTATACGATTGGATTATATCATAATTAACTTATATTAAGACGATCAATAAGCATGATGTATAAATACCAACTTATCCTTTTAGGAGACACCAAGAGCAACGCCTGCAAAACAATAAAAGTTCATTTTTTTGACAAAATTCATAGTATAGGTCTGAAAGACGATATGTTTGAGGTAATTTATAATGAAACTTTTCACGAAAAGTATTCAAATAAACAGCCATCTTTCGTATTCTATTTTGGGTGTATGAATCATTCAGAAAAAGATACCGATATATTAAAAGTTCTCCTTGATAATGGTGATGCCATTTTCCCAATATATTTTGGAGAAATATTTGAAGTAGAAGTTCCTGAAATAATTCATACAATGAATGGAAGGCAGTATATTGCTGATCATGTTGGGAAATATATTAACTATGCTTTGGAAGCAATGAGGTTATTAAGAGAAAATCGAAAGTTATTCATTAGCTATCGCCGAACGGACTCTTCTGCCGTAGCCAACCAGTTGTTTGATACTTTTGCTCGGAATAATTATGATGTATTTCTAGACACTTATTCTATCAATCCTGCTAAAAACTTTCAAGAAGAATTACATCATCGAATGACGGATTGTGATGTGTTAATCCAACTATACACTAATGATTTTAAAAATAGTAAGTGGTGCAATGAGGAAATTGTATCAGCAAACCAAAAACAAATTGGAGTAGTTGAAATTGTTTGGCCTGATTGCACTCCAGATATACACAACTTATTATGCAAACCTATTCAATTAACACAAGACATGTTTGTGAATAAAGATTTCCAAAATGAATCTTGTCGTTTTACAGAAAAATGCATTGAAAAAGTTGTATATACGGTTGAGTCTGTTAGAGCCCGGAATCTCGCTGCAAGACAAGATAATCTTGTGGGAGAATTTATTAAAGAGGCCCACAAACAAGGGCGAAGATTTATGCAAGAATATCGTTATCTTGTGGAAACGTTGAAAGATGGCAGAATCAGATTATTCATACCAGCAATTGGAGTTCCACAATCCTACGATTGCTTTGATTCTTTGCGTTTCAGAAAATTGCTTAATAACGAAAAACTCGAATTATTCCTTATATACGATGACTTACGCATTCGCAAAAGATGGGTAGAACATCTAGAATGGTTAAACGAATCATTAGAGGTTAAAACGATTAAAAAAAAGGATTTTGAATTATGGCTCAAAAACAACTAAACATATTTTTATCTGCAAGTATACCTGTTATAGGAAGAAACGAGAAATATTTTAATACCGCAGACACCATTGCGATACGTGATTCTGTATTGGCATTAGCCAGCATAGCACTACCTAAGTATAAACTTATTTGGGGAGGGCATCCTTCCATAACACCACTTATTGCCAATGTTTTGCAACATTCAGATATAGATATACAAAGTAGTGTAACATTATATCAATCTATGTATTTTGAAAAATTTTTCCCGTTAGAAAATGAAAGTGTGGCACATATTATAAAGACAAAAGATTTAGGAGATAAAGACTTAAGCATTAATGAAATGCGGGAACGTATGCTAAAAGACAATGAATTTTACGCTGGAATATTTATCGGAGGCATGGAAGGTGTTGAAGAAGAGTATGAAATATTTACTCGACTACATCCAGCATCACAAGTATTCCCGATTGCTAGTACAGGAGCAGCTGCAAAAATTATTTATGATAAATATTTTAAGAATCAAAAACCCCAATTATATACCAATTTAGCTTTTTCTTCTCTATTCAAAGATCTTCTTAATATATAAAACATATGGGACATAAAATATTTATATCATACAAATATGGTGACACTTCTGTAAAACGTCTTACAAGAACACCTTGGAATGAAATGACTAAAGTTCGTCACTATGTCGATGAGCTACAAGATAAGCTGGAAGAGGATGATTATATTAATAAAGGAGAATTAGATGGCGAAGATTTGTCCAATTTTAAAGACTCTACGATTGAATCAAAGTTGAGAAATAAAATTTATGATAGTACCGTTACTATTGTTCTTGTTTCTCCAAACATGAAAGAAGCAAATAAAAATGAAGAAGACCAATGGATACCATGGGAAATATCTTATTCACTAAGAGAGACAACTCGTAACGATCGAACAAGCAGAAGAAATGGTATACTTGCGGTTGTTCTTCCAGACAGCTCAGGGGGATATGATTATATGCTTGAATCAAAAACGTGTTGTCCATCTGGATGCACTTTGTGGCACACCAATAAACTTTTTAAAATTCTACGATTGAATATGTTTAATCAAAAAGAAGAAACTAGTTATAATTGTGCCTTAGGAGATAAAATTTATTCTGGCTATGCAAGTTATATACATATGATTAAATGGGATAATTTTATCAATAATATTGATTATTGGATAAATGAAATCAAAAAAATCCAAGACAATAAAAATGCTTATGACATACATATTAACGTGTAATAGAAATAACCGCAAAATCGTATATATATGCCCACTAATACCATAATGGACAAACAGTATAGGAATGTGAACGACCAAACTGTAGAAAGCTTCTACAGAGATATGTTCGCAGTGTTTGACCTACTTATGTCAAATGTTAAAAACCATAAAAGTATAGAAGCTTAAAAATGATGTCAATTAAGTGATAGATGAATATAAAATACAAGCAACCAAAACTATAATCAAATTATTGCTGTCCAGTAAAACTTATTTAGGTGTTTTCCGTCTTAAAGTTTACCGGACAGCCGTTCTTCTTTTATAAAATGGAGCTTGTCCATTATCAAAAATAACAGTAATGGGGGATTATACCCGTTTACCGGACAGCAATATAATCAAATAGTGCAAACGACCTGTGCAGGTTTTGCAATTTTCAAAAAGACATATAAAATGTAGGACCTCAATGTATCATTATTTGACACAATGAGGCTCTAAACAAGCTATAGATAAATCTATTCTATCACAAGGAACTTGCCCGGCTCAAAACCATTGGTGATATGTTCATCTTGAAAGATATATCCCATTTGATTACTAACAATCTTTGTCTTGTTTATCTCCACATCTATGTTGGTATGTGAATGGCCATAAATCCAAGCATCAATGTGGCTGTCGGCTATAAGTTCACCCAGTTCTGTGGCAAATGCACTGTTCAAAACAGAACCCTTGTGATGAGGTGCAACAACCTCCAACGTCGGGAGATGATGCGTCACTACCACAATGTGTTTCGCGGTGCTCTCTGCCAAACTGCGTTTGATGAAATCCAGGCAGAAAGCGTGCATCTGGTTGAACTCCTCTGTTTGAAGCAACTTCCCTTGATACATTATCTGCCGAAAGTCATTCATGCCTTTCCAAACGAAATAATCATCAGCCGGAGCAATCTGAGACCATAGCGTGCTCATGATGAAGTCGGTATCATCTATCCTTAGCACTTGATTCTGATAATACCCGACATTCTTCTTGAACATCCATTTCCATTGCAATCCTCTATCCATCACATCGCAGTAATTGTAATACTCATGGTTGCCGGGAATAATGAGTACCTGCCGATAATTGGCGGATGCCCATTTCCAGAACTTAGCCAAAGGTGCAACGGTATCTTTCAGATAGAATATATCCCCGGCAAGTACCAACACGTCACCCGTTATCGGTAGCTCATTCTGTTTCAACCACCTGCTGTTGTCGCTAAATTCCAAATGCAGGTCACTCATATATTGTATCTTCATTTTTGTTGTCCTCCTTTCTCTATTTGCTTGTTTATAATTCTTTTAACTTGCTCAAATGATACGGGTGTAAAGTTGTTGTTATCAACACCCACATCATATTGTGTCGGATAGAGGTATTGAAGTCGGGCAGCATCAATTCCGGTGTTATTCTTCCTCGTATGCACATGGCCGAATAGTTGCCATACATCTTTATATCCGCCATCAAAGCATAGAAACGGATAATGATTCAAGTAGATTTTCTGCTTGTCCACTTCAATGCACATCTGCATGGCTACAGATTCAAATCTGTTGGCATAACCTTGACGAAGATTCTTCAAGTCATGGTTTCCGACGATCAGATATATCTTACCGTTCAATCGGTCTAACATTTTTGTCCACTCAGCTGAACCGCCTAAACAGAAATCGCCCAAATGAAAGACTATATCATCCTGCCCAACTGCATTATTCCAGTTGGAGATAATAGTCTCGTTCATCATTTCCACATCCTTGAATGGTCTGTTACAGAAACGGATGATGTTCCCGTGGTAAAAGTGGGTGTCGGATGTAAAGAACACCCTGCTGCCATCAAATTTATAATTCATCTCTTCTCAATTTTATGTGCATCACTGCACGTTAATAATATACTTGTCAACACCCATCAGACGGAAATGACAGAGAGAAGTTTTGCAAAAGCAACTGTCACAAACGGGCATAAAACAAAATAGTTGGAAAGCTTGGTAAGGACTCTCCAACTATTCAGTTTTTCTCTATATCAGAGTACAATAAATTGCACCTGACTATGTTCGTTGGAAAGTATTTACAATGCGAGGGGTAATGCCGGAAACGTGAACATACGACACGGATTCCGAGCGTTTACTGCCCTGAATTGCGACTACTGATAATATGTTCATTTTGTTTCTTTGCATTATTATATCTTATATTGTTTCAAACAACGATGCAAAATTAGCAAATTATATCCAGTTTCGCATCATTTTTATAAGAATTTGAATGCGTAGCCTTTGCATTGCTCTAACATTCATCATCTTCGTCCTCAAATCCTTCGGACGCATTTGCAATCAACGCCTTTCCAATTTCCATCTGCAAAAATTTAGGAAGACAAAGCAATTTGCTCATCAGCTGGCTATAAGTGAACTCTACTTTGGTATCAAGTATCGGTTCTTCTTCAATGTCTGTATCTATGCTCTTGACAATCTCAGCACCATCAGTGAATTCGGAAAAGTCAGCTTTCTCCGGCCAGTTCTCAATCATTCCGTCATGATTGATTCTAAGTCGGATATAATCCCCGCAGTCATCGGCCTCCGGTATCAGTCCGTTAGGTACATAACCTGCGATTTTGCATATCACCTGTTTGCCTTTGTCAAGCAGGAAGTATGTTCCGCTATCACACACCTTTGCTTGGAAGTATAGGCTTCCGTATTCCGGCTTCCAATTCAAAAGTTTGTGAGTTTTCAGATTTATCACCGCCGACCACATCCCTTTAGAAACTAATGGGTAGCTGTTCTTATACAACTCGCCAAGCCACGCATCAGTATAACTGCACATGTCCTCATCAAAGGGAATGTATATCATAAGATAGTGAGCGACCTCATTCAAATTCTCCTCTTTGACTCCTGCCAATATCTGCTTTGCCATAATCTATGTAATTAAATTGTTGTCAGTAAACTCAAATCCACCTCCGGAATAATCGCATCCGTAAGTTTATCTTGTATAAGGAATCCCATATAGAGCGGAATGGTGAGTATGTTTCCTTCACGCCCGACATTGTATTGGCCTAATTTGATGGCGTTATTCACATGATACACATCCTTGTTCTTAAGAACGGTGGCCATGCTTTTCGCCTTGCCTGCTTTTGCTTTCACTTCAAGGACAACACATTCACCTTTGAACCTTACAAGGAAGTCGAGTTCAAGACCGCTTTCCTTGTGAAAATAGTACAACTTTTGCCCGGACTTGCAAAGGAAGTCTGCCATGAGATTCTCGAAGATGGCTCCTTTGTAGCCTAAAAGATTGCCCTTCAAGATATCCACCTGCGTGCCATAATTAAGCATTGCCATCAGGATGCCTATATCCGTAGTATATACCTTGAAACAATCTTTGATAGCATTGCCGTCCAGAGGCAGTTCCGTTATGGATGTATTGTAGCACCGTTGAACTATTCCTGCATCTTCCAGCCATTGGATGCTTCCCATGTATTGCGAAGCCCGCCCGCCTTTCTTGACTACGGAGTATTGGAACTTTTTGTTCTCCTTGGCTAATTGTGTCGGGATGGACTCAAAGCATTCACGGATATGTGGCTTGTCGGAATCATCCGCATACTTCACCATATCCTCTTCGTATTCGGCAATAAGGTTACGCTGCACCTTATAGATAAGTTCGATGTTCTTCGTTTCAAGGAAGCAGTTTACCACTTCCGGCAGGCCGCCAACGATGACGTATCTATACAGCAGCTCCATCATCGCCTTGTGAATGCCATCGGGGACGGCGGTTTCGTTCTCAAAGCAGGTTCTGACAGAGTCAATCACTGCATCATTGATACCGTTTGCCCAAAGAAATTCCTCGAAGTCCAAGGGGTGCATATCAATGACTGTTTCATATCCTACGGGCACGGAATCTTGCCCCTCTTCCTTGTTTTTCTTCTTGCTCTTGCCGTAACCTTTTACGCCTAAAAGTGAGCCTGTGGCGATAACATCGAAGCGACCATCTATATGAAATGATTTCAAGGCAGTCCTCGCTTCCTTGCATTCCTGTATCTCATCAAGGATAATGCAGGTTTTTCCATTGACGAAACGACTGCCGGGAATCAAAGCCGAGAGGTTGAGGATGATGGTATCCACATCTATGTTGCCCGTAAAGGCTGACTTCTTATCCGGTTCAAGGATGAAGTTCATATAGACCACATTCTCATAATGCTCTTTTGCGAACTTCTGAACAATGTATGTCTTTCCGCATTGTCGGATACCCTTTATCACAAGAGGCTTCCTGTCCTTTGTCTCCTTCCATTCGGTCAAATATGTTTCTATCTTTCTTTTAAGCATAGCTTTTCACGATTATCTCAATGCAAAAATACATTTTTCCAAGCGAATACACAAGACCTATTGCACTTTTCGGAACGAATATCACTAAGAAGCACACATTTTTTGGAACGAATCAATAAAAAGGCAGCCGAAAATCGCCGAAATCCAAAGAAAAACGCTACCTTTGTCTGCACAAGCGTTCTGTAACATCCATGCGGAAATGTCCTATCGGTCAGTGCTTTGAAACTGATAGTGGGCATTTCATAAATGGGCTGAAAAAAGGTGGTACAAAGCATATATGCAAAGCGGTGAAAGACAACGGCTTGCATTTGTCCCCATTTCCTGTGAACTTGTCAGAAGTGAGGTTGTACCGATTAAGATGAATGGTCACTGATAATCAGTGATGTGAATATGTTGCATCGGCAAATAACGCCCTGTAAGCAATTGATTATCAATATATTACAAAAACAAGTCAAGAAAATAACCTCAAATTTTAATTTACTGTTTATCAATACATTACAGTATATTTTGCAAATAATCACGACAAAATCAAGGGAAATAGGAAACAGATTTGCTACTATTTGATACTCAAATTAGGGGTTGTTGACAACCTTATATTATATAGGTGCTACACTAAAGTAGCCGTATATATAATATGAATTATAATTTCTCAAAGCATTATTATGATCCGTTCATCCAGTTGAAAGAGGAAGAATGGAAAGATGTAGTTTCAAGAGGCTTCCTAAGTATTAGCGAAGCAGCTACATTGTCAGGATATACGCGCCAGTATATCCACAAACTGGTTCAAACAGGTAAGATTAAAAGTGAACGGTGTTTGAACAACCTAGTGATAGCCAATAAGGATTTCATCAAATGGTATTCGTTTCTGCCGTTAGTGCCCCACTCTCCAATTGGGCGAAGCTCGTATTCTCTCAAAGGATTGATGGCCTATACAGGAATGAGCCGTTCTTGGATTCTAAATTTCGCTGAACGCTATCAAATCAAATCATACTATTTAGGTTTAAATAGGAGGTTTGATGAAACTGACTGTAAAGCAGCTTGGGACATCGAACGAATCAGGTATGCCCAGTGGCTGACTGTTGATGAAATTACTACTCATCTCAACATTGATGCCAAAGAACTGCTGACACTTGTTGCCAAACACATGGTTAAGGTGAGATGCATAGCCTATACCGACTATTATTGTAAAAAGGATGTTGAACAAGAAATCAGATGGAGGGAAAGTCATGTATAGGGTTGCATTGCGTTATAAAATAAAGGCTGACGGCAAGAAAAAGTCCATTTATCTTCAGTTCAACCCACCCATCAAAGATGTAAGGGGGAAAGAAACCCAATATGAATTTCTGAATTTGGATATTTATGTCAATCCTGCCAATACTGCCCAAAAGAAATACAACCAAACGGTTGAAGAAGTGGCAGAAAACATCAAGTGCGAGCGTTACATTCAGTTGGTACGACGGGATTTCAGTTTTCTGGCAAAAGACAATCTGGATGGAGACTTTCTTGAGTATTTTCATGAAAACGGAGACTATCACAGTCAGAAATATATCTGTGCCCGGCTCCATTTTGAAGAATTCTGTGAGAAGAAGTGTTCCTTCAGAGACCTTAGTTTCAGTCTTTGCGAAAAGTACAGACTGTATATCCTTAGAGATAAGCACCTGACCAGTTCAAAAAAGACATCACACAATACTGCAAGTGCATACTTCAATGTATTCCTGAAAATGGTGAGATTGGCCTATGAAGACAAAATAATCAGCCATGATTATACTGAGATAATAAAACCCATTGTGTGGAATCATGATATCCTCAAAGAGTATTTGTCCAATGATGAAGTCGATATTCTACGCCAGACACCTTATCCGCCATATCCGGAATTGCCTAAAGCTTGTCTGTTCAGCATCTTTACAGGATTGCGGCGGAGTGACATTCTTGACTTACGATGGGAAAACATTGTAAAGAGATCGCACAAGACATTCATAGAGATACAGTGTAGCAAGACCGGTGTTTTAATCCAATTGCCTTTATCAAAACCGGCATTGGATATTTTGGGTAAAAGAAAAGAAGAAGGGATAGTATTTCAATCCTTGACAATAAGCATACTGAATCTACATGTCTCAAAATGGCTGGACTCGGCAGGAATCATTAAGCACATTACTTTCCACCTTGCTAGGCATTGCGGATTGCCTTTATCGTTGAAATTGAATAGTTTGCAACGATTTGTTTCTTGATTGGTAACGATTTAGAAACGAGCGAAGTTCTATATTCTGTCTTTTTTTGCATTAAATCAAAAGAACACTATTCTGATGGCAAAGATAATATTTTTAAATATAATCCCAATGTGTTCGAATCTTTTTAGAAAATAAAAGTTTATATCTCCTCTTTATAACTATATCGCATTTATACATAATACTATAATTAGCTACGAGAGGTATTCTCACGTGACAAATATACAGCATTTAAGAAATGCTATTAAACCATTCATTGTCATTATTACATATTTCTTATCTACTATATAACGTTGATATTTTAAAGATTAGTATTCTTCTGCTTTTTGTATTTTACGAGTTCTCTATCTCATCAAAATGAACAAAGAATTTCAACTTTTCATCAACATTAAGATTGAAATAAGTATAAAGCTCAGGTACAATTGGAACAAAAATCTTATCTTTTGTTAAAATCGTGGCAGAGCGTATACTTTTCCCGCCTGTAGAATCAGGAATCTTACGTGTCAATTCTAAATCATAATAAAGAGTATTTTTCCCCATTGCATCTGTGAAAATGTAAATAAGGCGGTGCATACTCCAAAGTATCCTTGTTGTATGAGGGTTAGAAAAGAATATTCTTTTCTGGTTTACCATTTTATCTGTCAATGCCATAAACATTTTATTATTCTGTAGAACTGGCGTTATAACATCTGTTTTAAGAATACGAAGTTTTGTTTCTACATCTAGGCACAAAATAGATGGCATTGGCATTATATCTTCATTGTTTGCATTTTTAATAGCATCCTCCGATACATTCAATGTATTGTTACTAATATTTGTAATGACCTCTGACACATCACCAACTTGAGATTGATTGATTGTTTGCTGATGCTTATTCCGTTCAGCTTTAGCAAACTTCACAAATTCTTCTGGCGTAATCTCATCAGCTCTTAATTTCCCAATCATCTCATCCATTGTACCAGTCATTTCATAAGGAATAATATACTCATCTTTTGTGTTATGAAGAACCCGAGAAATATAATCTGTACGTTCTTTTACTCCCTTGGGTATAAAAGCTGAAAATTGCTGATAAAGTACAACTCGCACAAAATCTTTTGCTAATGGAGTAAATAGACGATAATTGTCATTTCTTATTGATATAAGCCTTTGAATATCACTATTATTTGGAGAAATGTATATGCAAAAAATCCCCTTGTTAAGATCATGAGTAACAAAGACATTAAGCATATGGGAGATATCAGCAAACTTCACATCAAAATCCTTAACATAGTAATCTTCTTCAATAATACTTCGTAATTCGTTAACAATAAAGAATTGATCAATTGTTAGTTCTTTGCTTTCATACTCCCTAATTACTTGGATGTTGTTTGGTATTGATTTTACACCTATTTTCTCTAAATAGTTTCGCTGTATTCTTTTTCTGTAGGTACTATCAGAAATGGACAAGACATTATTTTCCGAGTTTTTAAACTTAGCAAGTACCGTAGAATCTACACCGTCTGCATATTTGAATTCAGATGCATTTAGGCTTGTTATATTACCAAGTCTAATGTATTTATCTTCATTCGCATATTTTATATTAATGTGCGAAGCTTGCGCCATATTAAAATGACTATATAGATATTGCAAAAAATTACGATAGTTATCACAAATTGGATCTTTCGCAATAACAGATGTCCATGAACTTTCTACAGACTGAACTATCGAAGTGACGAGACTTACTGATTCACGGCTAACAGCCTCACGCCCTGCTGTAGGGACAAGATTATCCAAATTAACAATACCTCCGAATTCATAAATAGATGGTACGTTTATACTCGCTAGTCCAAAACCGTTTCTAAGACCTAAAATTCCCTTATCCCGTGTATTTAGATACAAATAGCCATTTATTGGACTACCTTGTATTGCTATGTCATAAATTACAATATCTACAGATAAAGGAAATTGATTATTATATCCTATATCTAACTTATATGACAACCGAGAATCTGTTACCTCCTTTGCTGTGATTTTTTTTACAAAATCAATCTTTTTTTGAGGGAATTTTTGTCCGTTAATGGTTACAGGTATTTCTATGTATTCGATATATTGGCGCAAGTAATTAATTGCGTTAATAACGCTAATTGAACCAGGCTGATCAAGTGTCACTGTTATACAAGTACCATAAGGAATCGACTGATTTTCTATTGGAGTTACCGGTATGGAATTTTTAATGTTAATTTTTTCCCTTTGAGCTTCTGATGTGTAAGCAGTTTTTTCTCCGTATCTATGTGTTTGAATTTCAAGCTTAGTACACACTCCAAAATTTGCTAATGCACCTATTCCAAAATGCCCTACTACACCAGCAGCTATAGACTGGGGATTATTTTTCCCACTATTACCCGCTTTCCAATAGTTATTTGCTAATATGTCCTTATTCATACCTATACCATTATCCTCAATAACTATTTGCTCGTTGGTAATATTTATTTTTATATACGGTTCAAAGTCAGAATCTATCAATTTCCTTTCCAAAATAGCATCGTATGCATTCTGCACATTTTCTCTTAACATTGCTAAAGGGGAATCATATAAATCATTACCAAGCAAACGAATCATCTGCTTAGCATCGAATTCCATAGAAACATACATCGTATCGCTCATATATTACTATTTTTTAAGGTAGTTAGAAGTGAATTGACATTCGAGTCATTTAATTTATAAATATCTCTATCAGCAATAATTTCCTGAATATAATCAGAATTACCGGCTTGTTGTGCTGCGACTATTTTCAAAACAGCATCTTCTATACTTGTGACTTTACCTACGTTCTTAAAAACGTAGTCATAGTCTTTCACTTCCTTTAAATATAATTTAAAAATGGGCGTAAAATCCTTACCAGTTTTCTGTTGTAACAGTTTAATGGCTTCACATGCTTGATGAAAATCACCACTAATTTTACATTCTCTATCTATTTTTAATAGAATGTCGTTAATTGACAGTTCCCTAAGCCTGATATCATAATGTATCTTATTGGTAGAATTAGAAAGGGGTTTCAAGCGCCAATGAGGAATCTTGTTATTACGATTGGGATTAAAATCTTCACGTATGTTTATGTCAACAGCTGCATACCCATTTCCCTTTTCTATTTCTATGATATTGTATTGTCTGCGACAATTAGCAGAAAGGACTTTTTCACCCCCAAATAATGTGCCTGAACTGATTAATAATAATCTTTGGGTTAATTTATCTTTTTGTAAAAGCAAATCTGAGTATTCTTCAGCAACTTGTGTATAATGTTGATGCCCATATAACCCCATTTGGATATTACAACTAAGCAGGTTGTTCAAAAAGGCCCGATCTATATAATTTGTTTCCATAGGTCTACCATAGAAATGATGATGCCATACAGCAATATTTAAATACCCTGCATTGTAACTATCTGTCAGTTCTTTACACACGGAATTTAAAGCTTCTTCTGTTATACTTCCCGTGTCGCAAAGATGGTCAAGACGATGACAACTATTGAAACAAGAAAAACAAATTTCATAAGTATTATCAATAACAACAAATGCCTTTTCTTCTGGATTGTTAGGATATTGTCTAATCCCATCATAGAATTTATTGTAGAATTCAACAAATTGGCTAAAACGACTATTATAGATAGCGGAATCCATAATTTCATAGAATTGGCAGTCTTTCCAATTCCAACGTAAGTCCGTTGCTCCAGAAAAGAATGAATGTAGACAACATTCATACTTTTTGGTTGCTGGTATCATACTTGCCATAGTTGTATTTCGGTTCACATCGTGATTACCAGGAACTATAATAAGCCTCTTTCTATCTCCTTTTAAAAAGAAATGACAAATGTCTGATAGGAATAATGCCACATTATCATATTGTTGTCGAATTTCATCATCGGTATATGCCCCTTGAATAAGATCACCACTTACAACCACAAAAGAAGGTGCTAAAATACATTCGTTTTCAGTATAGTATTCAAAATCTCTTCTCATAGATTGAAATAGAGAGGCATACTCAACCCCGGGGGCTTTATGAATATCCGAAATATGAAGTATGCTGTATTTCATATAATCTCATTTAATTCATCTATTTTAATTGCAAAGATAGCAATTTTTTAATGAATTACCGGCTATAATTGCCTGAATTTATATTTCAAGCCATCTGGAAAATCCAGTGTAAGCTGCCCCCTAAAACCAAGCGATTCTGCCCCCTTAAAA
>ERZ791734.1837-NODE-1837-length-15693-cov-2.419235_pt1 | contig 15693 bp, 12 predicted proteins | sample MGYA00509953_ERZ791734 | MGnify/ENA primary metagenome ERZ791734 (study PRJEB30046, sample SAMN00792038) | human gut metagenome | study: EMG produced TPA metagenomics assembly of the A metagenome-wide association study of gut microbiota in type 2...
CTTTTCACTCTGTGAAACGGCGGTTTTTCCGCCGTTTCACAGAGAAAATCAAATTTTCTTCAAAAGCTCCTGAATATCCTCCGGTGTGAAGGTATAAACCGTATCGCAGAACTGGCACTCCACCGGGAATGCCTTTCCCTCCCGGGCAATGTCGCCCAGCTCTTCCCGGCCCAGGCTGATGAGCGCCTGCTCCACCCGGTCCCGGGTGCAGTAGCACTTATAGGACACGGGAACCGTCTCCATAAACACCACACCCAGATCGCCGCAGACCTGCCCAAGAATATCCTCCGGAGTCATGCCGCTTTCCAGCATGGGCGTCACGGCACCGGCACGCTGAATGCCGGCTTCCAGCTTATCAATGATCTCATCCGGGGCCCCGGGCAAAAGCTGGATAAGGTATCCCCCGGCGACCTTGACACTGTGGTCCCGGTCCACCAGCACCCCCAGAGCGCAGGCTGTGGGCACCTGCTCGCTCTGGACAAAGTAAGCGGTCACATCATCGCCGATCTCGCCGGATATCAGCTGCACGGAACCGATGTAGGGCTCCTTCATCTGCAGGTCCCGGATCACCGTCAGGGTGCCGTCTGTGCCCACTGTGGCCCCCACGTCCAGCTTGCCGGGGTATTTCTCCACCAGGGGCACATTGGGCTCCGTAACGCAGCCACGGACGTTGCCCACGGCATCGGAGACCACGGTAATGGTCCCGATGGGGCCGCCGCCCCGAATCTGCAAGGTCATGGACCCGTTTTCCACCTTCTGCATATTGCCCATCATGGATGCCGCCGTCAGAGCCCGTCCGAAAGCCGCTGTGGCGTTGGGTGTAGTCTTCTGAATCTGCGCACCCCGGCGCACAAGCTCCGTGGAGCAGATGGCTGCAACCTTCACAAAGCCATCCATGCTCATACCGCGAACCAGATAATCGCTCATTTGATAATTCCCTTTCTTGCTTTGATATAAATGCGCTGCTCTCCCGCCTCAGGAGGGGCCATGCGGCAGTCGCCATAGACGGCGATTTTGGTAAAGCCCGCCTGCTTTAAGTAGTCTACCAGGGTTTCCGCAGAGTAGGCGTACTCCCGGTGCTCCTCAAAAGAGCGGCTCCAGAGCTTTCCCTGCCGCTGGAACAGGTCCATGCCATAGGAGCAGATGTTGGTCTGCCGGTCAAATTCTCCCCGCCAGACGCAGTAAACATCGTCATCCTCATCCAGGAATACCTGCCCATCCATGGCGCGGAGCTTTTCCGGGGTGTTCACATCGAAGATAAAGATCCCGCCGGGATTCAGTGCCCGATATACCCGCCGAATGGCTTCCCGGCAGCTTTTGGGCTCGGTGATATAGTCCAGGCTGTCCAGGGCGCACACAGCCAGATCTACAGCCCGGGGCAGTGTCAGCCGCTCCAGACGCTGGCAGGAAAAGAAGGGCCGGGGTGTCAAGTCCATGGTCTTCTGCTGTGCCACAGTCAGCATTTCCTCGGACATATCCACCCCGGTGGTGGGAATGCCCATGCGGGCCAGAATCTCCGTCACAGAGCCCGTGCCGCAGGCCAGATCCACCGCCGTCCTGGGGTGCAGGCCCTCCGCCGCGAGAATCTGCCGGTAAAAGGCCACCGTGGCCTCATAGTCCACATCGTTGGTCAGGCGGTCATAGCTGACCGCCAGCGCTTTGTACGCGTTCATACTGCCTCCATATACTCAGAAGGGGCGGCTGACAGCCGCCCCTGAGTTATTTTTATCGCTTAAAGATGCTGAAGATTTCATCGATATCGCTGATATCGCCGGACTTCACAGGCTTCTGGGTTCCGGCCAGAGGTGCGCCGATATCATCGGCGGGGGTCACAGCGGCAGAAGCCTTGGGCGCGAAGGTGCCATCGGCATTCTCAAAGCCGGTTGCAATGACGGTGACCCGCATCTCATCCTGGCACTCCTCGGAGAAGGTTGCACCGAAGATGATGTTTGCCTCAGGATTTGCAGCTTCCTGCACGATCCCAGCGGCGGTCTCCACATCGTCCAGAGTCATCTCGGCGGAGCCGGTGATGTTGATCAGGACGCCGGTAGCGCCGTTGATGGAGGTCTCCAGCAGGGGGCTGGAAACGGCAGCGGTTGCGGCCTGCTCGGCCTTCTCCCGGCCGGAAGCGGTGCCTACGCCCATATGGGCCCGGCCTGCGGACTTCATGACGGCGGAAACGTCCGCAAAGTCCAGGTTGATGATGACGTTCTTGGAGAAGCCCACCAGCTCGGAAATGGAGGTAACGGCCTGCTTCAGCACATCGTCTGCAATGCCGAAGGCATTGGCAAAGGTGATTTTCTGATCGGTGACGTATTTCAGCCGGTCATTGGGGATGATGATCAGGGAGTCCACCTTACCCTTCAGGTCGGCAATGCCCTGCTCGGCCTGACGCATCCGGTTGGCGCCCTCAAACTTGAAGGGCTTGGTCACAACGCCCACGGTCAGGATTCCCGCCTCGTGGGCCAACTCTGCCACAATGGGTGCCGCGCCGGTGCCGGTGCCGCCGCCCATACCGGCGGTGATGAACACCATGTCCGTCCCTTCCAGGACCTGTGCCAGGGCGGAGCGGCTCTCCTCAGCGGACTTCTTGCCGATCTCGGGCTTGGAGCCTGCACCCATGCCGTTTGTCAGCTTCTCGCCGATCTGCACCTTATTCTTGCAGACAGACTTGTTCAGGTCCTGCTTATCCGTATTCACGGCCACAAATTCCACACCGTTGACACCGGATTCGATCATCCGGTTGATAACATTATTGCCTGCGCCGCCGACACCGATCACCTTGATCTTAACGACGCGATCCTGAATGGTTTCAGACATACATTCTTTCCTCCTATGTATCTTTTTGCAGTTTGAGCCCGACCGCTTCTGCATAATATCCGAATCGTACCTTTCTATTTTAGCTTGTTCTGGGTGATAGGTCAATAGAAAATCTTCGAAATCCACAAAAAATTCATGGAACTCTTTTGGAATGCCCCCGCTTAGGAGCTGAATGGTGTTAAGACCACCTGGTTTTCCCGGATGGTAAAGCTCACATCCAGGATTCCCGTGGTATAGTCCGCCATCTGCAAAATGGCATCGTACATACAGGCGATCTTATAGTTCAGCGGGTGTACAGTGTCCGTTCCGTCGCCCAGATTCACCTGATACTGGGTGCCGTACCAGAGCACGATATCGTCAAGATACGTCACATCGATGCTGGCAATGGAGCCTACAATATCGTTGTCCTCCACGGCCACCAAAATCTGCAGCACCACATCCAGCTTCTCTGCGCCGGTGACCACTGTGGATGCAACCGTCGGCAGCGTCGTCTCCTCCGACGCAGCATCCGTGCCATCGGTGCTTTCCAGCGCGGCCGCAGTACGCTCCGTAGCCACACCGATCTGGCCCACCGCAGGATCCGTCAGCGTCACGCCGACGATCTGGGTGTAATTGCTGGCCGTGGAATTATTGGCCATTTCCGTGACCTTTCCATCGGAATTCATCAGCCACCAGATACCCGTATCGTCCTGAATGGCATAGACAACGCTGTCTTCCTTAATTTCAATATTAACCGTATCCGGCAGTTTTATTCCAATTCTAACACTTTTTACATATGGGAGCTTTGCGCGGATCTGGCTGGCGGCACGGGCCCGGCTGAAGGTCAGCAGATTGTCCCCCTCCGTAATGCCGGAAGCCTCCTGAATGGAATAGGGGCTGTACACCGTGGCGCCGGAAACCGTAATGACCTTGACCTTAAAGAACACGGAAAGGCCGATCATGAATGCCGCTACCACCGCAAGCACGGTGATGAGCTGGACAATCAGCCGGTCCCGGTTGAAGGACGCAGGCTGCGTATAGATCACGGCAGGAGTATTGAACACATTCTGCTTTCTGCGGCGCTTTTCCGCATCCGCCGCCCGGCGCTCCTTGCGCTGCTTGGCAAGATCGGAATTCTCCGCAAAGCTGTCCTTGCTGTAGCGGACCTTTTCATACCACTTGAGTATAGGATTCTGAGAAGAAAAGAAGGTTTTGAAATTTGTGGACCGCTGGGCTTTCCGCTTCTGGTTGGCCTTGCGGTAGGGCTGGTAGCCGGAATCCCCGGTCTTCGCCTTTGGGGCCTGCCGGCGTCGCTGGGACTCCTGGGCCTGCCGGGGCTTTTCGGTCCGGGTGCTCTTGCCATCTGTGCGGGGCCGCGAAGCAGCCTCCCGGCGCTGTGCGGTGCCTTCAGCCGACGGCTTTCGAGGCTGGGCCGGACGGGATGTCCCCGCAGGCCGCTCCTGCCGCTCTGCAGAAGGTTGGGCAGGGCGCTTTCGGGGGGCGGGGGCTGTCTCTGCCGGGCGCTTCTTCGCAGCCTCTTTTCTCGCTTCCACGGGCCGCCGGGGTCTTCCGCCCACATCGGACGCGCTCATCCGGGGGGCCGTTTTCTTTGGGTTCTGCTCCCCTGGGGTCCGGCTATTCTCGTTTGTATCCATGCTATGTTCCTCCGGGCCTTACTCAGGCCTTGGTCAGTTCCTCAACAATGTCGCAGATGCGCTGGGTGGAATCGACCCGCGCCATGGTTTTCAGGGTCTTGCTCATGTTCTCCCGTCTCTCCGGGTCAGCCAGCAGGCGGCCAATCTCATCAAAGAGCACCTGGGCGGTGCAGTCCTTTTCCACAATGGTCACCGCGGCATTCCTATCGGACAGCACCCGGGCGTTGCGCTCCTGGTGATTGTTCGTCACATTGGGCGAAGGGATCAGGATGCTGGGTGTGCCGGAAACGGCGATCTCATTGCAGGTCGCCGCGCCGGAACGGCTGATGACGATGTCCGCAGCTGCCATCTCCACCGGCATATCGTAGATATACTCCCGCATATCGATGCTGGGAGTGTGGGGCAGGTCCAGGCCGTCCTTCCGGAGCAGCTCCGGCATCCATTCCCAGCCGAAGCCGCCGGTGGCATGGATATGGTGGAAGGGATAGCCCGCTTCCTTTTCCAGGCACATAAGCTCGGCCATGAGCTCATTCATATGCTTTGCGCCCAGGCTTCCGAAGGCAGACAGCACCACAGGCTTATCCCCCAGGCCCAGCTTCTCCCGGGCAGCCTTTTTGTCACCGTACAGGAACCCCTCCTGGACCGGCATTCCAACAACTTCCACCTTCTCGGGATGGTCGTAATATTTTACGCTTTCTTCAAAGGCCACCAGCACCCGGCTGGCCCGATTGGCAATCATCTTGGTGGTGACACCGGGCACGGCGTTGGACTCGTGGACGCAGGTGGGAATGCCCATCTTGCTGCCGGCATACAGGGCCGGGAAGCTGGCATAGCCGCCGGTGCCGATGACCGCATCGGGCTGAAACTCCCGAAAAATCTTCTTACAGGCGCTGACGGCCTGCAAAACACAGTTGACTGCGTGGATATTCTGCTTCAGGCCTGCCAGGCTCTTTTTGCGGCTCAGGCCGGAACCCGGAAGGGTCCGCAGCTCGTAGCCCGCCTGGGGCACCAGCTTTTCTTCCATATGACCAACGGCACCGATAAACAGCACCTTGCAGTTCGGATCGCGCCGCCGCATTTCGTTGGCGATGGCAATGGCAGGATTGATATGTCCGGCGGTACCGCCGCAGGTAAAGATAAGATTCACGTATTTGCCTCCTGAATGGTTCTTTTGCGTGATATATTTAATACGATCCCCATTTCTCCCAGATTCACCGCCAGTGCCGTGCCGCCATAGGAAAAGAAGGGCAGCGCAATGCCGGTGGAGGGCAGGAGATTCGTAACGACACACAGATTTAAGATGGTCTGCACCGCAATGAGACTGATGAGCCCCGCGGCCAGAGCCGTAGAAAATCGGGTTTGTGCCTGCCGGGCGATCCAGAAGCCTCGCAGGATCAGCAGTGCAAAAAGCACCATAATGCCAACCGCACCCACGAGGCCCAATTCCTCGCAGGCAATGGCAAAGATATAGTCGTTATACTGAAAAGGCAGATAGAGGTATTTCTGTCTGCTTTTGCCAAGCCCAAGGCCAAACAGGCCTCCGGAGCCAATGGCATAGAGAGACTGCAAAATCTGATACCCCGTGTCTCCGGGGTCCAGCTCCGGGTGCCGCCAGGCAGTCACCCGGTCACCGGCGTAGCCCATCAGGCGGGTATACACCAGCAAAAACGCCGCCGCCCCCAGCGCCCCCAGCAGCAGCCACTTGGGATGGGTTCCGGCAATGTACATCATGAGGACGGCCACCATGCCCATAAGCATAATGGCGCTCAGGTGCTTTTCTAGGGCCAATGGCACCAGGATGCCCAGCAGCGCCCCGCCAAAGCCCAGGACACCCCAGCGGAAAAACCTGGTCTTTTCTCCAAAATTCTGGGTCAGCCGGGCAAGAAGCACGATCATGGCAAACTTTGCCACCTCTGAAGGCTGGAACTGGAGCCCTGCGATGTTGATCCACCGCTTCGCCCCGTTGACCTCCTGGCCGACGACCAGGACGCTCAGCAGCAGGGCAATGCTGATGAAATACAGGGGCCACGCGGCGTGATACCACACCTTGTCAGGGATCCGGCTGAAACCGTACATCGCCCCCAGCCCCAAAAGAGCGCACACGGCCTGCTTTTGCAGATACCGGGTGGTAATGGCATAGCGGGTATCATAGGCACTTTGGGCAGAGCTTGCGGAATACAGCACCACAAGCCCAACCGTCAGCAGCAGGAGCGTCAGTGCCAGAAAAGGCAGGTCCACATTTTCGCCCTTTCGGCGGTCCTCTTTGGCAAAGAGCTTTGCTCCCGCCATACAGCGCTCCTTTCCGGAATCATTAACGGGTCAGAGAAGAAATGCTGAGCCAGGCCACCAGGCACATAATGGCAGACACGGATGCGAAGGTGAGAACGATCTTTTCTTCCTTCCAGCCGCTCATCTCAAAATGATGGTGGATAGGTGCCATTTTAAACAGCCGCTTGCCATGGGTCGCCTTGAAATAGCCCACCTGCAAGATTACGGACAGGGTCTCCACAATGTAGACAAAGCCCGCAAAAATCAGTACCAGGGGAATGTCCAGTGCAAAAGCCAGTCCGCAGACAACGCCGCCCATGAACAGGGAGCCGGTGTCGCCCATAAAGGCCTTGGCCGGGTGCCAGTTCAGGCGCAGATAGGCAAGCAGGCCGCCGATCATACAGGCCGGCAGCAGGGCCAGATTCTGCCGCCCCAGTGCCACGGACGCAGCCACAAAGAAAACCATGACCGGAATGGTGACCGAAGCGCTCAGACCATCGATGCCATCGGTCAGGTTCACGGCGTTGACCGTGCCCACAATGACGAACATGGCAAACAGGACAAACAGTGCCGGATGGATATAGAACCGGAGGCCCCAGAAGGGAATGTACAGGTCACAGGTCAGAACACCTTCCCGGTACAGCACATACAGGAATACCGCCGAAACGGCCATTTGCAGCAGGGACTTCTGAATGGCCGTCAGGCCCATGTCCCGCTTCTTCTTCACCTTGCAGTAATCGTCCAGGAAGCCCACCGCACCGAAACAGAAGGCCAGAGCATAGACATAAAAGGGCGTATAGTCCGTCATGCCAATGGCCAGATTGACCAGCAGGCAGATCAGAGTGCCCCCGATGAACATCAGGCCCATCATCAGGGGGGTTCCCGCCTTGTTATTGTGCCAGGTGGGGCCGATGGAACGCACGGACTGGCCGGCCTTCAGTGCCCTGAGCACCGGCAGCAGGAAATGCCCCAGCAGCGCAGATACGCCGCAGCAGCATACAGCAGTTAAAAGAATTCGGATCATGCAGGATCTCCTCCGTTCAGGTCTTTCTCGTATTTCATGAAGGCCTCCAATACGCGCTCCATGTGCATACTGTGGCTGCCCTTAAACAGGATCACGTCGCCGGGCTTGGCAATGCGCTGCAGCTCGCAGGCCAGGGCGGTCTGGTCCGTAAAGGCCTGAGCCCGCCTGTCGGGCATGCCGCCCGTAATGCAGCCGCCGATCACCCGGTCGGCGCAGTCGCCATAGGCCAGGACAAAATCCACCCGCTCAGCGGCGATCCTGCCGATGCGGTAGTGCTCCGCAGCCGCCCGGTCGCCCAGTTCCAGCATATCGCCCAGAACGGCAATTTTCCGTCCCTGCTTCTCGCCCAGGACCTTCAGCGCAGCCTCCATGGACTCGGGGCCTGCATTGTAGCAGTCCTTGATCAGCGTATAGCCATAGGCCCGCAGGGTCTCCTGCCGCCCGGCCAGATTCCGGAAGGTGCGCAGTCCCTGCCGGATCTTCTCCTCCGGGACCCCAAGCTCCAGGCCCACAGCCACGGCGGCCATGGCATCGCTGACGAAATGGCGGCCCTCCAGATTCATAATTACAGAGAAGCTGTTCTCCCCGTGGGTCACCCGGAAGCGCAGCCCGTCCAAAGCATTGACGATCTCCCGGCACCGGACCTGGCAGCCCTCGTCAGAGCCAAAGTACACAATGCGCCGCCTGGGTGTCTGGCTGAGCTCCCGCAGCATGCGGTCATCTCCGTTGAGCAGCAGGGTGCCGTTCTCCGGCATTCCCTCCACGATTTCCATCTTTGCCTGACGGATCCCCGCCTGACTGCCCAGAAATTCAATATGGGCCGTACCGATGTTCACGATCACGGCAATATCCGGCCTGCCGATGGAGGAAAGATAGGCCATCTCCCGAAAATGGTTCATGCCCATTTCCAGAACGGCCACCTCCGTATCCTCCGGCATGGCCAGAATCGCCATGGGCATACCGATGTCATTATTGTGGTTCACCGGAGTTTTCGCAGTGCGGTAGGTTTTTTCCAGCACCGCCGCGATCATCTCCTTCGTGGTGCTCTTGCCCACGGAGCCGGTGACGCCGACGACCTTCATGCCGATGCGCTTCCGCTCCTCCCGGGCGATATCGCCCAGGGCCAGGCGCACATCCTCCACGATAATGGCCGGGTAATCCCCTACGCTATGGGTGCACAGCACAGCCGCCGCGCCCTTTTCCATAGCGGCAGGGATGAAGTCGTGGCCGTCCCGGGCACCCTGCAATGCCAGAAACAGCTGGCCGGGCTGAAGGGTCCGGGTATCGTTGTTGGCACCCAGAAACTCGATATCCGCGTATTTTTCCTCTACAGTGCCGCCGCACCAGGCAGCCGCCTGCTTCAGAGATATTTTACTCATGTAGCTTCCTCAATTCCGACAGGTAAGATTGGACCTCTTCCCGTTCGTCCAGATGATACTTATGGCCATTGATTTCCTGATAGGTCTCATGGCCCTTTCCTGCCAATACAATTATATCATCTTTTTTGCCAATGTCCATAGCGTATCTGATGGCTTTGCGCCGGTCCTCTATAACAGTGTACTCTCCCATCTCCGGGGTAATTCCCTTCAGGATGTCCCCAATAATGGCCATGGGCGCCTCTGTCCGGGGATTATCCGAGGTGATAATGGAAAAGTCCGCGTTTTTGACGCCGATTTGCCCCATAATTGGCCGCTTCATAGGGTCCCGGTCTCCGCCGCAGCCGAAAATCGCAATGAGTCTTCCCTTGCAGAAATCCCGCACGGACAGCAAAACCTTTTCCAGGCCGTCCGGCGTGTGGGCATAGTCGATGAGCACGGTATAGGGCATTCCGGGGGTTGGAACCACCTCAATGCGGCCCTTGACACCGGATACCTTTTCCAAGGCTCGGGCACATTCCTCCAGAGAAATGCCAAGCTGCCTGGAAACGCCCAGCACCGTCAGGGCATTGTAAACCGTAAAGCGGCCGGGAATGGGCACCGCCACGTGGGCCGTCTCTTCTCCGCAAACCGCCGTAAATTCCACGCCCTGGGCATGGAGGGCAATATCCTTTGCATACAGCCCTGCCTCCTTGTGGGCAGAAACCGTCAGAACCGGACAGGCGGCTGCCTGGAGCATCCGGGATGCATATGGGTCATCCTGATTGATAACGGCCCGGTCACAGCGGCGGAACAGCTCCGCCTTGGTGTCGCAATAGGCATCCATGGTCTTGTGAAAATCCAGATGGTCCTCTGTCAGATTGGTAAAGGCCGCCACATCGTAGTGGACCCCGCCGATGCGGTCCAATGCAATGGCATGGCTGGAAACCTCCATAACGGCGTACTGACAGCCCGCGTCCCGCATCCGGGCAAAGAGCTGCTGCAGCTCCAGGCTTTCCGGGGTGGTCCGTTCCGAGGGGAGGGCCTCCTGGCCAACGAGATTGCCCATGGTTCCAATGAGTCCCACCTTTGCCCCCCGGGTCTGCTCCAGAACGGATTTCAGCAGCAGGGTGACGGAGGTCTTTCCATTGGTGCCGGTAATGCCGATGCACTGCATGGACTTTGCCGGGTTCCCGTAAAAATTGCAAGCCATCTGGGCCAGCGCCAGACGGTCAGAGGCAACCAGGACATAAGGGGTCTCTACATCCGGCTTTTTCGCCGTGACCGTCACAACGGCTCCCTTATCCACCGCCATGGGGATGAATCGGTTCCCGTCAGAGGCAAAGCCGGAGATGGCCGCAAACAGGCACCCGGGCACTGCCTTTCTGGAATCGTAGACGATGGAAGCAACTTCCGTTTCCAAATCGGCGTGGACTTCTGTTACGGCCACGCCCTTTAACAGTTCCTGTAATTTCATAGCAAACGCTCCTGTATCTCTAATCTTTTGCCGTCTGATCGGCAAAGCGAATGGGAATCGTAGTTCCGACCGCAGCCTGAGTTCCCGGCGGGATGTCCTGGGCAATGGCCCGGATCTCCGCCCCAGACTCCGGGTTCCCGGTGGGCAGAATATACAGGCCCAATGCGCCCGCCAGGTCTGCCGCCTGCTGCTTGCTTTTTCCAAGGAAGTCCGGCACTTTTACGCTTCTGGTCTCCGGTGGCCGGCCCAAATACAGCAGCACCTGGCTGCCGCCGGGAAGGCTCTGCCCCGCCGCCGGAATCTGTCCCGCAACGGTCTCCCCGTCCCCTTCGCAGCGGGCCGAAAAGCCGGATTCCTTCAGGCATTTCTCCGCCTCCTGGGCCGTATACCCCGTAAGGTCCGGCAGAATGATCTGCCGTCCAGGCAGGTCCTCTTCGGTATAGTTCTGCCGGACGCCCAGGTAGGGCAAAATGTCCGCCAGAATGGCGCCCACCGTAGGCGCCGCCATTACGCCGCCGGAAATATAGATCCCCGTGGACCGGGACGGGGTATCCAGCGCTGCCAATACAATATACTCCGGATCTTCCATTGGCGCAATCCCCACGAAGGAGACAATTTTATCCAAAACCCGCTGACCGTTTTCATCGAAAACGTCAATTTTCTCGCTGGTCCCCGTTTTTCCCCCTACGGAATACCCCACAACGTTGGCATTTTTCGCGGTTCCCTCTGTGACCACCGAGCGGATAAGGGTGCGCATGGTCTCGGAGGTCTCCGGGGAAACGGTCTGCCGGACCACTGTCGGCTCCTGCTTGAGAACCGTATTGCCGTCCTTATCGATGACCTCGGAGACAAGATAGGGTTCCAGGAGCTTTCCGCCGTTGACCACGGAGGCAATGGCCCGGACCAGCTGCAAGGGTGTGATCTTAAAGGTCTGGCCGAAGGAGCCGGAGGTCAGGCTGGCCGTGCCCCATTTGTCGGTATTGGTAACCAGCGCCTTGTCGAAAAATACACCCTTGCTCTCACCGGACAGGTCAATTCCCGTCTTCTCCAGGATTCCGAAGGTCTTCACATAGTCATAAAACCGCTGGCCGCCCAGCTTCAGGGCAATATGGGCAAAGGCAAGATTGCAGGAGTTCTGCAGGGCCTGGGGCGTCTTTTCCGCCCCATGGCCCGCCGCACGCCAGCAGTGCAGCAGCTGGGAACGGCCGGGGATCTGCTCGGCTCCCTTGCAATAAAAGGAAGTATTCAGGTCAATGGCCCCGCAGTCCAGGGCCGCCGCCATGGTCAACACCTTGAAGGTGGATCCCGGCTCATAACCATCGGACAGCACCCGATTGCGCCACTGCTTCAGCCTCGCCTGGGTCAGGGCGGCATCATAAGCCTGCTTTCCGGCGGTGTATTCCGGGCTTCCCTGGGGGCAGCGTTCATAGGCTCGCCGCAAATCTTCCAGGCTCTGACGGGTTTCCTCGTCCCACACCAGCTGGTAGTCATTGGGGTCGTAGCTTCCCAGGGTTGCCATGGCCAGGATCTCGCCGGTCTTGCAGTTCATGACCAAGCCAAAGGCGCCGTTTTGCACATCATAGCGGTCTATCGCTGCCCGGAGCTGCTTTTCCAGGATCTCCTGCACCGTGGCATCCAGCGTCAGAACCACGCTGCACCCGGAATGGGAGGCTGTAAAGCCTTCATAGGAAAAGGGCATATCCATTTCGTTATTGCCCTTGGTTGTGATCACCTTTCCGGTTTTCCCGGAGAGGAAGCTGTCATAGGCCGCTTCCACGCCCTCGCTGCCCTGGCCGGATAGGTTGGTAAAGCCGATCACCTGGGCAGCCAGTGTTCCAAAGGGGTATGTCCGCATGGCGGCGGGCTCCAGATGAATGCCGGATACGGCATTCTCCTGAATAAAGCCGCGAATTTTCTGGGCTGTTTCCTCGGAAATCCGACTGCCTACCTGCTTGTAGCGGCGGCGAAAATCCTGCCCCTGTTCCAAGATCCACTCCGGCTCCCTGTCCAGCAGCGGGGCCAGAAATGCGGAAACCGCATTCAGGTCCGCACCGGACTGCTTCAGCTCATGGGGGTCCAGATACACATTCTCTACCCCAACAGAGGAGGCCAGGATGTTCATATTCCGGTCGTAGACCAGGCCGCGGTCCGAGGCGGCTGCCGTGGACCGGGTCTGATTGTTCAGTGCCTTTGCCGCATAGTAATCATAGTCCACCACCATGAGCTTGGCTAACCTTGCCGCCACGCCGAGAAAGCCCAGAATCCCCAGTACCAGAGCCGTCAAGCGGATCCTCCAATGCTGGGCGCTGTCCATCCGTACGCGGCGGTAAGTGGTTTTTTGCATGGTCCGGCCCCTTCCGGCGGCTGAAATCTTTCAGGAAGCACCTAAAAGAGTGCCCCTTTGAAAATGGGCGGCAAGGGAATCCCTCGCCGCCCATTCGCAGCTGCCGTTTTGAGTATATGCGTGCCCGGACAGGTTATGATTCCGGCTCTTCTGCCGGGCCCAGCAGGCCGGACAGGAACCACAGGAAGTTCTCCCAGGCCGTAGGCTCCTCTTCATGCTTCGGTACGGAGACCCGAACCGTCATCTTCTCCGCTTCCTCCGCCGGGATCATGCCCATGGCCTCGGCCTTCTCCTGTACGGTATCCAGGTCCAAGGCTGTGCGGTAAGCGTGTTCCAGCTTTGCGTTTTCCCGCTTCAGCTCTGTCAGCGTCTCCAGCTCCTGATTGTATTGGTTCATACTGGCCGTCAGCTGCACCGCACCAACCACCAGGGCCACCAGCACCGCCACGGCCAGGACGATACCGCCCATGGCCACGGGGTCCACATAAATGCGGCGCTCTTTCCCGGTCTTCGGCTTCTTGGGCAGGAAGACCTTTGCGCTCTGCTGCTTCTTTTTGGGCGCCTTGACCTCACTGCCATACACGTAAAACTGGCCAACATATTGAATAACAGGTTTTTGATCCATGTTTCCTTCCTCCGGCCAAAATTACCGTTTCTCACAAATGCGAAGCTTCGCGCTTCTGGCTCTGGGGTTGCGCTCCAGCTCCTCTTCGCCGGAAACAATGGGCTTCCGGGTAAGTACCGTCACCTGGGGCTTCCTGCCGCAGACGCACACCGGGAATTCCGGCGGGCAAATGCAGCCCTTGGCCGCTGCGGCCATGGCGTTCTTGACGATCCGGTCTTCCAGGGAGTGGAAGGTGATCACCGCCAGCCGTCCGCTGGGATTCAGGCAGGGAATGGCCGCATCCATAGCCTTGGACACGGAATTCAGCTCGTCATTTACCGCAATGCGGATGGCCTGGAAGGTCCGCTTGGCAGGATGCTGCTTCTCCCGCAGGGCTGCAGGGGGCATGGCCGAGCGAATCACATCCACCAGTTCCAGAGTGGTGCGGATGGGAGAAATCTCCCTTTTGCGGACAATGGCCGCCGCAATGGCAGGGGCATAGCGCTCCTCACCATAATCATAGAGAATGCGTTTCAATTCCTCATAGGACCAGGTGTTGACCACGGTATCCGCACTCAGTGCATCCCCATTGTCCATGCGCATATCCAAGGGAGCGTCCGTCATATAGGAAAAGCCTCTGCTCCCGTCGTCCAGCTGGGGAGAGGATACACCCAAGTCCAGCAGGATCCCATCCACGCCGGAAATACCCAGCTCCTGCAAAACCTGGCCCATGCGGCAGAAATTGGAATGGACCAGCGTCACCCGGTCTGCAAAGGGAGACAGCCGCTCTCCGGCAGCCTTCAACGCCACAGGGTCCCGGTCGATGCCGATGAGCCGACCGGTGGTCAGCTTTTCGGCGATATGATAGGAGTGGCCCGCACCGCCCAGGGTGCCGTCCACATAGATTCCATCCGGCTTGATATTCAGGCCCTCAATGCACTCATCCAGGAGGACGGAAACATGATGAAATTCGCTCATAGTCCAATTGCCTCCAAAGATGCCAAGAGTTTTTCGGGCGTGAGATTCTCCTCTTCAAATTTCCGGAATTCCTCCGCGTCCCAGATTTCCGCCTGGCCTGCCCGGCCAACGATCATGACCTCCCGGTCGATTCCGGCGTAGGATTGCAGGAAGGGTGTCAGAGAAAAGCGGAACTGCTTGTCAGGGCTGCACTCCGCGGCGTTCATAAAGATCAGGCTGGTGGCCCCTGCCCGCTGCGAGATGCTCAGGGCATTGAAGTTCTCGCTGAGGCGCTGCCATTCCTCCGCCGTGTAGACTGTGAGACAGCGATGGCCGCAGTTCACACCCAGGGTCACAAAGAAGCTATCGCCCAGTTCCCCCCGGAGCTTGGCCGGAACGATCAGACGGCTCTTGTCGTCCATCCGGGCTGCATATTTGCCGATCACGGTCTCACCTCCATTCCATTTTCCTCCACTTTACATCCACAGCGCTCCATTTTTTGATAGTATAAATCTTCTTCCGAAAAAAATCAATCATTTTTTGCCGAATTTCCCTGGAACGGCCTGAGAAACCCCATTTTTTTGGGAATATTCAAACGTGTGTTCACTTATCTGGCAGGTTTCAGGCCCCGAACCGCAGCTTTCCCTCCTCCAAGCGCAGATGGATCCTGCCCGGCTTTTTGGGGCAGCGCAACAAGAACGTGGCAAGGCCGTCCTCCACTTCAGTCTGCACCAGTCTGCGCAGCTGCCGTGCCCCGTCCCGGCCCATGCAGCGGGTGCTCAGCATATGGGCAAGCTCGCCGGGCATCAGGAGCTGAATGCCTGCAGCAGCGCTGCGCTGCTGCAGCTGCCGCAGATACTTCTGGGCAATGGCCTCCATGGCAATCTCCCCCAGAGGCTCGAAATACACCGTTGCATCCAGCCGCCCCAAAAATTCCGGGGTGAACTGCTCCTGCAAGGCCTGGGCAAACACGCCCTTTTTCCCTTCCCCGCAGAAGCCCAGCCCCTCCCCCCGCAGGCCGCCGCCCACATTGGAAGTCATAACCACAATGGTATTTTTGAAGCTCACGTGTCTGCCGGTGGAATCGGTGAGGGTCCCCTCCTCCATGATTTGCAGCAGCAGACCCAGCACCTCCGGGTGGGCTTTCTCGATCTCATCCAGCAGCACCAGGCTGTAGGGGCGGCGGCGAACCGCCTCGGTCAGCTTGCCG